>ENA-UOOK01003357-UOOK01003357.1-fermentation-metagenome-genome-assembly--contig:-NODE-3357-length-18287-cov-23.892277_pt1 | contig 18287 bp, 17 predicted proteins | sample MGYA00245777_ERZ724023 | MGnify/ENA primary metagenome ERZ724023 (study PRJEB28704, sample SAMN03018312) | fermentation metagenome | biome: anthropogenic terrestrial biome; feature: soil...
ATTTTAAGGGCTTCATCGGGCAAGTTCTATATGTATGGTACCACGGAAGGGCTGCTCGGATTTAAGACCTATTCGTCGGACGATTTGGTTAATTGGAAAGAGGAAGGAACCGTTTATGAAGGTGCAACCCCTGAATCGTGGACGGTGGATTGTTTTTGGGCGCCGGAGGTCTATGAACGAAACGGGAAGTATTACCTTTGGTACAGCGCCAATTGGAAGCATAATCCTACGAATGAAGGCGAGAATTTCCGTATTGGAGTGGCCGTAGCGGATAATCCTACAGGTCCTTTCAAAGAAATAAGTGACGGCCCTGTATTCGATCCCGGCTATCCGATTATCGACGCGAATGTCTATTTTGATGATGAAAACGGAAAGGCCTATCTGTACTATTCCCGCTGTTGCTACAAGCATCCGGTGGAAAGTGAAGTAGCCGATTGGGCAAAACAACAAGGGTGGTTCGATGAGATTGAAGAGAGTTGGATTTATGGCGTGGAGTTGAACCCGGATTTTTCGGGGGTGATCGGCGAGCCGCAATTAATGCTTCGTCCTCCCGTGAGCATGAGTGATACACAAGCCGAATGGGAAAGCCGATCGGTTACGTCGAAAGAAGTGAACAGGCGTTGGACGGAAGGATCTTTCTTATTCAAAAAAGATGATACCTATTATATGATGTATTCCGCCAACTTCTTCGGAGGGCAGAATTATGCCGTCGGATATGCCACGGCGAAGCATCCTTTAGGCCCTTTTGAAAAATCCGCCGATAATCCCGTTTTGGAAAAAAATACAACTCACGGGGGATCGGTAACAGGTACCGGGCATAATATGGTCTTAGACCTTCCGGACGGGAAAATGCTTTGTGTCTATCATGGGCGTACGCAGGCTACGGGTGATAGCCGGGTCGTATTTATCGATAAAATGGAAATCGATGATAACGGCCGGTTGATCGTACACGGGCCGACGACCGAAAAACAACAAATATCTCTGCCTTAAAATAATCGTATAATACAAAGAAGTTTTACTTTTACTGACATGAAATCGACATCGGATACGAAAAAGCACTCCTCTAAACGCAGAAATCAATTTTATCGGCGAAAATTCTTTTATCTCTTGATAGGGGTTATTGCCGGCATTGTATTGGTTGCGGCATTGTATCAAACTTCGGTCTATTTTTCCACTAACGAATCGTGCATGATGTGCCATGTCCATCCGCATGCTGAAGACTCGTGGCAGCTATCGGCGCATGTAAACAACGGAAGCGGGGTAATGGTGAATTGCGTGGATTGCCACCTTCCGCCGACCGATAATACCTGGCAGCATTATACGGCTAAACTGCAATTGGGCGTTCGCGATGTTTGGGGGTATCTTACAAAAGACAGCGCCGATTTCGACTGGGATAAGAAATCGGAACTGGAACATGCGGTGAAATACGTCCCGAATGCTTCGTGTGTGAAGTGTCATCAAAATCTTTTTCCGCAAGGTATTTCCGACGAAGGTATTACGGCACATATGTATTACGATGAGAATCACGCAAAGATGGATCTTCAATGCATTAGTTGCCATCTGGATGCAGGACACCATAATCCGAATTACTCGCATTCGCGCATGACGGGTATTCCGGGCTTGAGCGCATCCGGCAGTAGCGCAACAGACACAAGCCGGTTTTTTAAGGAACCTGCTCAGGTCACTTCTTTTACCGATTTTGTAGAGCAGATACCCGGTACTGCGATCTCCTTTAAAATGGTGGCTGTCCCCGGCGGAAATTTCACAATGGGTAGTCCTGAAAAGGAACCTTTCCACAAACCCGATGAAGCGCCGCAGCATCCGGTAACGGTGAATTCGTTCTTTATGGCGGAGATCGAGACGACTTGGGAGCAGTATTGGGCTTTTTACGGCAGTACGATGAGCGAGGGGCGTACTCCTCCCGAAACGACTTACGAGCGGAATATGCAGGCGCTCGATGTGGATGCCATTTCCGGCCCGACTCCTCCTTTCGGATTCCCGGATCAGGGATGGGGCGGTGATAAACGTCCGGCGATTACCATGACGCATTATGCGGCGGAAATATTCTGTCTGTGGTTATCCAAAAAGAGCGGCAAAAAGTATCGTCTGCCGACCGAAGCGGAATGGGAATATGCCGCTCGTGGAGGAACTGCTTCTCCTTATTTCTTTGGCGGTAATCCGAAAGATTTTTCGGATCAGGGTTTTTGGAGAAAGATATTTCCTGCTAAAACGGATAGTATTTCTTCGTATGTGATCTATACTAAAAACAGCCGGGGGCGCACGCAAGAGCCGGATGTCGTGAAATCCAATCCGTTCGGACTGAAGAATATGCTTGGAAACGTGATGGAGTATTGTGCCGATAAATATGATCCGGAGGTGTATGGCAAACGGGCGGATGGGGCACAAGATCCGGTAAACACGCAGGGTGAGGAATGGGTGATTCGTGGCGGTAATTATTTATCGGATGCGGCGGATGTACGTAGTGCCGCACGGGATCATACGTTGCATGATTCTTGGCTGAAAACCGATCCGCAACAGCCGAAAAGTATCTGGTGGTATTCCGATATCCGGGGAATCGGATTCAGGGTCGTGTGCGAGACAATGGAGAATTGATAATTACCAAATTACAAATTACGAATGACAAATTACGAATGACAAATGACAAATGACAAATTACGAATTACAAATAACTGAAAGCTGATAGCTTATCAATAATTAAAACAATCTATTAAATAACAAACAAATGAAAGAGAATGTAACCAGAAGAGCTTTTTTGAAAAGTTCGGCTGCTGTTGGAGCGATAGGCGTTATTGGGGCAAGCGGAACAACCGGCTTATTGACTTCTTGTAGTGGAAACAAAAAAAATGCAATAACACCTTTAAAGGAACCGGGAACCTATTATATACCGGAACTTCCGGATATGGCTAAGGACGGAAAAGAGCTTAAGGCCGGCGTAATAGGTTGCGGCGGTAGAGGTTCGGGCGCCGCGTTCGATTTTCTGAATGCTGCGAACGGGGTGACTATCGTTGCCTTAGGCGATGTTTTCGAGGATAAAGTAAACTCTTTGGCTGACAAGCTAAAAGCAGAGAAGAATATCGATGTTCCTGCCGATAAACGTTTCGTAGGACTGGACGCGTATAAACAAGTCATTGATAGCGGTGTGGATGTCGTTATTAATGCAACTCCGCCGTTTTTCCGTCCTTCGCATTTCCAGTATGCCGTAGAAAAAAACAAACATTGTTTCCTGGAAAAACCGATTTGTGTCGATGCGGTCGGATACCGCACGATTATTGCCGCCGCCAAACAGGCGCAAGCTAAAAACCTGAGGGTGGTAACCGGTACACAACGCCATCATCAACGTAATTATGTGGAATCTTATCAAAAGATTATGGAAGGGACCATTGGAGAAATTACCGGCGGGGTGGTTTATTGGAATCAAAATATGCTTTGGTATCGGGACCGGCAACCGGGATGGAACGATTTTGAATATATGGTGCGCGACTGGGTCAATTGGAAATGGCTGTCGGGAGATCATATTGTTGAACAACATGTTCATAATATCGACGTATTTACTTGGTTTAGTGGTTTGAAGCCTGTAAGCGCCGTCGGATTCGGATCGCGCCAGCGTCGTGTAACCGGCGATCAGTTTGACAATTTCAGCATAGATATTACGATGGAAAACGGTGTGCATTTGCATAGTATGTGCCGCCAGATAGACGGTTGCGCCAATAATGTGAGCGAGTTTATCCAGGGCGCCAAAGGATCTTGGTCTACCGCCAATGGTGAAACGGTAATCAAAGATTTACAGGGAAATATTCTCTGGCAATTCGATGCGGAAGCTGAAAAAACGACTTATAAACAAACCAATCCGTACGTGTTGGAACATGTCAACTGGATCAATAGCATTCGTGGAAATAAGCCCATCGAACAAGCTTCGGAGACCGCGGTGTCGAATATGGCGGCTATTATGGGACGCGAATCGGCTTATACCGGCGAGGAAACCAAATGGGAGGTCATGACGGCCTCGGCTTTGGATTATACCCCTCAAGATTTGAATATCGGCAAAATGAATATGTCCGGATTTACCGTACCTGTTCCGGGAAAACCACAGGATAAATAATAAAAGCGTATGAATTTCGATAGAAGATCTTTTTTAAAAACATCTCTCGCCGGAGCCGCAATGGTCACGGCGGGAGGAACCGTTTCGGCCGCAAACAGCCTTGATAAGTTGTCAGGCGGAAAAACATCGAAAGCTCAATTGAATATATCGTTTCAGGAAGGAATTGCCCCCGGCGATAGCCTGAAGAAGAAACTCGATTTTATGGAGAAGCATGGCGTCGTGGGCTTCGAGCCGGGAGGACGCGGACTGAAAGGACGTGTAAAAGAGATCAAAGATGCTTTGCGTGGTCGTGCCATTAAGGTGAGTGCGATATGTGCCGGCTTCGACGGATTTATTCTTTCCACCGATCCGGCAATCCGCAAGCAATGCCGTGATACGATGAACGAGATTATCGGAGCCGCGGGGGAGTTGGGATCGGTAGGGGTGATTATCGTTCCGGCGTTTAATTCGCAAACGCCTGCCATGCCCCATACGCAGGGAACCCGCGATTTCTTGTGCGAACAATTCCATGAGATGGGCGATTTTGCTCGACAGCATGGCACAACCGTTATTTTCGAACCGCTGAACCGCAAAGAAGCTTTTTATCTGCGCCAGGTGGCTGACGCGGCTTCTATCTGTCGTGACATTGATAATCCGGGGGTGAGGTGTATGGGTGACTTCTGGCACATGACCTGGGAGGAGACTTCCGACGCCGGAGCATTTCTTTCTGCCGGCCGCTATCTGGAGCATGTACATATTGCCAGTCGTAAAAGACGCAGTATGCCGGGAGAAGACGGTGAAGCCGACACGTATGTAGAGGGATTCAAAGCTCTGAAGTTTTTGGGATATGACAAGTATGTCAGCTTCGAATGCGGTTGTCAAGGCGACCGTAACGTCGTTGTTCCTCAGGCTTTGGAGCTGTTACGGAAACAGTGGAAGGAAGGGTGAAGAAGAAGTATGAAGTATGAGGGATGAGGGATGAGGGATAGCGAGGTCGTCATTTCAACTGGCAACCTCGCTATTAAATGCAATGTTACAAAATAAACGATTCTAACGCATTATTTATATAACGATTAAGGGAAATTCCTTCTCGTTTAGCTTCTCTGATGGCTCTTAAATAGGTGTCTGTTTTTAAACGTACATTCAAATTACCTAAATTCGGTTTTTGAGGCTTAATGCCATCGTTTTTGCAATCATACAAATAATCATTGACAAATTGTTGAAAATCTTTTTCCAATTCTTCCAATGTATTCCCTTCGTAGATATAGGCGCCTTTGATTCCTAAGAGTTGTCCGTATAATCTTTTATTTTCCAAATCAAATTCAATGCTACCGTAATAGCCTTTGTATTCAAGTAAATTTGTTTTATCTGTTTTCATACATTAATCATCAATTAATCCGCAATCTATTAAAGTAGTTTTGATAATCGCCAAAACGTAAGGCTTTAATCGATTTTCAGGGTGAGGTTTGTGAAATTTAATCGGATATTCGGGAAATTGTTTATTCAAAAAACGTACCCTCGATCCGCCCGTTTTTCCTGTCGGGACTTCAGAATATCCAAAGTCTTTCAGAAGTTTTGTCGCTTCTTCATAAGTAAAATCCTTTGGCATACTTAGGAAACGATTTAGTAATTTTTCTTTCGTACTCATATTATCGTACTTAATATCGATTGCAAATTTAAAGAGAAGAAATATATTTTGCAACTAAATTAGTCACATTGTTTTGTATAAGGTCGCTTTATATTTGCAACGGCAATTATTGATAAGATTAATCTATATCGTTTTATAGCTAAATATTCTTGAAAATGGATAAATTCATTCAACTTTTTTCTTCTTATAAAACATCGATTGTTTTATTGCTGGTATACGCTGCTATATTGGCTGCGGCAACATTTATCGAGAAGTTTGTCGGTACCGTTGCCGCAAAAATGCTCGTGTATTATTCGCCTTTATTTATTTTCCTCCAATTGTTGCTGGTTCTGAATTTTATTATCATCCTGATTGAAAACAGATTCCTGCACAAGCGTAGAGGATCGTTGCTAACCATTCATACGGCCTTCATTGTCATCTTGTCGGGAGCTTTAACGACTCATCTTTTCGGAAAAGAAGGAACCGTGCATATACGCGAAGGAGAAACGAGCAGTCGCATGGTTATGCATACCTCTAAAGGAACTGTTTATGAGACGTTGCCTTTTTCTTTGGAACTGACCGACTTCCGGTTGGTTTATTATCCCGGTTCGCAAAGCCCGTCGTCTTATGAAAGCGATTTACGACTCCATCTCGGAGACGAAAGCCGCGAGGCGCAAATATATATGAACAAGGTGTTGGATGTGAAAGGATACCGCTTTTTTCAGGCATCATACGATAAGGATGAAAAGGGGACTGTTCTTTCGGTGAATTACGATAGGGCGGGAAGAACGATTACCTATACGGGGTATTTTTTATTATTATGCGGATTTATCCTGTTGTTTACCGATAGAAATTCCCGCCTGAGACGGTTAAGCCGTCAATTAAAAGAGTTGAGGCTATCCGGTAAACTCCTGCCCGCAATTCTTTTGGTGAGTAGCTGCGCCTTGCCGGTCGTCGCCCGGAACGCTTCGGGTAACCGGCTGTTTGATGTGGTCAACGATAATGCCATCCCCTCGGAACATGCTGCAAAATTCGGGCGTTTGCCCGTACAATGGCAGGGACGGATTGTTCCGATGAATACGCTTTCTTCGGAAATATTACGGAAACTCTATAAGGCGGAGCGGATAGGAACGCTCGATTCCGACCAATTCCTGTTGAGTGTATTGGCCCTGCCGCAAATGTGGATGCAGATTCCGTTTATTGTTTATTCGAATAACGATATGGCGCGCGAATATGGGCTGTCGGAAGACGCGTTTTCCTACGGAGAGGCTTTTGACGATGAGGGCCGTTATAAGTTTGCCGCCGCTCTGCAAGAAGCATTCGCCACACCGCCGGCGCAACGCGATAAGTACGACAAAGACCTTATCAAGGCAGATGAGAAAGTCAACACGCTTTATCAGTTGTTTCATCATACCCTGCCGGCTGTTTTTCCTCCTCACGCCGGCACGCAGCATCAATGGTATTCCCCCGGCGGCGATCTATCGGCTTTTTCGGGAGAAGATTCCCTGTTTGTTTCAACGGTTTTTGACGAATACCTTTCCGAAGTCCGCCTTTCAGTCAAAAGCGGCAATTGGCAGAAAGCGGATGCCCATCTTGCCTCTATTGCCGATTATCAACAAAAGAAAGATATCGTCTCTCAAATCCGTCCCGAAAAAATACAAGCCGAAGTCCGTTATAATCGCTTGCATATTTTTCAGACGTGTAAAAAAGGATATCTGATATTGGGAGGGCTTCTCTTGTTGCTTTCCCTCACGAGTTTCTTTTACCGGTGGAAATATTTCACCCTTATGGAGAAGAGCCTTTTTTTGGGGATGGTGGCGGTATTCGCTTATCATGTTTATGGCATGGCTTTGCGGTGGTATATATCGGGTTATGCTCCCTGGAGCAATTCGTATGAAACGATGGTTTACGTTTCGTGGGCGACCGTTTTGGCCGGGTTGATTTTGGGGCGTAAGAACAGTATCATCCTTTCCCTTGCTGTTTTGTTTGCGGGAATGATTTTATTCGTTTCCGGACTGCAATGGATGGACCCTCAAATCACCCCTTTAGTGCCTGTATTAAAATCGCCCTGGTTGATGTTTCATGTGGCGGTAATCGCTTCGGCTTACGGATTCTTCGGCTTCGGTTTTTTATTGGGAACGGCAACGATAAGCTGGATGGCCTTTGGAAAGAAAGAGGCCTCCGTAGAACGCCGCATCCGGGAACTGACGCTCATGAATCAACTATCGCTCCTTACCGGATTGGCTCTGATGACGATCGGCATTTTTCTGGGAGCTGTTTGGGCCAATGAGTCGTGGGGACGTTATTGGGGATGGGATCCCAAAGAGACCTGGGCGCTGATCGTGATGGTGGCATATGCGGTGGTCACCCATCTGCATTTGGTCAAAAGATGGAATAATGCATGGTTGTTTAATCTGTGTTCCGTTTTTGCTTTTACAACCGTGCTGATGACGTTTTTGGGAGTCAACTACTTGTTGAGCGGCATGCATTCGTACGGGCATACCGAAGGAGCGCCGAGGATTTTCGGCTATATCCTTCTTTTTTATGGCTTCGTGAGTGTGTTGGGTGTGGTTTCGTTTCGGAAAAGAAGAGCCTCCTTCTAACTTCCCCTAAAAAAGGGGCAAGAACGGCTGGCTATGTATTATCCGTTGCTGTCCGTACTGAGTCAGCCTCTTCGGGAGGCGGCGGGCGGGGGAGTACCGGGAAGCGGGGAGAGGGTGGAAAGAATACGGAATTTTTTTTAGCAGATAATTCCCTGTAAATTTCCGATTTCATCAATAATTTTATTACTTTGCAGCATATTTGATAAAGTCCGTCTTTTTGGGTCGAGATTTCAGATTTAAAATTTCAAATTAAAGATTCAATTTCAGAATTTATCGTTCAATCAAAATCCCTTTATGTCGAAAAAGAAAAAGGTCTCAACTATCCGCTTCTTAAATGCGAAAATAACATCCGCCGTCAGTATCACGATGGTGCTGGTGTTGTTGGGAATTACCATCCTGATACTTTTTTTAGGGAAAGGCCTTTCCGGCTTTTTGAAAGAAAACATGAGCTTCAGCGTGATGCTGTCTAACGATATTACAGACCAGGAAATTACGCAAGTGCGTCATCAAATCGAAGCCCAGCCGTTTGTGCGGTCATCCCGCTTTATCAGTAAGGAAGAAGCGAAAGCCGAGCTGGTAAAAGAGTTGGGCGACGATCCCGAAGAGCTGCTGGGATTTAATCCGGCACAGGATTGTATCGAAATATTTCTTCAGTCGGAGTATGCCAATAACGATAGCATTGCGGTTATTAATCAACTCATCCGGCAAAATTCCAACGTTACGGATTTATTGTATCAGCAGGAAGCATTGGATTTGATCAACGACAACCTTTCCAAGGCAATGACCGTTATGCTTATTTTAGCGGTTATTTTGCTGTTCATATCCTTTACGCTCATTCGCAATACCATTCGGTTGAGTGTCTATTCGAAGCGTTTTTTGATCAACACGATGAAGTTGGTCGGCGCTACGAACGCTTTTATCCGGCGTCCGTTTGTAACGGATAATATGTTCACCGGTATTATCGCCGGTCTATTGGCCGACGGTATCATATTTGCTTTGATATCCTATTTCAGCCGAGAGTATATTCCGATGCAATCGATCATTAGCCTGTTCGATATGATGGTGATTTTTGTGGCGGTGATTGCTTTTGGCGTGCTGATTGCTACCACGGCGGCGGCATTTGCCGTGAACAAGTATCTGAAAATGGACACGAATAATTTATATTACGTATAAAATCGATTTTAATTAACGAATATGTCTCAAAAAAACGTGGCTTTAAAAAAGGTGAATTGGATTATTTGCGGTATCGCGGTCATAATCATTATTGCCGGTTTTATTTTAATGGCGATCGGACCTTCAACGACGGCCGAAGCAGGCTTTCAACCCGATATTTTCAGTGCAAGGCGCATCAAAGTGGCGCCCGTGATTTGCGTTATCGGATTCGTACTGATGGTTGTGGGCATCCTTTATCCCTCCAAAACGAAAAAAGATCAACAAGCGGAAGATTGATAACCGTCCTTTTTATTTGCAAACTACAGTTGAATGAGTATTTTAGAAGCTATTATCATAGCCATTGTGGAAGGACTGACCGAATTTTTGCCGGTGTCATCCACGGGACACATGATTATTACCCAAGCCTTGCTGGGAATCGAGAGTACCGATTTCGTCCGGTTTTTCACCGTTAATATTCAGTTGGGCGCCATCCTGTCGGTAGTGGTATTGTATTGGCAGCGATTCTTCAAGATGAACTCTTGCCGCATTTTCGATCCTCAAGCCGTTGCCGGAGCGAGCGCCGGAAAACGCGGCGGTATCTATCTGAAACGATTCCTGTATAAGTATGACTTCTATTGGAAATTATTGATTGCCTGCATACCCGGACTGGTATTGGGCTTGCTTTTCGACGATATCATCGACCGAGTGCTGGGCAGTGTGTCGGTGGTCTCCTTTATGCTGGTTATAGGCGGTGTGTTTATGCTGTTTGTCGACAAATGGTTCAATAAACCGTTGCCCGACCAATCGATCACCACCCGAAGGGCTTGGCTGATCGGGCTAAGCCAATGCGCCGCGATGTTTTTTCCCGGCCTTTCGCGCTCTATGGCAACCATTGTGGGAGGAATGATGACCAAATTGAACCGCAAGAATGCCGCGGAGTTCTCTTTTTTCCTCGCTGTGCCTACGATGTTAGGGGCAAGCCTTGTGAAAACCTTGAGCCTCGTGAAAGAACCCGCAGGGAAAGCGCTTCTTCAGGAAAATATAGGACTGTTGCTCATCGGCAATCTGGTCGCTTTTGTGGTGGCGATGATTGCAATCCGGTTTTTTATCGACTTTCTCACCAAATACGGCTTCAAGGCATTCGGAGTGTATCGCATTGTGATAGGAGGTGTGTTGTTGATACTTATTTTTTCGGGTATCAATTTAAGCATGGTGTAACGAAATGGATTTTATAGAAGGAGAGATCCTACATATTAATAAACCGCTTCATTGGACATCGTTCCGTGTGGTGCGTGTGGTTCGGGCAAAGATTTGTTCGAGGCTTAAGATCAAAAAGTTGAAAGTCGGCCATACCGGAACGCTCGATCCGTTGGCAACCGGCGTTATGACGATTTGCACCGGAAGGAAGACGAAAGAGATAGACCGCTTGCAAGCGTTGACGAAAGAATATGTGGCCGATATACGGCTGGGGGCTACGACGCCCTCGTTCGATTTGGAAACGGAAGTCGACGGTACGTATCCCACCGGGCATATCACCGAAGAGGCCGTGCGCGAATGCCTGCGTCGCTTCGAAGGCGAAATACAACAGGTGCCGCCCGCTTTTTCGGCGGTTAAAGTCGAAGGAAGACGCGCGTACACTTTCGCCCGCAATAACGAGACGATTGAACTAAAACCCAAATTGTTGGTTATAGAGAGTATTGAATTGCTATCTGTTGATTTACCGACTATCCGGGTGCGTGTCGTGTGCAGTAAAGGGACTTACATCAGGGCGTTGGCCAGGGATATTGGAGAGGCTTTGCATACCGGAGCCCATTTAACCGCGTTGACGCGGACCCGAATAGGCGAGGTGACATTAGATCAATGTTTGGGTATGGAATCGTTAGAACTGTTTTTCGATCAACATATCGCCGGACAGCCATAAAGAATATGAATTATAAAACTTATAGTATCAGATATTTAACGTATGAAACTTTCTCAATTTAAATTTCATTTGCCCGAAGAGCTTATAGCCAAGTACCCGTCCAAACACCGGGATGAAGCCCGTATGCTGGTCGTGCATCGTAAATCCGGCAAATTGGAACACCGGATATTTAAAGATGTATTGGATTATTTTCAAGAAAAAGACTTTTTTATTTTTAATAATACCAAAGTCTTTCCCGCCCGCTTGTTTGGAAATAAGGAAAAAACCGGCGCCAAAATCGAAGTGTTTTTATTGAGAGAATTGAATTCGAATCAACACTTATGGGATGTCTTGGTTAATCCCGCCCGTAAAATACGAATCGGTAATAAGTTGTATTTCGGGGAAGATGAGGAGTTGGTGGCAGAGGTTATAGACAATACCACCTCGCGCGGCCGGACCATGCGTTTCTTATACGATGGTCCTTACGACGAGTTTAAGAGGTTGCTCTTTTCCATTGGGGAAACCCCCATTCCGGAATATATGGAACGTCCGGCAGAAGAAGAAGATGTCGACCGTTACCAGAATATTTTTGCCGTGAATGAAGGAGCGGTGGTCGCGCCGGCTGCCGGTCTGCATTTCAGCCGCGAGCTGTTGAAGCGCATGGAAATAAAAGGAATTGATTATGGCTTTGTAACCCTGCACAATAGTCTGGGAGCCTATCGCGATATCGATGTGGAAGATTTGACGAAACATAAAGTCGATTCCGAACAGATGGTTATTACCGAGGAAATCTGCGAGCGGGTGAACAAGGCCAAAGACGACGCACGCAATATTTGTGCGGTGGGGACATCCGTATTGAGAGCCATCGAAACGATGGTCAGCACCGACGGACATCTGAAACCTTTCGAGGGATGGACGAATAAATTTATCTTCCCGCCTTATGATTTTACGCTCAATAATGCACTGATTACCAATTTTCACATGCCTTATTCCACGTTGTTGATGATGGCGTGCGCTTTCGGCGGATACGACTACGTGATGGAGGCTTACGATGTGGCCATTAATGAAAAGTATCAATTCGGGGCATATGGCGATGCCATGCTGATTGTCGATTAGATTGATGAAGATTGATAGAGATTGATGAAGATGGGCAAGGAGCATACTGTTTTTTTGGCGCTCGGATCGAATCTGGGTGATAAGCAGAAAAATATGTTGACGGCTTGCGAGGAAATAGAAGAGCGGATAGGAACGATCGTTTCCTTATCCGCTTTTTATATAACCAAACCCGAGGGTTTCGTTTCGGAGAATCTTTTTGTGAATGCCGTCTGCGAAGTATCCTCCATCGTTTCGGCAGAAGACCTATTCTTACTCACCAAACACATTGAAGAAGAGATGGGAAGGCGGCAAAAATCGGAAAACGGCGTATACCAAGACCGAATCATCGATATTGATATTTTAATGATTGATGATTTGATAATCAATACCCCGGAATGGACCATTCCGCACCCCCGTTTGCATACCCGTGATTTTGTGCTGGCGCCTTTCAACGAAATTGCCCCGCACGTTGTCCATCCTGTTTTCAAAAAAACGATTTCCGAACTGTATGCCGAATGGATGAGGTCGCAATCTCATGAAACAAGCGACCGCTATGTGAGAGACACGGATTATTAACTCTTCACCCCGAACATAAGAAAATTCGACATTGCTCTTCGGAAGTTCGACATTGGTCTTTCGAAGCTCGAAATTGGTGTCCGGAAATTCAAATCTGGACTTAAAAGCTTCGACATTGGTCTTCGGAAGCTCGACATTGGTCTTCGAAAGGTCGACAGAGGTCTTCAATACTCCGAACCCGGGCTTCTGAAGGTCGACAGAGGTCTTCGGAACTCCGATCCCGGGCTTCAGAGGTTCGGACTCGGACTTCGGAAGCCGGAAAATGAGCCCTATTGGCGGATAATCCTCTTCACGAATAAAAAAGAACCGGCCCTATGCTTGTACTCCGGGCTTGTTTCCTCCTGTTAGCCTCTTTCGGAAAAATCATTATAAATAACTACTTTATTCAAAAAAATCACTCTTTTATAGTATTTCAGAGACGTAAAACCATACATACCTTTGCACTTTATAAAAAAGTAAAATAACAGCATCGTTTAAAATTTAATTTATACGTATTATGGTTCGGTTATTATTCGAAGGGATCGTCTATTTACTTGGGCAAGCTGAATTTATCAGTTCATTCATTATATTAACGTTCATCGTCATCTTATTATCTAAGTCGATAAAGCGTCATGCCCGCTCTTACTATTGGTTTTTCGGGATTATTTCTTTTCTTATTCTTTTGCAATTTCTGAATGGCCTGTTTCATATCAGCCCGGTTAATTTATACCGGATTCCGGTGTTGGGTAAAATATTGGCGTCGAATATCCATATGGTCGGATTCGGCTTTCCCTTGCTGGCGATTATTATGTATGTCGGCGCGTTGAACCCGAAACGGCCCTGGGTGAAAAAAATATTGAATATCCGGAAAGAGTTGTCGATCATTTCCGGTTTTCCTATCTTATCGCATTCCTTGATAAGGATCACCTATAACTTTACTGACGCCCTGAAATTCTTTTCCGATAAAGATGCTTATATGGCGCAAAACGAGTGGGCTAAAAGCGAAATGGGAATATCCTTTAGCAATGCCGGATATTTGTTAGGCATTGTCTTATTCGTCCTTTTTATGATTCTATGGATCACGTCTTTCGACTCCATCCATCAAAAACTCGGGAAACATAAGTGGAAACGAATCCAAAGGTGGTCTTACCTGCTGTACGCACTTCTTTTTGTCCACTCTATTCTGCTGCATATCGGGTGGATGATGAGCCGCAGCATGGGAGAAGGCGGCAACGAGCATATTGTACAGGGTATCATCGCCATTGCTTCCACCGTACTCGTATTCGGGTCTTATCTGATCCTCCGCATTCGGAAAGCGCAAAAGGATTCGAGAAAAAAGGCGAGGGTTCTCCTTCATTCATAAATCATATTTATCGCGAAAAAAATGATACAGATAGCAAGAGCCTCGTGGGCGTTGTTTTTTTTCATGACTTTCCTCACGATAACCGTCCATGCTCAAAGCCGCATGGGGACGGTAACAGGTAAAATAAAAAATGAAAAAGGCGAGCCGTTGGAATATGCAACGATTGCAACAAAAGGGGTAGGGCACGTAACCTATTCCGATGGCGAAGGCGTTTTTAAACTTTCCCTGCCGGAAGGTACGCACACGTTCATCGTTCAATATTTGAATTATGCGCCCTTCGAAAAAGAGGTGCACGTTTCCGCAGCCGTGCCCCTGTCGTTAGGGGATATTGCGTTGGAACCGGTATCGGTCAACCTGAAAGAAGTGTTGGTTACCGCCAATTCGACGGCCCACGAAATCAGTGTCGCGCCCATAAAAGCCGATGTGATAGAAACACAAGAAATAAAACAAAGGCCGATAACCATAACGGAAATGTTGAATCGAACCACCGGTGTGAGAATAAGGCAGTCGGGGGGATTGGGATCGTTTACCAATGTAATGTTAAACGGGTTCCAGGGAAATTCCATACGGATTTTTAAAGACGGTATTCCTTTGGATTATCTTCAGGGAGGCATCGGATTGAATAATGTCCCGGTCAATATTCTCAGCCGCGTTGAAGTTTATAAGGGTGTTTTGCCCGCCAATTTAAGTTCGGATGCGTTGGGAGGAGCCATCAATCTGGTGTCTCAAAAGAGGGAAAGCAAGCAGGTCGCGTTTTCTTATGAAGTGGCTTCTTTCAATACCCATCGGGCTACGCTAAACGTCGCCGCCACAAGTCAGGATAAGCGGTTTTTTGTAGGGGCGGATGCCTTTTTCAATTATTCCGATAATAACTATAAAGTCATCGCGCCCGTTGTGGATCCGGAAACGGCAAATATCACTCCCACGAAATTGCCGTTGTTCCATAATGCGTATAAGCATTATTTCACCGAATTATACGCGGGTATCGCCAATACCGTTTGGGCGGATGAGCTGCGTGTTTCGATGAGCTTGTTTTCTATTTTGCGGGAAAATCAATTTGGATCGTTAATGGAAAAACCTTTTGGGGCGGTATTATCCAAAAGGAATGCGCACTTTATCCCATCGCTTCATTACAATAAATCGCTTTTCGAAGAGAAACTGGCTATCGACCAATTTCTTTCTTTCAGTATTGTAAACTCGGCACAAGTCGATACCTTAAGGGGGAAATACGATTGGTTCGGAAACTTTACACCTCCCATCGATGCAAATACCATCGGGGAATCAAACGCCACGTTATCCGATATCAAAAGCCGGAATTTTATAAGCCGGACAAATTTGAATTATGCGCTGAATCATCATCATAAATTTGTTCTCAATGCGGTTTTACAATCATCCTCGCAAAACGGGAAGGATGAATACGGTACGACAATTGTTGATTCCGAAGGCCATCGTATCGATTTACAGAGCATTCCTTCCGACTATTTCAAGTTAATCGGAGCAATCGGATATCAGGCTGATTTTTTAGCCGGCCGGTTGCATCAAAATACACAAGCAAAATATTATGCGAGTAAGTCTTCGGGCATGACGGTGAACTTAAGCACGGGGCGGCTGAATGATGAGAAAGTAGAAAGCAGCAACCGTCAATGGGGCGTGTCTACGGCTTTTAAGTGGGACTTGAATTCATTATCGTTTATCAGGACTTCCGCGGAACTTGCCACTCGTTTGCCGGAACAGCAGGAAGTGTTCGGCGATGCCGCTTTTTTGTTGCCGAATTTCGATCTGAAACCGGAACGCAGCATGAATATCAATTTAGGCTATGTCCTGAGCAAGCCCTCGGCTTATTCTTTCGAATTTAACGGCTTTTACCGTATAACGGAAAATTTGATCACGAAAGAATTGACGGGACTTTTATTTTCTCAAAATGTGAATGTGGAAAAAGTAAACGGACTGGGTGTGGAATTGGATGCAAGCGCATTTGTCTTCCCGTGGCTTCGCTGGAATGGAAATGCCACCTATCAAAATTTCAGGTTGCAGCATCTTCAAGATCCTTCGGTAAAATACCTGGAAGGATCGAGGTTGCCGAACATCCCTTTCTTTTTCGCCAATACCGGTTTAAGGGCTTCCTTTAACCGGCTGTTCCTGACGAACGACCGACTCGAATTATTTTATCATTATTCGTATGTCCATAAATATTTCCTTCGCTACATTCCCAAAGATGCTGAACCGGCCGGTTTTTTGGGCCTTTTCGGGGAATCGAAAGTGAACACGAAGGATATTATTCCTTCACAAAACCTACATTCCATCGGATTTTCATGGATACCCGACCCAAACGGATTGTGGATGTTCGGAGGGGAGATAAAAAACATCTTTGACACGGCGCTCTATGATAATTTCAGAATCCAAAACGCCGGAAGAAGTATCCATTTTAAAATCAGTTTCAAAATATAATTCAATGTCCTATAGCGGGTATGCCCTGCAATAGGTACCAATACTTTATAATCATTCATCAGAATATTTAAAATTATTAATTATGAGAATTCTAAACACTTTTGCTATTCTTTTCGCGACACTCTGTTTCGCGTTTGTATCTTGTTCAAAAAACGAACCCGATACCCCTGACAATCCTGATCAAAATAATAAAAAATATGTTTTACTGACGGCCGAAGGGATCGCAGACGGCGCCGGATATTATGCTGTTTATAACGAATTGCCGACAAGCGATGTAAAAAATACGGCGGGATATTCGTTACAAGCTTCGAGTTACGGCGGATTCAGAACGTATAAAAACTGGATCTTCAACCGGTCGAATCTCCTCGGTGAATCGGGAGTCTTAAAATTTAGCGTCGGTAAAGACGGACGGTTAAAAGAAGACGGATTCATTAAATGCGACGGTTCCGCCCAATCCGTTGTGGTAAACGAAACACTGGGCTTTTATTTCGATCCCGGAAGAGGCAAAAAGAGAATTCAGAAATTCAATCCTTCCACCATGCAGCGTACCGGTGAAATCGACTTATCTTCCGTGGTCGATGAGAAAATCAGTCCCAACGTATATACCGGCAACCAAACATTAGCGGTAAAAGAAGGCAAACTGTTTGTAAATATTACCTATTCTCCCGAAGGTTCTTCGGGCCATAACGATAACATCCGGCATTATGCATTGGCCGTGATCGATATCGCTTCGGAAAAAATCGAAAAGACGATTGTGCTGGATTTTTTGGATGTATACAATCAAGGACACAGCCCGTCGGAATATAAGGCGTGGTTGTTAGGCGAGGACGGACATCTGTATTTCTTGTCAACGGGATGGGATTTGGTCGATGGCGCGTATAACTTTCATCCTTCCTGTATCTTCAGAATTAAAAAAGGAGAAACCGATTTCGACAAAAATTGGCATGTCTATCCAAAAGATTTAAATTCTACACTATCCATAGGGGTGATGTGGTCGATGGGTTTTTACAAAGGGAAATTATATGTGGAAGCGTCGGATGAAAATATTACCAACTTCGGCGATTTCGGTAAGGTAGACGGATATCACGTATATTCATTGGATATCGAGAACAAGGCGGTTGCAAAAATCGAAAGTGTCCCTACGACGGTTTTCGGGCATTCCGCCGGCACTTTCTATCGGACAAGCGATAAACTGTTTGTGCGTGTAGTGAACGAAACTATCGGATATAACGGGCTTTATGTAATAAACGAAGACGGTCGGACTGCATCCCCGGCATTTAATGTGATTCAAGGCGGCCAACCGATGGGCTTTGCCGAATTACACGATTAAATACGTAAAGTTGTTATAGAATATAAATAGAGCGGAAGCCTGCAATGGTTGTCCGCTTTATTTTTGTATGTTGGGCATACATTTATTCTATCAGGGTGTGAGTCCCTGACTGCGC
>ENA-UOOK01003358-UOOK01003358.1-fermentation-metagenome-genome-assembly--contig:-NODE-3358-length-18286-cov-5.735780_pt1 | contig 18286 bp, 24 predicted proteins | sample MGYA00245777_ERZ724023 | MGnify/ENA primary metagenome ERZ724023 (study PRJEB28704, sample SAMN03018312) | fermentation metagenome | biome: anthropogenic terrestrial biome; feature: soil; material...
AAAGGCAGCGACTACGCCGCCGAAGGCACTGACGCCCATGCGTTATGCGAGTACAAGCTGCGTAAGGCGCTGGGGCTTCCAGCCGAGGACCCGACCGAAAACCTGACCTGGTTCAATGAGGAAATGGACGACTGTGCCAACGGCTATGCCGCTTATGTGCTCGAGCAGGTGGAAGCCGCCAAGCAGGTCTGCGCCGATCCGGTGGTGCTCATCGAACAGCGCGTCGATTTCTCCCGCTGGGTGGAGCAGGCCTTCGGCACGGCGGACGCTCTCATCATCGCGGACGGCACTCTCAAGATCTGCGATTACAAGCATGGGCTTGGCATACTCGTCCGGGCGGAGGAAAACTCACAGCTCATGTGTTACGCGCTCGGTGCGTTGGAGCTGTTCGACAAAATCTACGACATCGATATGGTCAGCATGACGATCTATCAGCCGCGCCGGGATAACGTCAGCACCTATGAACTTTCCAAAGATGGCCTGTACCGCTGGGCCGATGAGGTATTGAAGCCCACTGCGGAGCTCGCCTTTACCGGGGATGGCAGCTTCCTCTGCGGCGAATGGTGCGGTTTCTGTAAAGCAAAGAACGACTGCCGCGCCCGCGCCGAAGCGAATCTCGCTCTGGCTCAGTATGAGTTCAAACTTCCACCGCTCCTCACGGATGAGGATATCGAAGATATTCTCGCCAAGGTGGATGAGCTTGTCGCATGGGCATCCGACATAAAGGAATACGCCCTGCAGCAGGCGACCAGCGGCAAGTCGTGGAGCGGCTGGAAGTTAGTCGAAGGTAGGTCCAATCGGAAGTACGTCAATGACTCGGTTGTCGCCGATGTTGTTGAGCACGCGGGCTTTGACCCGTATGAACGCAAAGTGCTCGGCGTCACCGCCATGCAAAAGCTGCTCGGTAAATCCCGCTTTGACGAACTTCTGAGTCCCTACATTGAAAAGCCGCAAGGTAAACCAACGCTCGTGCCGGAGAGTGATAAACGACCGGCGATGTCTACGGCAGCAGCCGATTTTAATGAAAATTAAGGAGGACAATTTTATGTCTAATAATACGAACAAAGTCAAAAACCCCATGAAGGTCATCACCGGTCCCGACACCCGTTGGAGCTACGCAAACGTCTGGGAGCCCAAAAGCATCAACGGCGGCACTCCGAAATACAGTGTCAGCCTGATCATCCCAAAGTCTGATACCAAGACCGTCGCCAAGCTGAAGGCCGCCATTGAAGCTGCCTACCACGAGGGCGAATCCAAGCTCAAGGGCAACGGCAAGACCGTACCGCCGCTGGCCGCAATCAAGAATCCACTGCGCAATGGTGATGTCGAGCGTCCGGACGATCCCGCTTATGCCAATGCCTACTTCATCAACGCCAACTCCGCTACGGCACCCGGCATCGTGGATGCCGACCTCAATCCGGTCCTGACCCGTTCTGAGGTCTACTCCGGTGTCTACGGCCGCGCCAGCATCAACCTGTATGCCTTCAACAGCAACGGCAACAAGGGTATCGCCTGCGGCCTCAACAATCTGCAACTTATCCGCGCTGGGGAACCTCTCGGCGGCAAAATGAGCGCAGAGGACGACTTTGCTACTGACAACGACGATGATTTCCTGAACTAAGGAGGAAAACGAATATGACTACATTGCAGACAATTTTGGTAACCGTGCTTATCGCCATTTGGCTTATCTTCAGCGTTGTGTTCCTGATCACCGCAATTCAGAGCTGGATCTACGACCGCAAGCGTGAAAAGCGTGAGCAGGAATCCGCCGCCCGCGATATCGAGTACCGTAAGGAACGCGACAAACGTGAGCAGGAACAGGCTGCCCGTGATGAGGAATACCACCAGAAGCGTATGGAGCAGTTAAATAAGTAAGGTCTGACCCGTGGGTGGTGGGAGCAATCTTGCCACCCTTTCGAGTTATGAAAGGACGATTATATGAAAAACGAAATATGGAAAGACATACCCGGCTATGAGGGTGAATATCAGGCAAGCACTATGGGCCGCATTAAAAGCCTTAAGCGCATGGCCGTCAGCAAGAATTGGTATACAGGAAAGCCATTCTACCATACCGTTCCAGAACGAATTCTAAAACCCGGTCGTTATTGTAAATGCGGCCATGTTTCTGTAATTCTTCGCCGAGGCACCAACGGCAAACCTGTTCATCAACTCGTCATGAAAACTTTTGCTGGAGAGCCTCCGGAGGGCATGGAGGTACTTCATTTAAATGGTATACCAACTGATAATCGTTTATCTAATCTTCGCTATGGCACCAGAACCGACAACATTCTTGATGTTTATCGACAAGGGAAGCTATGGAGAAAGCTGTCTGTTGATGATGTTGGAGCGATTCGATTTGGAATTTGGTGTGGCATACGCGGCTCGGACCTTGCTGCCATGTATGGTGTGTCACAGTCGATTATCAGCGCCATAAAACACGGGAGGATATTTTCATGGCTACCATAACATCATTGTCCGTGGACTTGGAGACTTTCAGTAGCATCAACCTCTCAAAATCAGGCGTTTACCGCTATGTGGAGGCTCCTGACTTTGAGATTCTGCTCTTTGGCTACAGCGCCGACAACGGCCCTGTACAAACCATCGACCTTGCCTGCGGTGAAAAGCTGCCGGATGAAATCAGAGCCGCACTCACGGATGAATCCGTAACGAAGTGGGCCTTCAACGCCAGCTTTGAACGGATCTGCCTGTCCCGGTATCTTGGCTTACCGACCGGCGAATATCTCGATCCCGCCCAATGGCACTGCTCCATGATATGGGCTGCCACAATGGGCCTGCCGCTTTCGCTGGAAGGCGTCGGCACGGTCCTCGGTCTTGAAAAGCAGAAGCTGACGGAAGGAAAAGACCTCGTCAAGTTTTTCTGTCGGCCCTGCGCACCGACAAAAGTGAACGGCCAGCGTATCCGAAACTACCCGTACCATGCACCGGAGAAATGGTCCATGTTCAAAAAATACAACGTTCGGGATGTCGAAACGGAAATGGCGATTCAGGCCAAGCTCGCAAACTTCTCGGTGCCGGAATCCGTGTGGGATGAATACCATCTGGATCAGGAAATCAACGACCGTGGCGTTGCCTTAGATATGACGCTTGTCAGGCAGGCCATTGACATGGACGTCCGCTCCCGCGAAAAGCTCACTGCCTCCATGAAAAGACTGACGGAGTTGGATAATCCGAACTCGGTGCAGCAGATGAAGCAGTGGCTTGCGGACAATGGTCTGGAAACCAATACGCTTGGCAAAAAGGCTGTTGCTGAACTTCTAAAAACTGCGCCGGAACCGCTCAGTGAGGCGCTTTCCCTCCGGCAGCAGCTTGCCAAATCGTCGGTGCGGAAATACCAGACAATGGAGACTGCCGTTTGCGCCGATGGCCGCGCCCGTGGGATGTTCCAGTTTTATGGCGCGAATCGGACCGGCCGCTGGGCAGGCAGGCTGATTCAGATGCAAAACCTGCCTCAGAACCATCTTCCCGATCTGGAACAGGCCCGTGCCCTTGTGCGTTGCGGAGATTTTGACGCGCTGGAACTTCTCTATGAAGATATCCCGGACACGCTTTCGCAGCTCATCCGCACAGCCTTTGTGCCGAGAGTCGGTACAAAGTTCATTGTATCGGACTTTAGCGCCATCGAAGCCCGCGTGATCGCGTGGCTGGCCGGAGAAAACTGGCGAACCGAAGTATTCAAGAAAGGCGGCGACATCTACTGCGCCAGCGCCAGTCAGATGTTCAAGGTCCCTGTCGAAAAGCACGGCATCAACGGTCACCTGCGGCAAAAAGGAAAAATCGCGGAATTGGCGCTCGGTTACGGCGGCTCGGTCGGGGCGCTCAAAGCGATGGGAGCTTTGGAAATGGGACTCACAGAGGAGGAACTTCCTCCGTTGGTTGACGCATGGCGGCAGTCCAATCCAAACATCGTAAAACTCTGGTGGGATGTGGACCGTGCCGCAATGGAGGCTGTTCGCAATAAACATACCAATACAACGCACGGCATTATCTTCTCCTGCCAGAGCGGCATGCTTTTTATCACGCTGCCCTCCGGTCGAAAGCTCGTCTACGTCAAACCGCATATCGGCGAGAACAAATTCGGCGGCAGTTGCATCACCTACGAAGGTGTCGGCGGCACAAAGAAATGGGAACGACTCGATTCCTATGGTCCAAAATTTGTGGAAAATATCGTGCAGGCGACCAGCCGGGATATCCTGTGCTACGCCATGCAGACGCTTCGGAACTGCTCCATTGTCATGCATATCCACGATGAACTGGTCATTGAGGCTGATCCGCGTATGTCTCTGCAGGCGGTCTGCGATCAGATGGGTAGAACCCCGCCGTGGGCAAAGGACCTTCTTCTCCGTGCGGATGGCTACGAGACAGATTTTTATAAAAAAGACTGAAAAGTTTTCGGCCAAGGCGGGTTTTCAGCTCCATTGAGTAACAGAGGTGGACTAAAAGTCTGCCCGGAAAGGAGGCTCATAAATGAGTATTGATAAACGTAACGCTGAGGGCTACTATGACCCAACTGCCTATGAAGCCCTTACGCTGATTGAAAAAGAGAAACACGCGCTCCGCGCATTCCGGCCAATTGTTTACATTTGCTCTCCTTATGCCGGTGACGTTGACGGGAACATCAAGGCCGCCCGGAGCTACAGTCGTTTTGCCGTAGACAAGGGCTATATCCCTATTGCGCCGCATCTGCTGTTTCCGCAGTTCCTGAATGACGCCAATCCGAACGAACGTGAACTTGGGCTGTTCTTCGGAAACGCCCTTATGAGCAAATGCTCGGAGGTCTGGGTGTTCGGCAGCAATATCTCGGCTGGCATGCAGGCAGAGATCAAACGAGCCAGGTGGAAAAACTACCGCCTGCGTTATTTCACAGAAGAATTGGAGGAGGTACAAGATGTTTGCAATCACTGAAGGTACGCGCCGCATAGGTGGTATTGAAGTTCCTACTTACAAGCGCGAGGTCGTGAGCGCCAATATTCTCGAAGTGGAGGCGGGCACAAATGGTTATCAGGGTGGCGACGGTGGACACGGCAGCCGTACCTACTTTCGTATTAAAGACCTGGCTTCCACGGAGATGGATGTCCATGTGACGCGGGACAAGTTTGGCAGCGAATGTCTCGAAGTTACCCTCGGCGGCGACTGTGAGCTTGAAACGATCATCACGGCGCTCAAATTCATCACCAAGGTTCTGGAGGACGGTTCGAAAGAGGTGCATGACTGATGTTCACTCTGTATAGTTCCGACATCATCGGCAATCCCGGCAACTGCTCTTATCCCAATAAAACCGAGGTCACGGATGAGGAAAGCCTGCGGGCGGCAGTCTGCCATGACTACGTCTGCGCCGAGTACAAAAACAGCTACCGAAGCGGCGACAACTTTCTCGGAGCGGATTGTCTCCCAGTCGACTGCGACAATGACCACTCTGAGAATCCGGCTGACTGGGTACTGCCTGCGGACGTCGCCGCCGCTTTCCCGGATGTCTGCTTTACGGTCCACTACAGCCGCTACAACATGCGCGAGAAAAATGGAAAGCCCGCTCGGCCGAAGTTCCATATTCTTTTTCCGATCACACGCATGACAGACGCGGCCGCTTACAGCGACATGAAAAAGCTGGTCAATTCCATCTTCCCGTACTTTGACACCAAGGCACTGGACGCGGCACGCTTCTTCTTCGGCACTGCCACCGTCGAGGTTGAACTCTTTCCCGGCAGTATGAATCTGACAGAGTTTCTGGAGGATGACGACTTTGATGCAAATATGGCAGGAGGCCATCAAGCCAGTCTGGTTATACCGGAAGGCAGCCGCAACGCAACCATGTCCCGTTTCGCCGGACGGGTCATCAAGAAATACGGCGACAGCGAAGAAGCTTACCAGTGCTTCCTCGACGAGGCTGCGAAATGCATACCCCCTCTGGAAGATTCCGAGCTTTCGACCATCTGGCACAGCGCCCAGCGGTTTTACGCCAGAGTCCAGCAACAGTCCGGGTACGTTTCACCGGAGGTTTACAACGACGACACCTCCTATAAACCGGCAGATTTCTCCGACGTCGGACAGGCCGAGGTGCTTGCCAAGCATTTCTCTGGTGAACTGCGATACTCGCCAGCCACCCATTTCATCCGGTACACAGAACACTACTGGAAGGAAACTGAACCCGGAGCACAGGCCGTCGCTCATGAACTGACCCGCCGCCAATTGGAGGAAGCCGCGAAGGATATGCGCGAGGCGATGAAAGCCCTGACGGACTGCGGCGCTCAGGGAATCCTCGATACAACTTCAAAGGCCAAGGCCGAGGCCCTGTTCAATGATACGCAGACTGAAGCCTACACTGCCTTCCTCGCAGCAAAGGCATATCAGTCCTTTGCAATCCGCCGCCGTGATTCCAAGAATATTACCGCGACGCTGAAGGAAGCGCACCCCATGTTGGAGATTTCGCCTCGTGATCTGGATGCGGACTGCTTTGCCCTCTGTACCCCGACCGCAACCTATGATCTCCGCAAAGGTATCGCTGGAGCGAGGGAACATTCCCCGGAGGACTATATCACCAAGATCACGTCCGTTTCACCCAGCAGTAAAGGCGAACAGCTCTGGCATGACAGCCTGAACCTAATCTTCTGCAAGAATCAAGAGCTCATCAACTATGTCCAAATGATCTGCGGACTGGCCGCTATCGGGAAGGTCTTTGTGGAAGCTCTCATCATCTCTTACGGCTGCGGGCGGAACGGCAAATCGACCTTTTGGAATGCTGTCTCCCGTGTGCTGGGCCTTTACAGCGGCAACATCTCTGCCGATACGCTGACGGTCGGCTGCCGAAGGAATATCAAGCCAGAAATGGCGGAGGTCAAAGGCAAGCGTCTGCTGATCGCGGCGGAAATGCAGGAAGGCGCAAGGCTCAACGACTCTACCGTCAAACAGCTCTGCTCCACCGACGATGTATTTGCGGAGAAAAAGTACAAGGACCCATTCAGCTTCACGCCCTGCCATACATTGGTGCTCTACACCAACCATCTGCCGAAGGTCAGCGCTTCCGATGACGGTATCTGGCGCAGGCTGATCGTCATCCCGTTCGACGCCAAGATCGAAGGTACCAGCGACATCAAGAATTACGGCGAGTATCTTTACAACAACGCCGGTGAAAGTATCCTCACTTGGATCATCGAAGGTGCCCGGAAGGTCATCGCACTTGACTACAAAATTCCAGTCCCGGCATGCGTGAAGAAAGCGATCGCGGAGTACCGGGCGCAGAACGACTGGTTTGGCCATTTCCTTGAGGACAAGTGCGACATCGATTCCAGCTATAGAGAAAGCTCCGGTGCCTTGTATCAGGCATACCGTAATTACAGCATTGACACAAACGAGTATGTCCGCAGCACCGCAGATTTCTACTTTGCGTTGGAGAATGCCGGTTTTAAACGAGTAGTCAGCAAAAACAAGCGTTATTTTAAGGGCTTAAGACTGAAAAAAGACGACGGGGCTTTTGAGGATTTTCTGGCATAAGGACATAAAAGGTTAACCTCTACGACCTCTCTGACTGGAACTTTTCTTAGAGCTATAAAAAATCATATAAGAAAAAGTCTATGCAGAGACATCGGAGAGGTTAACCCAGCCACATTATGACCTGACGAAAAGGAGTAAAATATGCAGTTTAATACATGGCTCAAGAAAAAATATATCAATGAGCACTCTCCCAAGGGCGACCTTGCCCGCGATATCAAATCTGACGGTTTCTATTTCCCAAAACAGGGCCGTCATAACAAAGTACGAAAGTATCTCATTTGTCGTAACGCTTGCGAAGCATGCCTTGATGCTTTTGAGGAATGCTGGAAGGAATATGAAGAATGCGAGAAAAACAGATTGAAGCAAAACTAACACAGGCGGCAAAGATGCTGGGCGGCGTCGCGCCGAAGTTTGTGTCTCCGGGTTATGACGGGATGCCGGACCGCATCGTACTTTTACCGGGTGGTCATATGGCCTTTGTGGAAGTAAAGGCTCCCGGAAAAGTCCCGCGTCCGCTGCAGGAAGCCAGGCACCGGATGCTGCGGAAGCTGGGCTTCAAGGTTTACGTGCTTGACGATACTGGTCAGATTACAAAAATGCTTACAGAAATTGGATGTGATGCCCGATGATGAGAACCTATAGATGCGACTGGTGTGGAAAAGAATTTAGACGGCTGGAATGTTACATGAAAGGGAAAAAACACGCTTTTTGTTCTCGTCAGTGTCTTGCAGATTTTAGCAATAAGAGCAAAAACCCAGCCGGATATGCGGAATTAAAGAATTACACAAATATGGCAGCCAATTTCTCTGCTTTAGCAAAAAGCAGGAATCCGACAAGAATGACACCAGCGGTCAGAAAAAAGCTGAGAGCCTCACATCTTGGAAAAGGCAAATGCGACGGTTACTCAAAAATATATGGTAAGCCCGCTCACAGAGTTATTGCAGAGCAGATACTGGGCAGGCCGCTTTTGGCGGGTGAAGTCGTCCACCACAGGGACGGCAACAAAAGAAACAACTCACCTGAGAATATAGTTGTTTTCCCTTCCCAGAGTGCCCATGCAAAGCACCACGCCGAGTTGCGGTGGTTTATCAACGAAATTGAAGGAGGTGATGCCGAATGAAGTTCATACCACATGAGTATCAGAGATATGCTATCAATTATATCGAAAACCATCCTATTTCTGCTGTTCTTCTCGATATGGGCCTCGGCTGAGTAAGACGAGCATCACGCTGACCGCCCTGAACGACCTGCTGTTTGACAGCTTTGAAGCTCACCGCGTTCTGGTGATCGCGCCTCTCCGCGTGGCCCGCGATACCTGGCCGTCCGAGCTTCAGAAATGGGACCATCTGTCGCTGTTGACCTACGCGGTGGCGGTTGGAACCGAGACAGAACGCAAAGCAGCGCTTCTGCAGCAGACGGACATCTGCATTATCAACCGAGAGAACGTCCAGTGGCTCATTGAGGACAGCGGCGTCCCGTTCGATTTTGATACCGTGGTGGTCGATGAGCTGTCGTCCTTCAAAAGCTATCAGGCAAAACGTTTCCGGGCGTTAATGAAGGTCCGCCCTAAGGTTAAGCGCATCGTGGGGCTGACCGGTACACCTTCCGCGAATGGCCTGATGGACTTGTGGGCCGAGTTCCGGCTGCTGGACATGGGCCAGCGCCTTGGCCGATTCATCGGGCAGTATCGCACTAACTACTTTATGCCGGATAAACGAAATGGCCAGATCATTTATTCCTACAAGCCGCTGCCGGGTGCGGAGGCTGAAATCTACCACCGCATTTCGGATATCACGATCTCCATGAAATCGACGGATCACCTGAAGATGCCGGAACTGGTTAGCGCCGAGTATGAAGTCCACCTCTCCGATGAAGAACAGCAACGGTACGACGACCTGAAAGAAGATCTGGTGCTGCAGCTTCCGGGCGGCGACATCACAGCCGCCAACGCGGCATCTCTCTCCGGGAAGCTGTGCCAGATGGCCAACGGCGCTATTTACTCCGACACCGGCGACGTCGTTCACATCCATGACCGGAAGCTGGACGCGCTGGAGGACTTGATCGAAGCGGCAAACGACAAGCCTGTGCTGGTGGCCTACTGGTTCAAACATGATCTTGCCAGAATTTCCGAACGCCTGCATAAACTCCATATTCCGTTCTCCTGTCTCGACACGTCCGACAGCATCCAGAGGTGGAACAACGGCGAACTGCCTGTGGCCCTTGTGCATCCTGCCTCTGCCGGACACGGGCTGAACCTGCAAAGCGGCGGTTCCACCATCATCTGGTTCGGGCTGACCTGGTCGCTGGAGCTTTACCAGCAAACCAACGCCCGCCTGTGGAGACAGGGACAGATAGCAGACACTGTGGTAATTCAGCACATCATTACGAAGGGAACCATTGACAGTCGCATCCTGAAAGCCTTATCGCAGAAGGACAGCACGCAGGCCGCCCTCATCAACGCCGTAAAGGCGGACCTGAAAATCTGACGACAATCTTCGACAATCCGTGCCAATCCGAGTGAAATCCAACTTTTCTTTACGGAGGTGCGGTTATGCAAATAGCATGGAAATACCTGAACAAACGGGCTGCCGCTTTGGATGCTCTCAAGGACTACGGCAGTATGCAATTCATCATGGAACACACGGACGACGACATCCGGGCGGAGCACGAAGAGATGCAGAGCGTCCGCAGCCCCAACTTTGACGGAATGCCCCACATCCACAATCCGCAGGCCGGTGAGCAGCGCATTCTGAACGGCATCGAGGAGATTGACGTTCTGAAGGAACGCTATCGGCAGGCACTGGAGTACATGGCGTGGTTCCAACCGGCGTGGGAAAACCTGACCGAGGACGAGCAGTATGTGCTGCGGGAGTTTTATATGTGTGACGAGGGAAAGCAGATCAACGCGGTTTACAACATCTGCGAGCATTTTCACATTGAGCGGTCCTCCGCGTACAACAAGAAGAACCGCGCGCTCGACCGGCTGTCCACCTTGCTCTATGGCAAGCGGTGAGTAATATCGCGGACGACTTTTCCATCCGGCCAGTATATACTGGTAGCATAGAAAGTTGTAAAACGACGAAGTCTTCACGGGGCCAAACCCGTGGGGACTTTTGTTTTGCCCGGAAAGGAGGCAGCCATGCCGCACAAACCTTTGACGCCCTGCCGCTATCCCGGCTGCCCGAAGCTGGTGCCCGGCCGTTACTGTGAGGAACACCAGAAGCTAGTCGACAAGCAGTACGAACGGTACGAACGCGATCCCGCTGAGAAGAAGCGGTACGGCCGAGCGTGGAAACGCATCCGCGACAGATACATTGCCACCCATCCTCTCTGCGAGGAATGCCTGAAGCATGGCGTCTACACGCCCGCGACCGAGGTGCATCACCGCCTGCCGCTCTCACGCGGCGGAACCCACATCGACAGTAACCTCGAAGCCTTATGCCATGAATGCCATTCAAGGATCACTGCAAAGATGGGTGACCGTTGGCATGACCGGTAGGGGCGGTCAAAATCTCTACGCCATTCGCGCTGGGAAGCGGCCGTGGGGTCACGTTCGCTAAAACGCGAAATCAAACGGGGTATTGACCCCAACGAGGAAGGAGGAATCGCGGCATGGCCAAGGACGGTACAAACCGTGGCGGCGTAAGAGCCGGGGCCGGGGCAAAACGGAAGCCGCTGGCTGATAAAATTGCGGACGGTAATCCGGGCAAGCACCCACTCACCGTTATGGAATTCAAAAGCGCTGCGGACCTGCGCGGTCAGGATATGCCGGAGCCAAAAGAGATGCTCTCGGCGGTCCAGAAAAATGGCAAGGCTTTGCCCGCCGCCGACATCTTCAAATCTGTATGGCAGTGGCTGTCGGACCGGGGCTGTGCGCACCTCGTTCCTCCGGATACCATCGAGCGGTACGCCATGAGCGCGGCCCGCTGGATTCAGTGTGAGGAGGCCATCACGGAATACGGTTTTCTCGCTAAGCATCCGACCACAGGCAATGCCATCGCCTCACCCTATGTCACGATGGCAAACAGCTTCAAATGCCAAACCCGCGCGGACTGGGCCGAGATTTTTCAGATCGTAAAGGAAAACTGCGCCGCCGGTTACAGCGGCGACAATCCGCAGGACGACCTGATGGAGCGCCTGCTCACGGCGCGGAAAGGAAAATAACCAATGGCGAATACAGAACGCTTTGAAAAAGTGGACATCGACAAGCTGGTGCCTTATGCCCGCAATGCCCGCACCCACAGCAAAGAACAGATCGCTCAGCTTCGGTCCAGTCTCCGGGAGTTCGGCTTTGTCTCTCCCGTAATCATCGACAGCGACTACAACATCATCGCCGGACACGGCCGTGTGGCAGCCGCCAAAGAGGAAGGCTATAAAACGGTTCCCTGCGTGTTTGCGGAGAATTTGACCGAAGCGCAGAAACGCGCCTACATCCTCGCGGACAACCGCCTCGCCATGAACGCGGGCTGGGATGAGCAAATGCTGGCGGTCGAACTGTCCGACCTGCAGGCGGATGCCTTTGACGTCTCTCTTCTCGGCTTCACCGACGCAGAACTGAACAAGCTCTCCGGCGCGGCGGAGAACGTGAAAGAGGACGACTTCGACGTCGACGAGGAACTGAAGAAACCCGCCATTACAAAGCCCGGCGACCTGTGGCTGCTCGGCAATCACCGCCTCGTCTGCGGCGACAGCACCAAAGCGGACACCTTCGTCCTGCTGATGGACGGAAAGCTCGCCAACCTCACGGTGACCGACCCACCCTACAACGTGAACTACGAGGGCAGCGCCGGGAAAATCCAGAACGACAACATGGCGGACGACAAGTTCTATCAGTTCTTGTTCGACGCCCTCACCAATACGGAAAAAGCCATGGCGCAGGATGCCTCCATCTATGTATTTCATGCTGACACCGAAGGGCTGAACTTCCGCAGGGCCTTCTCGGATGCCGGTTTTTATTTGTCCGGCACCTGCATCTGGAAAAAGCAGTCTCTGGTCCTCGGCCGCTCGCCCTATCAGTGGCAGCACGAGCCGATCCTGTTTGGCTGGAAGAAGGCCGGAAAGCATGAATGGTACTCCGACCGGAAGCAATCCACCATCTGGGAATTCGATAAGCCGAAAAAGAATGCAGACCACCCGACCATGAAACCGGTGACCATGCTGGCTTATGCGATTCTCAATTCCAGCATGTCGAACTGCATTGTGCTCGATCCCTTCGGCGGCAGCGGCTCCACGCTCATCGCCTGCGAACAGACCGGGCGTATCTGCGACATGATCGAGCTTGATGAAAAATACTGCGACGTTATCGTAAAACGGTATATCGAAACAAAGGGTAATGCGGACGATGTATTTCTTTTGCGGAATGGGATAAAGGCTGCCTACGAGGAAATTGACACAAAAAACGAAGGCGCAGTAAAAACCACGCCCGCGTGTTGAATTATTTTTCCTCCGGTACCTCTATGACACCGTGTTCATTTTCAAACTGGTCGATGTACTGGCGAATCAGGTATATGACCTGCCCATTCGCTGAACGTCCCTCATACTGTGAAATGTAATGCAGCTTATAGTGCAGTTCGTTGTCAATATGAAGCCCAAGATGCTTGTCTTTCTCTTTTTTTGATATATCCATAAAATCACCCCGCCTTAATTTGTACTTAATATAAGATATTATGAGTTCATATTAAGTAATTCTTATGGTACAATGTGGTCAATGTACTTAAATTAAGTACGCAATATTTTGAAGGTGACCAAAAATGCAAGAGAAAGGCAAAGCACTTTTTATTTATAAGCCGCGACGCATCGAAGATTTAAGGTGCCCTCATAGGCCCGAAAAGGAAACAGCCTATGAAATTGTAAAAACAATAAGCCTGAGCGGCATCGAGTATGAGAATTTTATCACGGACTTGTTGGCGGACAGGCAGTTTATTGAGGAGAATGCCGCACTTTGCGGCGAAGGAGCGACTTTTCGCTGCTTACTTATCCGCCAACATGGATGCAAGGATGGCATTCTGATAGTTCCGGAACTGAAGGCTTACGTTAAGTGGGCGGCGTACATAGGCGGCGAAACGGGAGCGGACGTATGAAGGTAGCTGTTATCGGGTCACGCGGTCTGTCCGTTCCCAACCTGAGAAAATACCTGCCGGGGGGCGTTATGGAGATCGTTTCAGGCGGGGCGCGGGGCGTGGATACGTCGGCGAGAGAGTACGCGCTGGCGAACGGAATCAAGCTGACCGAGTTCTTGCCGGAATACGAAAAATATGGACGTTCCGCACCGCTGAAGCGCAATATCACAATTATCAAAAACGCTGACCTTGTGCTGGCGTTCTGGGACGGCCGGTCACATGGAACTAAGTTTGTAATCGACAACTGCAAAAAACTCGGCATACCTGTAAAAGTTTTCATTCCAGCCGATTTAAGATAAGCACACATAAATCCGCTGGGGCTCCCGGCGGCTTGTCCATTATGCAGAATGTCACTTTTCTTTCACGTATCGCTTGCTATTCCACTGCTTTAGAGTGATATATGTGACTACCAAAACAAAGAAAGGTGGTCAAACCCTATGAAAATCAACTACAACGTAACAGGTGAACAGCGCAAGGAACTGGTTAAGGCAATCGGAGTCATTATGCAGGTCAAGCCGGTATACATGAAGATGCCGACCTGCGCTTACAAAATTGGTGACATCACGGTCGATAAGGAAGGCACCCTCATCTGCGAGGACAGCGCCAAGGCCGAACGGGTCGCCCACAATCTGATTGCGGACGGTTTCATCGCCGCTGAGAACCCGGAGCCAATAGCCGAAGAAGCCGCTCACGATGAGAATGCAAACGCGCCGGAGAGTCTCACAATTTCGATGCCGAAGGACGGCTTCACCGACGAGGCCATCGCCAACTTAAAGCTCTTGGTCGAGAGCAAGGCGACTCTCATCAAGAAGGCGCTGGGCGCGGAGAACCTGACGATTACGGTCGAGGACGACAAAATTTCCTTCCCGTGGTTCGCAGGCTTCCCCGCACCGGATGAAATCAGTGCCTACGCCAAGTTCATCGGTAAGCTTTGCGGCATGGCCAAAACCCAGAAGCGCGTCACCGCCAAGGACAAGGCGGTCGATAATGACAAGTACGCATTCCGCTGCTTCCTCCTGCGGCTGGGCTTCATCGGGGCTGAGTACAAGGCCGACCGAAAAATCCTGCTGAAGAACCTGACCGGTTCCGCCGCTTTCAAAGGAGGCGCTTCCGATGCTGATGAATAAAACGCTGCTGGCACTCCTCCGGAAAACCTACCCGGCAGGGACCCGCGTGGAGCTTGTGCGGATGGACGACGTGCAGGCTCCGCCCATCGGCACAAAAGGAACCGTGTACGGCGTTGACGATACCGGTTCCATTCTGGTGAACTGGGACAACGGCTCCGGCCTGAACGTGGTCTACGGTATTGATTCCTGTCGGAAGGTCGGTGGTCGCCATGACTGAGAAGGTCAAAGAGCAGATCTTCTCCATTCGCGACGCCGACGACAACGCGACAATCAAGGAATTTTAAGGAGGCGGCAACCATGTGGTCAGAAGGAAGCATCAAGCTCGGTAGCGACATTTTCCACTACTGGGTCAAGCACTACGACGAGGGTTCGCAGTACGGCATCGACGAGGGCCGCATTTCCAAGCTGACGCTGAAGCGGAACGGCAAGACGGTTTGCAACTATGACCGGGGCTGGGACATCGAGCCCGCCGACGAAAGCACCGCGACCGCGCTTGCCATCCTGATGAAGGATTACAACTGAACGCAGCCAGGAGTCTGGGCCGGAAGGCCCTGTCTCTCGTTATCTATAGATTCTTGCAAGGCTGCTCCGGCAGTCTTTTTTCATGCCCACTGAAAGGAGGCGACGGCATATACGGAAGCTCAGAAAATACAAACCAACCAGGTTCATGGCAAAGGATTCCTATTACGACAAGAATCTCGCCGATTATGCCGTCAGTTTCATTGAAAGCCTGCGGCACACCAAGGGCCAGTGGTACCGGGAACCGTTCGAGCTAATCGACTGGCAGGAACAGATTGTCCGGGATGTGTTCGGTGTTCTGAAGCCCAACGGCTATCGACAGTTCAACACCGCCTATGTGGAAATCCCGAAGAAGATGGGCAAAAGCGAACTGGCTGCGGCTATCGCGCTGCTGCTTACCTGCGGTGACGGTGAGGAGCGTGCCGAAGTCTATGGCTGCGCGGCCGATCACAATCAGGCATCCATTGTTTTCAATGTCGCCGCCGATATGGTCCGCATGTGTCCGGCACTCTCAAAGAGGGTGAAAATTCTCGACTCCAAGAAGCGCCTCGTCTACCAGCCGACCAGCAGCTTTTATCAGGTACTCTCGGCGGACGTGGCAAACAAGCACGGTTTCAACACTCATGGCGTTATCTTTGACGAACTGCACACCCAACCGAACCGGAAGCTCTACGACGTCATGACGAAAGGCAGCGGTGACGCGAGAATGCAGCCGCTGTATTTTCTCATCACAACGGCCGGGGACAACCAGAACAGCATCTGCTGGGAAGTCCATGAAAAAGCAAAGGACATCATTAAAGGCCGGAAGCACGACTCCACATTTTATCCGGTTATTTACGGGGCCGGTCCGGATGATGACTGGACGGACCCGAAGGTATGGAAAAAAGCAAACCCGTCGCTTGGCATCACGGTCGGTATTGACAAGGTCCGCGACGCTTGCGAATCGGCCCGGCAAAATCCCGCCGAAGAAAACGCCTTTCGTCAGCTCCGACTGAACCAGTGGGTAAAGCAGTCTATCCGCTGGATGCCGATGGAAAAATGGGACGCCTGCGCGTTCCCAGTCGACCCGAAGTCGCTGGAGGGCCGCGTCTGCTACGGCGGCTTGGACCTCTCCTCCACTACGGATATCACAGCGTTCGTGCTGGTGTTTCCTCCAGAGAATGAGGAGGACAAATACAACATCCTGCCGTTCTTCTGGATACCGGAAGAGAACATTGACATCCGCGTGAAACGGGATCATGTCAATTACGATCTGTGGAAGCAGCAGGGCTTCCTGCAGACGACCGAAGGTAATGTGGTTCACTACGGCTTTATCGAGAGCTTCATTGAAGAACTCGGCACCCGTTACAATATTCGTGAGATTGCCTTTGACCGCTGGGGCGCAACGCAGATGGTCCAGAACCTTGAGGGCCTTGGCTTCACGGTCGTTCCCTTCGGGCAAGGCTTCAAAGATATGAGCCCGCCAACCAAGGAACTCATGCGGCTCACGTTGGCTGGGCAGCTCGCCCATGGCGGGCACCCGGTCCTGCGCTGGATGATGGACAACATTTTCATCCGTACGGACCCGGCCGGGAACATCAAACCGGATAAGGAAAAATCGACGGAAAAGATAGACGGCGCGGTCGCAACAATTATGGCGCTCGACCGGGCAATTCGTTGTGGGGATGCCGGTGAGTCAGTCTATAATGAGCGCGGCCTACTGGTATTGTAAAAAAACGAGCCAGTTCAAAATGAACTGGCTCGCCCTAATTACCATGGTACCAATTGCCTAATAGTGACGCCAATACATGACGCTTACCTTGAAAACGGCACTAACATAGGACTTACTGTTGGTACCATTATATTAGCATATACCACGGTTGGTGTCAATATTCCTACAAGGGGAAATCAAAAATAAATTTTAGCATTCCTACGTCTTCTAATTTTTTCATTTCATCGTTATAGCAAAGAGTTTGTAGCTGAGAGTAATAAAGATTTGCGAAAACATCTGCAATTTGAATGAATTGGTTGCAGGATGAATCAAAGTAATGAACAGTAAACGGCCCTGATACTGTACCGCTCATTGTCAACTGAGTGTTTAAATAGTTCTCAAGGAAATATTTGGTTTCGGTCTTTTCATTGCGTTCATCAAGCTGTAAATTACATGGTTCATCAGGGAGAAATCCTTTGCTAAAGAAATAACTAAGAGAAAGACAAATATTGTAATTAAAGACTCGTGCTGTATTTTGGCAAAATGTATCACTAAGCCGTCCGTTTTTTATCCGTATGTAATATATCTCAAAGTATGGGCTTTTTGAAAAGTAATTCACAAATTTTTTCTTCATTTCACGGTCAAACTGATTGCCCTTTAGTTCGTGAAATTTTCCATTGACAAACATCTTCCCACCAGGCCGTACAATTTTACCTGTTTTTTGATCAACACGATCGCAATCTAATTCACGAAGCCGATCCAAATTGGATGCAACAAAGCGTTTGTAGGCACGCTTTAGCTTTTCTTTATTTGTAACATGAATCATAGCCACAACAAAATATGGAACTCTTTTCGCGTCATGGTTATTGATGGACCCTGATTCATCAATATATATGTTCATACTCTGCTCTCCATTCATCGAATATTGATATTATACCTGATTAGAGAAACAAAGTACAACACTAATTGTCATTTTAATATATAAAACGACGAACAAGCAAAGCATCTCTCCGGAGGTGCTTTTTCACACTCATTTTTAAGGAGGCACAGCCATGTTCCACTTCAAAAAGCATTCCCGCAAGGCAAGAGACAAGCCTAAGGATTACTACACCGGCACAGATTTTCGATACCTTTTCGGCCCGACGACGAGCGGCAAGAACGTCAATGAGTTCACGGCGATGCAGACAACAGCGGTTTACTCCTGCGTCCGCATCCTGTCGGAAGCCATTGCTTCTCTGCCGCTCAATTTATACCGTTACAAGAGCGACGGCGGCAAGGAGCGTGTGTATGACCACCCGCTCTATCACATCCTACATGATGAACCG
>ENA-UOOK01003359-UOOK01003359.1-fermentation-metagenome-genome-assembly--contig:-NODE-3359-length-18284-cov-15.720500_pt1 | contig 18284 bp, 18 predicted proteins | sample MGYA00245777_ERZ724023 | MGnify/ENA primary metagenome ERZ724023 (study PRJEB28704, sample SAMN03018312) | fermentation metagenome | biome: anthropogenic terrestrial biome; feature: soil...
GTTATTTATTTCTTATGTTTTTACTATGCTCTCTGTTAGGGTGTGAACAGTAACAAAGTGTTTGACAAGCATTTTGTAGTATGATAATATTTAATAAGTATTTAAATACTGCAAATGAGCATGTTTTCTCATCATTTATTTTGAAGGTAAACATATACTGGATTGGCAGGACAAGCGGTAAATAATGGATGCTGTTAATTACAGTATAATGGTCCTATGCCTTTTCCGATATTTTAAAAATTTTAAAAACTGCAACGTTTGTCCAGCTTTTGACGTATTTATAATAAAGTAGCAAATTAATTCACGGATAAAGGCATGAACAGAGAGGTAAAGAAAATGGAAAAAACTTTAAAATTAAGCATGTTAAATTTGATAGTAATCATTTTGCTGACAGGCTGTAAGGCTGATTTGGATTCTAATGGAACGCTTGGAAATACTGGTGATGAAAACGTAAACTTAAGTTTACAGTCTGCTGATTCTGACAGTAATTCTCCTTTTAGTCCTCCAAATCGCAAAATTCCGGAGGAAGGAACAATAACAGTGTTTGAAAGCGAAAAAACCGGAATAAAGGCTGCTTCAGGTATATGGGTCAACGAAGAAAATATAGTGGTAAGTGATACTGAGGAACACAAGCTTGTGATATTGGACAAAGAAGGCAACAGAATAAAAGAAATAGGCAAAATCGGCGGAGGTCCTTTGGAATTTTCAAAACCCACAGATATTTATTATGACGAAGAAACCGGATATGTATATATTTTAGATAACGGCAACATGCGTGTGCAGATTCTGTCTGAAAATTTAGAATATGTGAATGAAGTTTCTCTGTCTGATATAGAGTTGAATGATGATATGTCCTACTTATCGGTTGTGGCTGATAAAGAATTTGTATATATTTCTGTCAGATCCGCTTTAAAAGAATATCTTAATATTTACAGAATATCTCCTCAAGGCGAAATTGATAAAACAGAATTAATATGTTCGGGTAACCTGTTTAAGGATGGTGAAGACATTTATATAGCTGAAATGATGGTGTTTGAGTTTACCGAATCCAGGGCCTTAGGTGGTTCGGGGCAGACTTATTTATACAAAATAAACGGAATCGAAACGGAAAAAATTGCTCCATTTCCTTACATGTATACTCCAAGCGACGTCATCAAGTATAAGGATACTTATTATATAGCATCTTCTCTTTGGGGTTTGGTTGAAAGCTTCAAATTAGAAGAAGGGGAATTTGTATATGAAAAAACACTGATGCCGCAGGTGCCTACAGATAAAATGTCTCCGACTTATGGTTATAAAATGGCATTATATAATAATACCATTTATGTTACAAATCCCGTGTGCGGTGATATTTATGTAATTGAACTGGATTAAGTCTGTTCATCTTAGTTTTATATAAAAGTGTAACAGGAAGGAATGGAAGATGAAAATTTTAATGTTTCGCTTGATAACAACAATAAAATGCTTAAGCCATAATAAATTACTTAATTTTGTGGTAGTTATTTCCATGATGACAGGACTTTTCTATTCCTGTGCCTTATTAGGTTCCGTTAATTATAACTTTCATAACATGAAAATAGCCACTTCTTTAAAAAATCAGGACTTTATTCTGGCAGAAGCACTTATGCAGACTGCAGATGAAGAGGAAATAGTAACAAATTTAAAAAGTGAAGCTGCAAATATACAGAAAATAGGTGTATCTGCCGCTTTTATAAGAATACCTGCCGCCATTGGAAATACCAATGATCTGATTAATTTGCAGGGATTAGATAATAGTGTAGTAAATATGACTGACTGGCTGATGCAAGGCAGGCTTCCGACTGAAATAGAGATGAAGGAAGGGGCGTCGGTTGCTCTTGCAACCGTTGGTTTTATGCAAAAATACAGCTTAAAATCCGGTGATACCATATCGGTTTACGGTAAAAACCTTCAGCTTGTCGGAAGTGTGATAAACGGAAATCTTATAGGAACCGTATTTGTACCATATAAGATTTTAAAGGAAGTTTCAATAAATAACGACATGCAGTACCAGCTATTTATCTTTGGGAACCAACTGGAAAAGGATGATATAAAGAATGCAATTATAAAATATTATCCTGAGGCTGAAATAGTTAGTATGAGGAATTCAAGTGAAGTAACAAGCGCTAATAAGTCAGGGTTAATGATGGTAATGGGAATTTCCGGCTTGCACAGTATAATTACCCTTGTACTTTCCATTGCATCAACAGCAATAATAGTAAGCGGAAGGCTGATAAACGACAGAAAAAATATGGCAATAAAGCTTGCACATGGGTCAAGTGTGAAAAACATAATAACAGACAGTATTTTTGAAACATTTATTTTTTCTGTAATATCGATTATCCTGGATTTAATTTTAATGTACTTAATCAGAGGTGTTTTGTCAAATATAATTACCGTACTGTTTTCGTGGCATTTAATCTTATATTGTCTGATACTGGCAGGGGTGTTTTCTTTGATGGTAGGTTTGATATCAGGGATTATAGCCACATATTTTAATGTTTCAGACATGTTGAGGGTGTAAGTATGAAGTATTCAATATACAGAACCATAAAAAAACTATGGAGCAAAAAAGTAATATATATAATAATTGCAGCTTTACTGGCAACAGGAGTAAACCTTTTTTGCCAGTCCTTTAATAAATATTTTATTGAAAAAAATAATTTTAATGTGCTCGTTAAGGATTTGAACAATGTCAGTGCTACGGTTGACGCAAATCTTGTTTCTCAGATAACTCCCGAAAATGAGGCTATAACGTATGAAGATTATGAGTATTTAAAAAAACTGTATTCCGAAAAGGCAGATTTTAAGTACAGCTTTATTGGAGCATTAGATTTTTTGTGGTTGGAAAAGGGGAAAGATGATTCAGAGCTTATTAAATTTAACGTTGTGTTTGCAGATAAGGAAGAGATAGAAAAAATATTAAAAATCAAGGCTGATGACGGTAAGTATTATGCGGGGGATGCAGTTTTGAAATACATGTCTCAAATAAGCAGGGACACAAAGCAAAACTTAGGTACCAGAATTTCACCGGGTTCCTATTTAAGCCTTTCGGGAAATCACATTGAATTAGAAGAATCAGCACTTAATATAGACGGACAGTCATATAAATTAGATGAAATTCCCGAATCGTCACAAAAAAATGATATAATTACAGGATTCAACAACAGCATCACAACCGACCAGGGATTAAAAGCAGAAGACTGTATTTTTATTTCATTAGATGAAATAGAAATGAAGGAAAAGTTGTGGCCCCATGGTTCCCAGGGAACACAAAGCAGATTGACCATACAGGAGAAAGAATTTGGAAACAGTGTGGCATTTAAGGTTATCAGTTATCTCAGTGATAAAAACCAGGGCGTATATACATACAATATTGGCAGTGAATATTTATCAGCAAAAGCACAATTGGATTATGTAACCTCCACAGCCAAAAGTTATATGGTAATTTCCTGCCTTCAAATTTTGCTCGTATCATTTTGTTCATCGGGAATGTTCCTTATAATTTTTTCTAAACGAAAAAAAGATGTTGCGATTTCAATAATGCTTGGTTCTACACTCATGCAGCAGGTTATGGAAGTAGTACTGGAAATAACAGTTGTTGTTTTGGCAGGAGTATTATCCGGGTTTATAGGGTTTTATATTTTTAAAGGAAGTGAAACAATTATACAGTTAAAAACTCTGCTAATTTTAATGTTTGCAAGTATAGGAATAATAACAATTTCTGCTTCGTTAACCTTAAAAGATGTAAGGGGTCTTAATTCTCTTGAAGTATTACAAAAAAACAGGTAGGTGCCGAAATGATAGAAATAAAAGATTTAAAAAAAACTTATACAGTTTCGGGAGTACAAACTAATGCTCTGCGTGGAATTACTCTCAAAATAAATAAGGGTGATTTTGTGGCAGTGACAGGAAAATCCGGATGTGGGAAAAGTACCCTGCTAAATATCTTAGGCGGCTTGGATATTTCTACAAGCGGAGAGTATTTATTTAATGAAAAAGCTGTAAACAAAATGAATTCCAAAGAATTGGCAGGGTTTAGAAATCAGACGGTTGGTTATATTTTTCAGAGTTTTAATTTAATAAGTGAGCTTGACATTGTAGATAATGTAGCCTTGCCCTTGGGATATGCGGGAATGGGGCTGAAGGAAAGAAAACAGAAAAGTATTGAAATGTTAAAAGTTGTAGGATTAGAGCAGGAACTGCATAAAAAACCCACACAGCTATCAGGAGGACAACAGCAGAGGGTGGCTATAGCAAGAGCCATTGTAACAAATCCAGGTGTTTTATTGGCAGATGAACCAACAGGAAACCTTGATGAAGAAAACAGCGGAGTTATTTTAAAAATTATAAAGCACTTACATGAAAAGGGAGCAACAATTATTATGGTAACTCATGACAATGAAATTGCTTCTGTTGCTCAAAGAATTATCAGGATTAGCGATGGTATGTTAGCTGAGCAAAATTCAGGGGAAGCAGGACATTTAATATAATTTTTAAAAAATATTTAAAAAAGCTGCAACGTTTGTCATCTTTTGTACGTATATATAGGTGTAAAATAAAACATTCAAAATAAAATTTGTGAGGATTATTGGATTAGCATAACGGAACATAATATATTAAAAAAATTTAACAATAATTTTTTAAAAAGGTGTAACGTTTTTGGCTCTGAAATGGTCTTTATAGTAAAGGGTAAAATTTATAAAAACATACAGGGTGGCACTATGAATATGGACGAGTACTTTAAAAAAATATACACCATTGCTTTCAGGCTGACCGGTGATAAAAAAACGGCGTGCAAATTATCCGCACATGCAATATTAGAAGTGTCAGGTGAAATAGATATAAACAGCGAAATATCAGAAGGTATAATAAAATCCAGTGCACTGGGAGTGTGCGCCTTGTTTTTGAAAAGCCATAATGAGCTTTGCTCTGAAAATGATTTTACTGATAGATCCCTTGAAATTCAGGATGCTGTTTTAGGTCTGGAGCCTGAGAGCAGAATAATTATAGTCTGGAAGGATTTGCTGGGATATCAATTATCTGATCTCATACAGGTAACCAGTAAGAGTATAAAAGAGCTTACTGGTGAATTATCACAGGCACGTATGCAGGTAAAGAAAAGCCTGGAAGTGAATATGTTACAATCATCACCTTGAAGATGTAAGGGCGTTTCAGGCGTCTTTTAATGTTTCTGCTGATGCGTGTTTTACGGTTATGTTAAAAAATATCATATTTTTAATATTCCGCATTCTTCTATGGTAGTCTTGATTTCATCGGCAATATTTTTTGCCTTGGTTTCTTTTATTCCTATGTTTTTTGCAACTTCAAGGATATCTCTGATGCCGGGATTTTTCCCGTTTCCGTTTATGCAGGTCGCATGTTCTCCTCCAATGGAGAAACTGTATGTCAAGTCATATGCAGGAGCCAGCGTCCACTTATTTTCTTCATCATTATATAAAAATGTGAAGTTTTTTGAGTGGTCATCTCTGTTATTGGCAAATACATTGAAACACATAATGCGAAACAGTTTTTCTATTTCTCTGAAATCTTTTGTCAGTTTTAGTGTAAGCTTCATTAGTATATTGTAGTCCAAATTCGGAATGCGGTGTGATGTTTCTAAAATGCCGCTGACAGATATCATATGAATCCGTTTTATATTTCCGTTTTTATCTGCAATATTGTCAAATCTTTTTGTGCCAAAATAACCTGAACAAACTTTTGAATCAAACAGCCTTGTTTCTTCCATTATTATTCCGCATTTTTTTGCGCACAGAGAATACTTGTATTCCTGTTCACCGATACTTTTTTTATCTGATGATGAAGGGAATTTAATAATCCATTTTTCTCCGTCAATTTCTGTCAATATTTTAGGCCTTGCACCGCCGGATGAGCCGCCAAGCTTAAAAAGTTCGTCTAAATTATCCGAATAATCTGTGCTTAATATTTTTGAGCACTCTTCGGCGATTTTATCGAGATTAAGCAATGGACCTACCGCATCAAATTTATAACCCGGTTCATATGTCAAAGCACCCATGCCGGAAGAGCCTACTATTGCCAGTCTGTCCATACTGCTTAACTGCATGGGATTTATATTATTTTTCAGCAATAACCGGTCAACCAGAAGCCTGCCCCAGCCATCCGGGAGGCTGTCTGCAAATACGCCGTATAAACCTTCAAAAGGTTCGATTTTAGGCATGAATACCCTCTGTTCCAGAGGCAGTGAAAAAGGGCTGATGGAGAAGCCGTCAGTTAACCACTCGCTTCCATATTCAAAGGCTGCAAAACTATCCTTGTACAATGCCATTGTTCCCACCGGTTTTTCGTTATATTTCACAAGCAGTTTACTTACTTTGCTCATCAATTACCTCCTGAATGGATTCAAACGGAACATTTCTAAATAATTCCTCAAGTTCATTTTCGCAGTTCAGTGCAATTGCGATTTTTGTCAATGAAATAAGTGAAATTTCACCCGTGCTTTCAAACCTTTTCACAGAACCAAGGCTTACTCCTGACTTTTCACTTAAGTTTTTTTGAGACAACTTCTTCCTTTTACGGATATTTCTGATTCTTTCAGAGATAAGCTGATTTATTTCTTTAGGAGTTCTTTTATTAAAATTAAATGTATTCATGGATAGTATTTTATCTTATTTACTAATATAAGTCAATGGATGGATAAAATATTATCTATAAAATATTTTGTTTTTTTACTATTCACAGTCATTATGAGGTAATGTGATAAAAATTCAGTCCCCCATTGGGTTTATGATATTAGGCAGCTGGAGCAATACTCCCGACAGGTTAGTTTTGCTGTCGGTTTATGTATTGAGACCAAATTCCGCAGGACAGTGTTTTTTCAGAACTATATTCTGGACTATATTCTCTATGATATTGACCGGAACCAACAGTTTAATGTTCTCTGCTCAAGAGGGCTTTCAATTTTGAAAGAGCAGGGTGCGGAAAAAATTCTCATTTGCTTGTGCTACCGTATTTACTTTGAGGTAAATAATTAATGCATATGTCCCTACTCATTATAAAAAACAGATATAATTTACTTATATAATTGAGTAAATGAAAATAATTGATGAAAATAATTATATAAAAAAACATAAAAAACTATTGACTTTTATAACATACAGTTGTATTATATATACAACATACAACTGTATGTGTACTGTGGGATTTGTGCAGAATAAAAACTATTATATTAGGAGCGCTTCATTAGCTACACATATTGCAAATGGACCATATAACGATGATATAGGTGAATTTGCAGGTATTACAGTCGATACTTCAGGTTATTATTATGTGAAATTTACAAACATTAGTAGTAATACGTTAGTTGTAAGTTATGTAGTTGTTCATGATGATTAATCATTACACTTTTATCGTTTCATTCCCACCTTTTGATTAACTTCGAAGGGTGGGGACAATAAAAATTGTTTAGGAGAATAAAATGTCAGGCAATGTAAAGAAAATACCGGATGCGGAAATTGAAATCATGAAAGTAATATGGAATAATGAGACACCAATATCTACAAAAAAAATAAAAGAGATTCTTGATAAGGGCAAAGAGTGGAACCTTTCAGCTATACAAACACTATTGTCTAGGTTGGTAAAAAGAGGTTTTTTATCCACAGAAAAGAACGGTAAAAATAGATATTACAACTTTAAAATATCTGAAGAAGAATATCTTGCAATGGAAAACAAATCTTTTTTAAAAAAACTCAACGATAATTCCTTAAAGAAATTTGTGTTATCCCTATATAACAGCAATGGGGTAACAGAAAAAGAATTAATAGAAATAAAAGAATTTATAGAAGAAAAAGTTAAGGAGGAGCAACATGATTCAAAGCATTATGAATGATATCATACGTGTAACTATAATCGGGTCTGTTATAATTGGCATTATTGCTCTTGTCTCATTGCTATTAAGGAAAAATAAAAATTATAGATGGAGATACTGGGTGTGGCTTATTTTGTCCATTAGAATGCTTTTCCCATTAAGTTTTGAACTACCTGAATTTGAATTTAATAAAATGTCAAATATAAGTAAGTTTGATGTATCAGTCGAAGGTTTTGATTTGCAGAATGTTTATAATGAAGCATTACCAGTCAGCAATTTAGCGGAAATAAAAAGTATAGATGTCTATAATATTTTAATGTTCATCTGGACAGCAGGATTCTTAATTTCCGCATTCTATAATTTATTCTGTTACATAAATGCAAGACTGTATATTAAGAAAAACAGCAGGGTTATAACAAGTAAAAGAATAGCAGACATATTTGATGAAACAGCTTTTCAGATAGGAATTAGAAATAAGCCTTCAATAAAGGTTTGTACAGGCATTTCTGGACCTGTTATAACTGGTATCATCAGAACAGAGCTTTTACTTCCGGACAAGGAATATAATGATGAAGAGTTGAGAATGATATACAGTCATGAACTGTTTCATTATAAAAGGCACGATTTATGGTACAAGCTATTATTGACAGTTGTAAATTCAATACATTGGTTTAACCCTGCAATGTATGCAATGGTAAGTTCGGCAAACAGAGATATTGAATATTGCTGCGATTATCAAGTGGTAAAAGATCATGATTTAAAATACAGGAAGAATTACAGCGATTTAATATTATCTCATGTAGATGTTCAGCATGGAAACAAATCATTGAAAGCAGCCTATTTTTCTGATGAAAGTAAAAATATTAAAAATAGATTTAAATATATACTGGAAGGGACTGAAAGAAAAAAGGGGATTATAACGGTATGTACCATATTGCTTTCTTCAATAATATTGTGTTCGTTTGTTTCAGTTGAAAGTACGGAAAATAATAATGGAAACGATAATCAAACTGTTTCGCTTCAAACGTTAAACAATGAAAAGTATGCAAAGCCGGTTGATACAAATAAAATTGTTGTGTTAAATGAAGGAGATTACCTCATATTTTTATCATATGAAGGAGAACCTGTATGCTCTGTAAATGAAGGAATTGTTTTGGAAGCGGGATATGATTTCTCATTGGGAAATTTTATTAAGATAGCTGGGAATGATGGTATACAAATACTTTATTCAAATCTTAAAGGAATAATGGTTGAGGAAGGTCAACAGATAGATAAAGCTCAAGCAATAGGTACTATTGGAACAACTGGAAATACAGTTTTCGAATCTTGTGGGATGAGGGCGTTTAAGGGCGAAGAAAGAATAAATTTATTAAATCAGTTTTCTTTTATGGAAAATGATCAGATAATTTATAAAGATAAAATTACAGTTGAAGATAAAGATATACTTTCTCAATAATTAGCCATGTCCGTAAAAATGTGAACAACATGTATTTTGAAGTAAACATAACTAAACAGCACTAAAATACTGCGCCTGACCCTGTTTCATTTTTCAATCTCGGAAAATACAGTTTCAATGATTTCTTCAAGAAGGTCATTTGGGATGGATTCTATTACCGTATATTTACGGGCATTAAGGTCCAATGCTTTTATGTGTTCACATAATACGACCCCGGTTGTTACCGTCCTGTCGTCCAAAGGAATATGAAGGGGAAAAGCACGCAGGTTATTTGTTATCGGACATACGATGGCTAAATTAACTTTAGAGTTAAAAAAGTCATTGCTTATTACGACTGCCGGTATGTATCCTGCCTGCTCATGACCGCTTTGAGGGTTAAAGTCCAATTTTATTATATCGCCCTGCTTTACCATAATTCTCTTCCCTCAGCATTACCCCAGTCTATGTCTATAGGCTCATATTCTCCGTTAAAGTTCTTAAAATGTTCTTGAATTGTTTTGTGTTTCTTTTTGTTTTCAGCCTTTTTAATAACAATACTATCATTTTCAACAGTTACTTCGACAGCATCGTTTTCGGTTAAATTTGCACTATCTAAAAGTATTTTCGGAAGTCTTATTCCCTGAGAGTTTCCCCATTTAACAATATTAGTCTGCATTGATTTTCACTCCTTTATTACTACATGGTATATACATAGTATATCCAAAAAAATAAAAAATTGCAAACCTTTTATAAAATATATAATAAAATTTTAAAGGAAAGTGATATTAAGTAAAAATGGGGACATCTAACTGCTCCCCATTTTTCCATCCCTACAGAATTATCAGTGCTGTGACAATTGCGGCTCCAATGCCGCATAAAACGGGGATTAAATTTTTCCTTGCCAGAACCTGGGGGTCAATATTGCATATTGCTGCAACAGGTATTACAGCCCATGGAATTATGGTCCCTCCATCTACCCATATAGTTATTATCTGACCCAGTGCGGCAAGTCCTGCCATGTTAATATCTATTATGTTTGAGAATGTATATGCCAGAGTGCCTACTATTGGCAGGCCTGAAAATCCGGAGCCATCAAGTCCGGTAATCATTGCTACTGCTGACTGAGTAAGGATTGTTGACAGCTTATTCATTTGAATATTCTGGGAGATGAATATACTTATATCGTTTAATATTCCCGGTGCACCTTCCCCAAGTACGGCAACTGCTCCTCCCTCGTTTCCCAAGAAGAAAAATCCTCCTATGAAAATTACCGGAGCAAATACTGTAATTCCAAATTTAAAGCCATCTCTTATATAGTCTACAACTTTTTCAAAGGCATCCTTTATGTTGTAGGTTGTCAAAACTGTAATAAGCATTATAATAATAGCGGTTCCTCCAACAAGAGCAGTAGCATCTCCGCCGGCAAGTTTAAATTTAAGCATTGCCGCAATATCAAGTATAAAGGCTATAGGGGTTAAAACAGCCATTAATTTTGTAGTCCTCCCATGCCTTATCACTAATGTTTCTTCTATTTTTTCAATTTGTGAATATTTTATGGCGTTCTTCTTCATATCATTCTTCATCATCAGGAATGCAACAATTACTGTTACCAACGACATTGCAAGCCAGATGGGAATTGATGCGGATATAACCTCTGTAGTTTCAATACCTGCTCCGGTGGCTGTAATAGTTGGGGCACCCTGAATAAAGAAGTCACTGGAAAGAGCTATACCATGTCCAAACAGATTCATTGCCACCGCAACGTAGATTGCAGGCAGACCTGCAGCGACAGCAGCCGGCAAAAGAACTGCCCCAACCATTGGAACTGCCGGACTCGGCCACACCAGCCATGAAATAACCATCATGGTCAGACCTATGCCCCAGAATGCCATTGAAGGACTTACCATTACCTTTTTGACAGGGGACATGATTAAAGTGTCGGAGCCTACTTCCTGCAAACCCTTAGACATAGCAACAACAAGAGAAATAATTACAATGATACTCCAGAATTCATTGCCTGCATATATAATTGTATTAAATATTGACTGAATAGCGGCAACAACACTTCCGGAATAAAGATAACCCATTGCAAATATACCAATTATGCAGGGAATGACAATATCTTTTTTCATAAGCATAATTGCAAGAATAACGACTACCATGACAACATAAAGGTAGTGTAAAGAAGTTAAAATCATACTATACCTCCTGGAATTTATGTATATTGTCTTAGTAGGTTGTTGAAGCATTCGTCCACAGCGTTGAAATCCATGCTGTTAATATAGAAAACTTCAAGGAGTTCATGATATTTTTTTGTTTCTGATAATTTTTTCAGAGCGTTTTCAATTAAAATTTCCTGTAAATGCAGATTATTTTCAATTTCAGAAATGTGGTTTTTTAAATTATCTGTATCTGTAATTCCATGTATATCAAAAACTTCTTCAAAGCCATTGGACAGGCAGCTTTCAGCACTTGCTACAAATAGGTTGATTTCAGGAAAATATATATGCTGTAGCTTGGCAGGGTTCAGGGGCATTAAGTAAAGCTCCATGGCATATCCTCTTTTTGCTGCCTCATCTGCCAGTTCTTTTAGAAGTTCTGAAGTATAGTTTGTGTTTTCGCCTATAACAGACCATAATCTTTTGTCATGATACATATCCATTGTCCTGTTTATATAGCCGTTTGCCGTGTAGGCTTCCGAAAACATTTTTTTAATGTTTGAATTTTTATTTAACGAAACATTATTAGGGAACAGTTTATTAACCGCTTCATTGCACATTTCTTTAAACTTTTTTTTGTTAATGAACTTACCGCTTAAAGAATTAATTTCTTCTGAAATAATATCTGCTGCCTGAAGGTACCTGTAAGCACTTTTATATAGTTGTGTCTTGGTCTGATTTATTTGTATAATTTGGTTTTTGTGTTTTAACAGCTCTTTGCCATTAAGAAAAGAGCCAAGATTTACTATTTCGTCAACTGCTCCGGGAATTGACGGATCTGTTGCGTGAGGTGCTGTTCCGTCAACAAAAGCTATGTTAAGCTCCGGAATTATTATTCCGTCAAGGCTTTCGTTATCGCTGGAACAATGAATGTATTCTACAGAAAGATTTTTGTTAATCATTTCAGCTGCGAACTTTTTCATAAATGAACTTTTGCCTACACCCGGTCCGCCTTTAAGAATATAAATATGATTTAATTCCGCAGGATTAAATATATAATCAAAACAGCTATAAAAACCGGAAGCAGTGTTGTTACCTGCAAAAATATGCTTTTCTTTCAAGTAATTGCCCCCTATTCAAATTTTTTAAGTTATCGTCAGCAGCTTTTTAGTAAATAGCATAGCAGCATATCGATAACTTTATTGCTGTATTATATGTAAACTTACAATTCTTGTTAATAATAAATAGAGCTATTTTTAAAATAAATGGGACAAGGAAGGGAAAATATGCTATAATTACTTGCAGATTAAAAAAGGAAGATAGTTATGAAATTAATAGTTACGGAAAAACCATCTGTAGCCAAGGACATTGCCAGGGTTTTAAATATAAATAAATCAAGAGACGGCTACATGGAAAACAGCGAATACATTATTACATGGTGTGTGGGACATTTAATACAGCTTGCATATCCTGAAGTGTATGAACCTAAGTACAGGGTATGGAATATTAATGACCTGCCGATTTTTCCGAGACAATTCAAGTACATGGTCAATCCTTCAACGGCGAAGCAGTATGAAACAGTTAAATCTCTTATGCTCAGCGATATTGTTGAGGAAATAATATGCGCCACAGATGCAGGTCGGGAGGGTCAGCTTATTTTTGGCTATGTATATATAAATTCAGGCTGCGGTAAGACTGTTAAAAGGTTGTGGATAAGCAGCATGACTGATGAGGCAATAGAAGAAGGCTTTAATAATTTGAAGGATAATAAGGAATATTTCAGCCTTTATCAGTCTGCAAAGGCTCGTTCAGAGGCTGACTGGCTTGTGGGGATTAATGCAACAAGGCTGTTTACGGTTAAGTATAATCGTACGCTTACAATTGGAAGAGTGCAGACTCCTACATTGTCTCTCATAGTCCAGAGACAAAAAGAAATTGATAATTTTGTTTCACAGCCTTTCTACGAGGTGGCAGCAGACTGTGAAATGTTTGTTGCCATGTGGTTTAACAGGAATGGAACAAGGATTGAAGAGAAAGAAAAGGCTGAACAAATTGCAGATAGATGCCGCAATAAGGAAGCAACAGTTATTAAGCTTAAAACTAAAAGGGCAACTGTGGAAAGACCTTTGCTTTATGATTTAACAGAACTGCAAAGGGATGGAAACAGAAGGTACGGATATTCTGCGGAACAGACTTTAGATGCGGCGCAGAACTTATATGAAAAGTACAAGCTTGCCACATATCCCAGGACTGATTCAAGATACCTGACAAAAGATATGAAGTCAAAAATTCCAGGACTTCTCCAGAATATCAGGGATGGATACAGGGGCTCAGAAGGTACGGAGTACTGTGTTGACAAAGTTGTTAAACAAAAAATAAATGCGGATAAAAGAGTCATTGATGATTCAAAAGTTACGGATCATCATGCTATTATTGTGACTCCAAATATACGAAATGCTGCAGGAATAAAACTCCCCGAAAGAGAAGAAAATATCCTTAAGCTCATAATTGCAAGATTCATATGTGTATTTGACAGAAAACAGGAATATGACCAGACTGATTTGGAAATACAAATTGAAAAGGATAAATTTAAAGCAAAGGGGAAAAAGGTGGTTATACCCGGCTGGAAGGAAATTGAAGACATAATGCTGGGAAAGGCTAAGGAAGAATCCGACGATAAGGAAATTACTATAAATCTTGCGGAGGGAGATAGATTAATGCCTAAGGAAATTAAGGTTTTGACAAAGAAAACATCTCCCCCAAAACAATATACGGAAGCAACTCTTCTTACTGCCATGGAAACCGCGGGAAAGCAGATTGAGGATGAAAAGCTAAGAGAAGAAATGAAATCCATAGGTTTAGGAACTCCGGCAACAAGAGCAGGAATAATAGAAAAACTTATATCAGTGGGATACGTAAAAAGAAATAGGAAAAACCTTGTTCCTACGCAAAACGGAATCCAGCTTATAGAAATAGTTCCCGAAAAACTTAAGAAACCTGACCTTACAGGAGAGTGGGAAAGTGAACTGGGTAAAATAGCTAAGAAAGAGGTATCGTCAAAATACTTTATTGCAGATATAAAAAGGTATGTTGCTGAGATAATAAAAGAGGGAAAAATGGGTTCAACAAAGGATGTAAACTTTGAACAGACAGAAAGAAAACGCAAAAGAGAGCCCATAGGGAAATGTCCGAGATGTGGAAGAGGAGTTTTTGAGAGCAAAAAGAGTTTTTTTTGTGAAGGATATAAAAATTTTCCTTCTTGCAAATTTACTTTGTGGAAGGAAGACAGATTGTTACATGATAAAGGGATTGAGTTAACTAAGGAAATGGTGTCTGAACTTTTGAAAAATAGGCAAGCAGAGGTTTTTGCAGAAATAAATGATAGAAAATCAAAATATATATTGAAATTAATGGATGACGGATATAAACCGGAATATTTATTTGAGGAGAAATAGTGAAAAATGCAGGACTGTTCAATGCGCTTGCATTAATTTAGTAAGGAAAAGAAAATAAGAGTATATGACGGAATTAACGGAGTAAAATAACATAAAGACGTTAAATATTACGAAAAATGACGGAAAATGATTTATTTTACGAATTATGAATAATTGCTAAAGGATTCTATTTATATTAGAATACACAAGAATAAATTAGAAGGAGCATAAAATGGAATTTTTAATTCAAGGTATTACTCAAATCACTTGGCAGCAAATATTAATGTGGATAATCGGAGGTGTGCTCATATATCTGGCAATAGCCAAGGAATTGGAACCCTCATTGTTACTGCCTATGGGCTTTGGGGCAATTTTAGTCAACATACCTATGTCCGGAGTATTAAATCAAACACTGCCCGGAATAGGAGAGGTTTCAGGAATTATTGACTGGTTATTTGAAGTTGGAATAGGAGCTTCGGAAATGATGCCTCTGCTGCTTTTCATAGGAATAGGGGCAATGATAGACTTCGGACCGCTTTTGTCTAATCCCAGGCTTTTATTATTTGGAGCTGCGGCGCAATTTGGTATATTTGCAACGATAACTGTTGCAACACTGCTTGGTTTTCCAATTGAAGATGCGGCATCAATAGGAATTATAGGAGCAGCTGACGGACCCACATCAATACTGGTTTCTCAGGTGCTAAAAAGTAATTACATCGGTCCTATAGCTGTGGCTGCATACTCGTATATGGCATTGGTTCCAATAATTCAGCCATTTGCAATAAAGCTTGTTACGACTGAAAAGGACAGAAAAATAAAGATGTCATATAATCCAAAAAGCGTTTCAAGGATGACAAGACTGTTGTTCCCAATAGTGGTTACAATGATTGCAGGGTTAGTGGCACCGGCATCAATAGCACTTGTAGGATTCTTAATGTTTGGAAATCTGCTGAGAGAATGTGGTGTGCTTAGATCACTGTCAGAAACAGCACAAAACGAATTAGTTAACATAATTACGTTACTTTTGGGAATTACAATTTCTGCAAGCATGAAAGCAGATGTCTTTGTATCTTTGAATACTTTGAAGATAATGGGACTGGGATTATTAGCCTTTGTTTTTGACTCAATTGCAGGAGTTTTGTTCGCTAAATTCTTAAATCTGTTCTTAAAGGAAAAAATCAATCCTATGGTTGGTGCTGCAGGCATTTCAGCTTTTCCCATGTCTTCAAGAGTTATACAAAAAATGGGACTGGAAGCGGACTCACAGAATCATCTGCTTATGCATGCGGTAGGAGCAAATGTGGCCGGTCAGATCGCTTCAGTTATAGCTGGTGGAGTTATAATTGGACTTGTACCGGGATTAATGTAGGAGGTGTATAATGGATATAGATGTATTAAATTCTTTTAAGCTTATGGGAATGGGTATGGCAGCCATATTTTTAGTAATAATTGTAATATATGCTTCTGTCAGGATCATGCTTAAAGCAACAGCTGAGGATAAATAATAAAGGTCGAAATATATTGGAGGAAAAATGAGAACTAATAAGTATGCTTATATTCTCGTTATGCTTTTAATTGTTGCCATAGCATTGACAGCAGTATTTGGAATAAATGCCGGTCCGATTCATATTAAAGGTATGAGAGAAATAAGATTCGGAATTGATATAAGAGGTGGAGTAGAAGCCGTATTTGAACCTGCAAATCTTGATAGGGTTCCAACAGAAAGCGAGCTTGAAGCTGCCAGAATAATAATGGAAACCAGGATGGATGCCCAAAATATTCTTGATAGAGAAATAACTGTAGACAAGAATACGGGACATATAATAATCAGATTTCCTTGGAAGTCGGAAGAAACAGATTTTAATCCGCAAAAAGCCATAGCTGAGCTTGGAGAGACAGCCAGATTAACATTCAGAGATCCTCAGGGAAACATTATAGTTGAAGGCAAGAATGTTAAGCAAAGCAAGGTTCAGCTTGACGGCAAAACCAATCAGCCTGTAGTTACTCTGGAGTTTGATGAAGACGGAGCAAAGGCATTTGAGGATGCAACAGGAAGACTTATTAACCAGCGCATTTCTATTTACATGGATGAAACGCTGATTTCTTCTCCGGTTGTAACAACAAAGATTACAGGTGGAAATTCGATAATATCAAACATAGAAAGTTCGGAGGAAGCTAAAAGCTTATCTGATAAGATAAATTCAGGTGCGCTTCCGTTTTCCTTAGTATCAAAAAATCACAGTACAATTACGCCTACCATGGGTACCGGAGCTTTGGAAGTAATGCTGAAGGCGGCTGTAATTGCATTTGCTGCAGTATGTATTTTTATGATAGTGTACTACAGATTACTGGGAGTTGTGGCATGTTTTGCACTGCTTTTACAGACTGCTGTTCAGATGCTTGCTCTTTCCATACCTCAGATAACTCTTACCTTAACGGGTATAGCAGGTATCATTCTTTCAATAGGAATGGGTGTGGATGCCAACGTTATTATATCTGAGAGAATTCGCGAGGAACTGAATGAAGGGAAATCTCTGGGATATGCCATAGACACAGGATATGATAAGGCATTCTCGGCAGTTTTTGACGGAAATATCACTACTATAGCTGCGGCCGTTATAATGATGATATTTGGTACCGGTTCCATGCTGTCATTTGGATATACTCTTATGGTTGGATGTATATTAAACTTTGTTTCAGGCGTTACAGCATCTAAAATAATGACAAGATCACTGAGTGCAAATGATATGTTTGCGAAAAAGTCCCTTTATGGCATGAAAGTAAAGGAGGCAAAGTAATGATAAAATTTTATAAAAACAGAAAAATATATTTTACAATTTCTTTAGTTATTATGATTGTAGGAATTGTTGCATTATTTGTAAACGGAATTGAACTGTCAATTCAGTTCAAGGGAGGTGCAATAATAAAATATTCCTACGTAGGTGAAATAGATGCAGGGAGAGCTGCTGAAAAAGTATCTGAGGTTTTGAACAGAACCACAGAGGTACATTTGACTGATGACATGGCGACAGGAAGCAAAAAAATAGAATTGAATCTGTCTGGTAACAGCGGTCTTGAGGCAAGCGAACAGGAGAAACTGGACGAAGCATTAAAAAAAGAGTTTCCTGAAGCTCAGTTAGAATTGGCGGAATCAAATGTTGTTGAACCGTTCATAGGGAAAAGAACTTTGATGAACGGAATAACAGCTATAGTTCTGACTTCACTGTTTATTATACTTTATGTAAGGTTCAGATTTAAAAAGATTTCAGGAATGTCTGCAGGTGTAATAGGTCTGATTGCTCTGTTCCATGATGTGATGGTGGTTTTTTTCACCTTTATAGTTTTAAAAATGCCGATAAATGATTCGTTTATTGCAGTAACACTTACTATAA
>ENA-UOOK01003361-UOOK01003361.1-fermentation-metagenome-genome-assembly--contig:-NODE-3361-length-18283-cov-5.233816_pt1 | contig 18283 bp, 18 predicted proteins | sample MGYA00245777_ERZ724023 | MGnify/ENA primary metagenome ERZ724023 (study PRJEB28704, sample SAMN03018312) | fermentation metagenome | biome: anthropogenic terrestrial biome; feature: soil; material...
CCCCCCACGCTGTGGGCCGTGGCCACCTGGGGCGCATCCACCGCCTCCGCCAGCCTCTGGGCAATCACCGGCGGTGCCAGCCGCAAGGGCTTGGCCAGCCTGAAGCAGGGGAAAGCAAAGTCCCCCAGGGCACTGTCCGGTGGCACCTCCAAAGCCTCTGGCCCCGGCAGCGCCTCCTGGGGAAATTCTGAAAAGGCCCTCAGGATTGCCTCCCTCAGGACCTCGGTTACCACCACGCGCATATCCCTCAAATCCGCTGTTTACCCCCTTGCAATATGCCAAAACAGCATAGCATATCAAGGGGATTGGCGCAACTGGGCAAACTCAGCCCGCCAGGCTGCTGTGCGCCTTGATAAACCCAAACACCTTCTCCCAATAGGCCTCCCCCGCCTCCCGGGCGGCGCCCCCGTGCCCGGCGCCTTGCACCGCCAGCTTGTCCTTGGGGCTGGCGCAGGCGGCGTAGACTTCATCCAGCATAAAAAAGGGCACGAAGCGGTCCTGGGTTCCGTGGATAAACAGGAGGGGCACCCGGGCCTTTTTCAGCTGCCTCACAGCGCTGGCTTCCCGAAAGGAATAGCCAGCCCGCAGCCGGGTCATCAGGTCTGCCAGGTACATCACCGGAAAGGGCGGCAGGCCAAAGATGGCCTTTAACTGATAGCTGAACTCAGCCCACACGCTGGTAAAGCCGCAGTCAGAAATCCCGGCCACGACATTCTCCGGCAATGCCTCCCCGGCCGCCATCATCACTGTGGCAGCGCCCATGGATATGCCGTGCAGCACCACCCGCGCCCCAGGTTCCCTGGCCAGGATGAAATCAATCCAGCCCAGCACATCCAGCCGGTCATGCCAGCCCATGCCGATGTAGTGCCCTTCGCTTTCCCCGTGGCCCCTGAGGTCTGGCAGCAGCACGCTGTAGCCCGCCTCATTATAGCGCCGGGCCACGCCAAACATGTCGGCCCCCTTGCTGGTGTAGCCGTGGCAGATCAAGGCCCAGGGGGCAGCATCCAGGGGATTTTTGGCGCAGTGGGCATGCAGGCGCAGCCCGTCATAGGCAGAGATAAAAATATCCTCATTGGGGATGCTTTCCCACCAGGCCCTGGCCTCCTCCGCGCGTTTCTTATGCTCTTCCTTGCGGGGAATGGCATTGTGGCTGGCCCCAAACACCCGGCGCTTCTGCCCTTTGGGGTTTAAGGCCAGGCGGTAAAAGGCCAGGGTAAGCGCCAAAGCCCCAGCCGCCAGCACCAGGAGCACCAATAGAGCCATTCCCCACCACGGCACGCCCCCCTCACCCCTTTGCATATTGATGAAACTTCGTCAATATCAGGCTATCACGCCGGGTGCAGGCCGTCAATCGCGCATGATGTACATCAGATTTATATGAGCTTTGTCTGAACCCTTCAAGTTTCCACGCATCACCTCCCCGCATCCCCATCACCATCCAAACAGGCTTGACAGGAGAGATTATCGGATCTATAATTCTATTCATTAAATCTAATTCTTCTCTGGCCGGATTTTTAAATCGACTTTGGAGGCATTCACGTGCTCATACTTGTCCTTGAATCCAGCACCACATCCGCTAAGGCCATGCTCTATGACACAGCGCATGGTGTTGTGGATACGCTGAGTCGCTCCTATTCACCAGCGGTATCCCATCAAAAGGAAGTGGGCGCACAAAATGCTCATGAAGTGTTTTCACAAACCGCCTCAGTCGGCCGTGAATTATGTCAAGGCCAGAAAATCAACTTGGTGGTGACCTCAGGCACTTGGCATAACATTCTGGTGACAGACGCTGATTTTAGCCCCCTTACCCCAGCCTTCACCTGGTCCTATAACGGCGCAGCAGGGGTGGCGAACCGGCTTCGTAGCGATGACGCTTTTTGCAATGCGTTCTACCAACGCACAGGGTGTATGGTCCATGCCATTTATCCGGCATTCAAGCTCATGATGCTCAAAGAACAAGGGTTTTCTCTGGCAAACAGGCGTCTATGCTGCCAGAGCAGCTACAACACCTACCAGCTTACAGGCCAGGCCGTCATGTCTGATTGCTCCGCCTCAGGCTCAGGCCTTGTCGATGTCCACACCCGTAACTGGGATACTGAAACGCTCAATCTGCTGGATGTTCAAGCGGAGCAGTTGTTTGAGCTAACCAGCTATCACAATCCGCTCAAGCTAAGCGCTCATGGGGCCAAGCAGCTGGGGTTGCCAGAGGGCACGCCCGTGATCCCCAGCTATCCTGACGGCGCGCTTAATCAGGTAGGCGCAGGTGCCCTGCGGCCAGGGAAGATGACCTTCTCAGTAGGAACCAGCGGGGCCCTTCGTATCTCCACCACTAAACCAGCGCTGCCTCAAAAGCCCAGCACCTGGTGCTACATGTCACCAGACAGTTGGATCATCGGTGCTGCAACCTCAGGAGCCTGCAATTGCATTGATTGGTTTAAAAATCTGTTTGGGAACGGCGTAACATACGCCGATCTGGAAGAGCAGGATCTGAATGTTTCTGACGCACCCTTGTTTTTCCCATTTCTGTTTGGCGAGCGTTGCCCAGGCTGGCAGGATGCCTGGAAAGGGGGCTTCTTAAGCCTCAGACCCAACCACACCCAAAAGGATCTATACCATAGCGTGCAGGAGGGGGTGTTGTTTAACTTATACCAATGCTATCAAATCCTGTGCCAGGCAAATGGCGCTCCCGATGAAATCCATCTGTCCGGCGGCATCATGAATTCCCGCAAATGGATGCAGATGTGCGCAGACATATTCGGCCGCGAAATGCACTGCGCGCACATATCCAATGTTTCCATGGTAGGGGCAGCAGTTTTGGGCATGAAGGCTTTGGGATGCATCGAAAAGCTTGAGGACTATCAGCATCAGGCCTCAGAAATTCTCTTGCCAAATCCCACCATGCACCAGCTGTATGCTCAGCGGTTCACAGCATACAAGGCAAGATATGAAAAGAACAGAACGATTGACTGTACCCAGCACATCTCAAAAAGTTCTACTCCCATATTCCCCATATTAGCAAAGAAATCAGCAAGAAAACCTACAAGCTGACCGTAGATCCAATCAATTATTTGATCCATAACATCACCTAAGATAAAATCCCATATAAACATTTTTATCGCCTCCTTTCGTAGAAAATCAGCCTTGTTGAATCGAAGACTGATTGAAAATAAATGTCTTGCTTATTGTGGCATTACACTAATTCCACCGGAATCTATTGGCAAATTTCTTTCTATTCTTATGTTACAAGATAGCAAATCATATACTAAGTTAATCTTATTAGCAAAAAAAGCTCAAACAGAAAGTAAATATATAATTCATTTTGGAATATAAATTTTAAATTTATATTCCAAGTATTGTCCAAATATATTTTGGTGCTGTTAGGGTGAATACTAGACATGCAAATAAGATTGCAGGTGCCGCCCATTCAAATTGTCCATGTTTCCGAAAATCAAAGTACGCCATCCCCAGTTTAGCAAAGAAAAATACTGCTAAAATAAGGTCAATAGCAGGAAACACGACTTTATTTACTACAGTTTTAATCTGCCCAGATGCATCTTTCCAAGTACCTTCAATTGCTCCTGCTACATCACCTGAGCCTGCAGCAAAAACAGTTGCACTAAGCATTATAGAGACCATCAATACTATGCAAATAATTAATAAATTTTTCTTGTATTTCTTCATAAAATCCACCTTTCTTTCTCTGTTTTTAAGGTTTTAAGGGAGCAATATGCCAGTCCTGCCATAGATTTCCCCTTATTGTAAGTGAATCTGTAAGATTCATAGAAAGCATCCCATCAGGAGTCCATGCATCTATGACCCAAGTATTTACTGTATATGCTCCATCTGGCATCCATATGGGAGTAAAATGTGTACGATTCTTATAAGTGGAATACTTATTTCTCTTAAATTCAAATCTTGAATTGGAACCGCTAGAAATACGTTCTAATAATCTCCAATAGGTTTCATATTGAAATTCTGGAAAATAGGAAACAGCATTCTGAGGATAAGTAACAGCAGAGCTTTGACTGCTACTAATATTTGCAGTTACTAATTGATTGATGCCATATCCACTTTTAAAAGTACTTCCACTTGCAGTAGGGTTCTTACTATCATTTGTAATTCTCATATCAGCAGAAAGTTTTGCACTATATTGGTCAAGGTCAAATTCCCACCATCCATGATCACACCAATACCCTGAATCATCACCTGTGCTATGCCATACCCAATATTCCTGCCACCATGGACTCCATATACTCCAGTTTGCTGTTGTTTTCTGCTCTTTATTTGGAACAGGAGCATAGGAAAACGAGTCATTTCTATCATCTGCAACAGGATTTAGCGGTGGGTTTTTATCTAAATCAACAATCTTTATATTAATAGTTGATTTAGTTGTACTGCCAGAACCATGAACACTTACATTAATAGTCATATCCTGCTCAGTATCTGGTGTTGTCCATTTTACCCAAGCAAGTTGTGAATCACCTCTAGGATAATAGACATTTCCCACATTATAGGTTCTTCCTCCAATTTCAAAACTAACACTGGTTGGATTATCAGGATCAGATTGTTCACCACTTACTATTACTGATGTAATAACCTTTGTATTTACCCTATATTCATAATCAAATGTACTGATGATTGGTTCTTCTGGTTTCTCAGTAAAACGAACAATTCCAAGGCCTAAAGAAGACTTTATATCTGCATTAGATGCAGGAGTTGATGTACTGCCTTTCCATGCATGATATCCCAAATCCCCTACCTCTAAAAACATTGAAAGGGGCAAATTCTTATGGGATAAGGACACCATCTTACTTCTTAATAGTCCACTTACCTGCTCATCATACATAGCTGCTTCTGTTGCTGTTGTAGCAATCATAACACCTTGAAATGTATAGTATGCCATAGGTTCTAGGAGTAGTTTATAATCTCCACCAATTAATATGTCATAATTCATTCCTGTGATGTCAGCGATTCTTTTTATTGTATATTCAGAACAAAAATATTTCTTTATTGCGTCTATATTATTTTTCCCATCTGTACTTACTATTCTTGGTATCTCCTGCCCGGGATTAATAAAGGAATAACTTTGGCTGCTAGGAGAAAGAGAGCTCCCTCCGTTATAACTTAATTTACTAACTTTACCAAAATGCAAACGGACATTGGTAGGTGACTTATTTGTAAAATCAATAGGAATAGTTACCACTGAATGGTCACTAGCACGAACTACAGTTATACGCACACCATCATATCCAGATGACCATTTATTTTCACTTGTGCCGGAATTCATACCTCCTCCACCTGAATCAATATTCCCATCTCCAACTGCAAATACAGAAAAAGGCATTGTAAAATTAAATATAATTAAAAATGATATTAATAACAGTAACTTTCTTTTCATGGAATCTCCTTTCTGCAAAGAAAAAACACTGCATCTCTACAGTGTTTATCTTGGCTATTTATATTTAATCCATATCACCTATTTGCTTATTTATATCTCCATCTCCATCTACTTTAGTACCTTCACCCTCACCGATATCATCAATCCATCCAAATCCAGGTACAAATATCTTTCCATTTTTCGTATCTCCACCTTTAGGCTCATCCTTCTTTTTTGGTGTTTCTTCAGGTTTCTCTACCTTGTCATGATCCACATTTACAGGTGGCTCTTCAATCTTTTCGCCATTAGGTTTCTGTGTTGGATTTGTAAGCTGTTCTTTTGTAGGTTTTTTAGGCTTTTCAACATTCTTTTGAATAGTCTGCTCCGTTCCTTTATCTATGCCATTTTCATTTGTAGACTGTGTATCTGGAATTTTAATTGGTGGTATTATAATCTTATCTTCTTTTCCTTTTGATTCTTCATTATCTATTTTATCTTCATTATTCGTTAATTTTTCTTTCTCTACATTTTCTGTATCATTTAGTTTTTCTATTGTTACATTACCAACTTCTGTATTTTGATTTGGCAGTGTGTCCTCTATTGGTTCTTTTCTAAACTGTGAGCTTATCATAATTATAAGCATTGCACAGATTACTAAACCTCCAATAACTACAAGCCGCTTTTTAGTTTTATCACTTATATTTTTCATAGATTTCTGCCTCCTTTTTTCCGTTTCTTATAAATCACACCCTACCACAAGAGTTTGCAAATGTCTATTGATATTTTTCAAACTCTTAAAATTTAGGGGTATACCCTCCGCTTGTCTTTATTTTTATTTTCATACTAGGAAGAAGTTTACCCCCAAAGGATACTGGTACTTCAAGCATAATGGTGCAATCAACCTTAAATCTTGAATTTGCTGTATCTCCTGTTCCAATAGGTGCATTCCTTATATCCACATCTAAGTCCCATATTCTAAACTCCATTTTTCTATCTGATATAGTTTTTACATGGTATCCGCCACTTCGCTCTAAACCTAAAATTGTATCTAATCTATTATAAATATCTCCATAATCAAGGGATTCTTCAAAATCATCTGCTACTGGCTGATATCCTCCTGAATACCCTTCACGAACTCCATGATAGACATCATCATAATTATCATTTACTGTAGAGATTACGGCATCTTGCACTGCATCACGAACACCTTGTGCTATAATCATCAATCTAAAATATTCGTATATACCTGTAATGATTATTACAAGGCACAAAGTTACAGCGACAATTAAAGGAAATGAACTTCCTTTTTTATCTTTTAATATTTGTCTGATCTTCTGCATCCTTTCACCTACTCTTCTCACTTTCTCTTACTCACTCCTACCTTCTCTTACTTTTACTGCATATTTAAACAGATATCATCATTCACCTATTTCCAATATACTTCTGACTTCCCTGCAACATCAGCTCGTAAAGTTATAGGGAAGGAACCAAATCCTCCAAACAGACCAATATTAGTTTCATAGGTAATAGTTACAGTTATCTCTTCATTTAACTGTATCTTTCCTGTTCTTGACCACTTAACCGTTGGTGTAATTCCCATTTTATCTCTTAATAAGATTTCCCTATTTGTAGTTTCTGTCCCTACTCTTCCTGCAATTTCCGCTTCTCTAACAAGTTCTGTGGCAAAGGTGTCGATTTGCTGCTTTGCAATATAAACTGGAAATACCTTTATGGCAAGAGCAATCATAAGCATAACACAAAGTACAAGAACAGCTACATCAATATACCCTTCTCCTTTATTAGACTTTAGTACCTTAAGCATATGAACACCTCCTAAAACAATCCGCTGAAAGAGCGGATAATTTCATAGATGATAATGGCCATATAGGTCATCATAAAACACATAAGCATTACAAAGGAGAACACTCTAATCTTAGGTGGTATCTTCATAGCTTCAGCTTTTAATCTTTGAAGTTCCAATTGTTTCATATCATGGGAAAGCATTTGAAAGTACATAGATCCATCATCTCCCCGAAGGACACCAATTAACCCTCTAGTAATATCTGATAACATAGGAGAATTAATCCTAGCTTCAAACCTTGTAAGGGCTGCTTCATAAGATGAGGATCGCATATCCGCAGTTAATATATCTAATTCATTTGCAAAATCCTCTCCTGCATTTTTCTTGAAATTTTCTAAAATAGATAATACATCTCTACTAGCCTTTAGCTCTTGGGTTATGGTTGCTACAAACCTTGGCAGTTCCTTTTCTATCTTTTCTCGCTTTTCTTTTAACTCTTCATCTGCTTTTCGTATCTCTTTAAAATATACAAGGATACTTAGAAATGCAATAATTGGTGCTAAGAGAGGTAATATCATAAGGCAAGGAATTACAGCCAATGCAATTAAACCTGATTTAACTATAGCAGATGCCATATATTCTTCTGGAGTCATATTAATTCCTGATGCATTTAATGTGTTTTTCATTCTGTTCTTTTTGTACTCATCAATTGGGATATATTTAGAAAGCTTTACTGCCCATCCTAAAAGTAATATATCTATACTTTTTGTCTTTTCTTTTCCTTGTTTTCCTGCAGATTGCATTGCCCTTTGTGTGGCAAGACTTGGAAGTCTTAAAATATCAGCTAATATAAAAAATAGTCCAAGAGCCAGGAGTATTCCAAAGATAATAATTAAAAATGTCATTTTATCTACCTCCTATACTCTATTGGTTGGGTTAATTTAATTACAAAAGCTGTAGATAAAAATATGGCAGTAATGCATATTGTAAGTACAATCTGGCCCATTACAGTATGCATCAATGTATGATACCAATCCTTATTGAGGAAATATAAAAGAGGAATATTCCCAAGAACTAATATCTGCATGGTAATAAATTCTTTCCTTGGTTCAAACACCATATTCTCAAGTTCTCCATTTACCACTCTCATATCAGACAATTTACTTACTATGGGAGTTAATGTGGTCTTTAGACTTCTATCAAATTGGCAAGCAATTAAAGCATCACACCACTCATGAAATACTGCATTGTCAATTTGAACTTTCATATCTTTTAAAGAAGCAATTACATCTGGATCTATTAGCTTTATCCTTGAAATAAATTCGCTGAATACAGATAATACAGGTGGATTTAAGTAGTTCATATTTTCTTCTACAGCAGTTAGAATATCCTCATTTCTTAAATATGCTGTTGTAATAATACTAAGTGCTGTTTCAAGTTCAGCTGAAATAGCCTTTTTAAAATGAGTCTGTGTAATACGAACATACCAAAGTGGTATAAACATTAAGCCTATTGCCATTACTGGAACTAAAAAGTAATTACCAAGGATGACTGCAATTGATCCTCCTATAGCAAAAAATAAAAGGGATAAGGCACAAAGCACGGGGAACTTCTTCTCTCTTCCTGTTATTCTTAAAATCTCCTGAACCTCAATAATTTCACGTCTGAAAAAGGATAACTTCTTTCGTTTAGTAGTTTCATTAATCTCATCTTTAATGCTCTTAGGTTTATTCATTAACCTTTTAAAGATATTATCCGTAAACTCCATTGGGGAGATATTAAATAAAATAAAAGAACCTGTAATCATTCCGATACAGGCCATTAACAAGATGGTACTCATAAACTTTGTACCTCCTTCTTTTTAAGTTTTTCTATTGTATCAATTGGCATTCCATTTTCTAAAAACCTTTTAGATAGACTTTCTGATATACTATTCACTTGTTCATGATAACCTTTAATTATAAACTCTCCATCTTCCATTCTATTCTCTGTAATAATGTACTGGAATAATGGTCTATAATTTCTTGTACCATCAGGTAAGATTTCACATTCCATAATCTCCATCAATTTTCTTTCCTTGTTTTCAAGCTGCTTACAAAACACAACTATAGGGTAGGCCTCAGTTACATAACCCATTAATGTTTCATCTGACATATCAACTGCCCTTTTACAAAGGGACACCATCCTTCTGTAGGTTGCCTCACAAGAGTTTGAGTGGATAGTTGTAAGAACAGCTACCCCTGTTCTAGCTGCCTCCTGTGCTGCATTGGCCTCTGCCCCACGCATCTCCCCTACAACAATAATATCTGGATTAAATCGAAGAGACATATCAAGGAGTGTAATTTGATCTATCTTTTGTCTTTCGTTTTCGCTATCACGGGTGATGGTATGAATAACAGAGTTAGCCACTCTTCCATCTTTTTCACGGACTAAAGATAGCTCTCGAGATCCATTTTCAATAGTAAATATTCGCTTATTATCTGGTATTGTAGTAAGAAGCCATCCTGCAATAGTTGTTTTACCCGAGCTAGTAGCACCTGCCACACAAACAGAAATTCCATAACGAATACACTCTGATAAAAAATCAAGCATAGGATTAGTTGCAGTACCACCACCTACAAAATCCTCTTTTTTCATATTTTGAGGATTAACAATACGAATAGATGCTGCTATACCAACATCTTCATCTACTAATGGAGTTTTTAATACTGCAATACGAATATTTTTCGATAAATGCCCAAGGACGGCAGGACTTGCATTATCAAGGACCATTCCAGATATATGGAGCATTCTCCTTATTACATTAATTGCGTGTTCAGGTGAGTCAAAATGTTCATCTAACTTTTCACATCTTCCATCTGAATACTGAATTTCAATATCATTCCATGAGTTGATGTCAATCTCTTCAATACCTTCTCCATGTATATACTTTGTTAAAAATCCAAACTCAGCCATTTCACTATAAAGAGAATCAATAAGTTCCTTGCCGCTCATGCCTTTTACTGAAATTCTGCTGTCTTGTACATATTTAGATATATATCTCTTTAAATGCTCCTTAGATCCTTCTATTGTTTCATCAGTAATAAGGATGGAATAGTTATTTGAGATATATTCCTGAACATTTTTTAAAACGGTTGAGAAATCTTTACCATCTGATTCCGGGGTAAAAAATAGAGAGTGGGTTCTATTATTAGAGCCCAACTCCCTTTGTATTTTCTTTACTTTTTCTACCTTATTTATTTCTTCTACTTCTTTTACTTCCAACATTTCTACTGCTAAGTCTTCAGTAGTAGATAGATTGCCCATTAGTTCATCATTTGTCACATTTTCATTTGCAAATGTTCCACTTTGTCGAATTTCTTCCTTTAGAAATACAGATTTATTTCGTTTTTGTCCTAACACCCAAACACCTCCTTTGCTATCTTTTCTATTTCTTTTCTAAATGCCCTACTATCCTTCATGGATAAATCTTCAAATAGATTTCCAGCAAGATATTGTTCCTCAAGTTCCTTAGAGTGTGGAAGTTTAAAGGCTACACTTCCAAGGGCTTGATTTATATGTTCAACACCTTCCTGTGGCTTTAGATTCGACCCTATCTTATACTGCTTATCTGCATCCCATTTTGTGTCTCGAAGAAGGGGCAATTGACTGGATAAATAGCTAATACTTTTTAAATCACAATTAGCAAGTCTCAATACTGAATCAGATTCCATCAAGGCAACTGCCGATAAAATATCATTTGCAATATAACTGTCACAATCAATAATGATAAATGGTGTTATTTTCCTGAGATTCTCAATTAACTCTCTTGCTTGTACTTCTGTATATGGGGGATAGGTATATTCATTTTCTCCTTTAAGCATTCCAAGGATTGTTAGGTATGATAATCTCTTATGGGTAATCATATTGTGTTTTATAAGTGCTTCACTTACATAAGCTGCAGCAAGAATACTTCCTAAAGATTTTTCATATTCAAGATCTGATGGAGGGCAAATACAAGGGAGCATAGGTGCTGTCATATCACATAAAACCAATACTACATTCTTTTTCTTATCTGCTAGATACTTGGCAATCTTTGTGGCTACGATTGTTTTTCCACTACCAGGACTTCCCCAAACAGCTAAAACGCCTCCATGAAGAATTTCCTCCTGTACCTTTTCTTCTGTCTTTCGTGTGAATATACCTTTCTTTTTAAAGTTCAGCAATTTACTCCACCCTCTGTTGTTTCCTCAATCTTACTTTCCTCAACTCTATTTTCTTCAGGTACTTCCTCATCTGTTTTTTCCTGTTCTTCTGAATAAAGTTCCTTGATTATCTCTTCCTGCATATCAATAAACTGCCTTGTGTTTTCTGGTGTTCCCCTATAGACCAGTGATAAATGCGGCTTAGAATCTGACTCTAGCTCGGCAAGAATATTTCCTTGTTCTGGAGTTACAAGAAGGGTTACAGTTGATGGAAGTTCCCTTTCATCTTCTATTCCTTGTTCACCAGTATTTGCATCATATCCTGATGAAGCAGTTACAGATATAACTTCTACATATTTAAGTTCTGATGGAATAACCGTTTCACCCTGTTTTTTATAATCAGGTGCAATCACAGACACAATATCCCCGCTTTGGAGCTTTCCAGAAAGCCCATTAGCAAAGCTTTTTATGGTAATGGATATAGCTTGCTTACTTCCATTAAGATTATATAGATAAGCATTTTCAGCTGCTGGTATATCTGATACCTTTGTATTTAAAATGTAATCCCCTATTCCTAAATCTGCTGTGGCATATTTTCCAATAACATTATCTTTTATTCGAATAATATTTTCAGGTAAATTAAATCCACCTACTTCTACAACTTGAACCATATCCTTTGTGATTTCATCACCTACTTTAATTTCTTTTGTTACTCTAATAATCTCAGTCTTTTGGCTCATCCCTTTATTAAATAATGGTGTAAGACCAAAGCAAATAACAAGTGAAATCACTATGCATATTACTCCAATTACAGTTCTATTTTTTAAAAATCCCATATGATTTTCCTCCTAATTCATAAAATATATAATCATAAAACCTAGCCCTAAAAAGGGAGCAAGTGGCATAGGTAAATTCCTAGCCACTTGCTTCTTCTTTATCTTAGATATTAATACTAAGAATAAATAAAATAATACTAATAAACTAAGTCCTATTATTAACCCATAGATTCCTTTCCAAAATCCAAGGACAATGCCTGCCGAGGCAGTTAACTTAATATCACCCCCACCAATACTGTTTTCTTTTAATACTGCTCCTAATAGAAATGGGATAGCAATAATTATCCCAAACAGATTTAAAAAGCTAAATCTTAGCAGGCCTATTAAGGCAATAAACATACAGATTGTATCTGGTATTTCCCTTTTTTTAATATCTGTATAAGATGCCGCCATTAGCAGAAAAGAAAAAAGCACCCCTTGTAAGATGCTCTTAACCTGCATAGTTAAACATTTCTTTAATACGCTCTGTTAGTGTTGGCATAACCACATCACCGAATAATAGATATAGTCCTGCTAGAAGTAATGCTCCTAAAACTACAGCAATAAGAATTTTCACTGCTGTGTCAATATATCCTTCTCCCCTGTTATTGGTAGTTGCTGCTTTTACAGCTATAGCTTTATTTGTTATAAAATTATTTGATTTTTCAATTGTTCTTTCCATATTCATTTCCTCCTTGTTTATTCAAAATGGTAACTTACAGAATAGGTAATATTGGATTTATCGTACATACAATTGTGATTAGTGTAATAATAAAACTCAAGCTTAGAGTACATACCAGCACTTAGAGTTCTGCTGAATGTGATACCATTGCTTGTAGTTCCATAATCAAGTTCATCCCACTGTTTTGTTTTTACATTGTATCCACGAACACGGCCATAATCACTTCCACTATGTCCTGCAACAGGAGGAACAGTAAATGTATATTCAGTAATAGTCGCACCTTCTAAACCATTTTCTAGAATTACTGAATCAGGACCAGTTAACATCATACCTCCACTGCCATTAGGATCAGCAACAAAGAATACAATGGCTGCCCATGGGGACTCTGCACCTGTGGAATCCACAGCCTTTACACGAACAGTATTTTTTCCTAACGGGTAGACTTGTGTTTCAGCATTACGCCCTTCCCAAACATAGGTAATTGGATCATTATCTGCATCAGTACTCTTAGCTGTAATAGTTACCTTAGTACCAGGGGCAACACTATTTCCACTTGGTGTCCTAGTAATTACAGGGGTAGTTGGTGGTGAATTTTTAATTGTAAAACTCCTCTCTACCCAAGGTGAATAAGCCCCAACACTATCCTTGGCACGTACTCTGACCTTATGTGTTCCTACTGCATAATAGTTATCACTAGTTGTACCTTCATATTCCAAGGTTGTTGCATCTCCATCTGGATCACTGGCTGTTGCCTTAATATCAACAAAGAATTTACCGTTCTTTACAGTTCTAGTTGGTGTAACTGTTAAGGTTACTATTGGTACAGTATTGGTAATAGTAACCTTTTCTTTATGAGTAAATATTCTGCCTTCACCATCTATAATTGTGGCTATGAGAGTAAACTCACCTGTATCTGATATGGAGATGTTCCCTCCTTCATTGGCTAGTTCACCATTGAAATCTACTGTCTCACCTGTTTTTTCTAATGTCCATCTAACTTTATTTGTTCCAAGATTTTCAGAAACTGCCTTTACTTCGAATTCCCTGCCATAGTGAATGGAATCAGGCATGGCAAAACTATATTGAATAACAGGATTTATGGTTATTTCCTCGCTATATGAAAAACTTCTCTCTAGGAAATCCGTCATCCTTGCAGTCAATGTATAATCTCCATCTGTAAGGAAAGTAATTTTGCCACCTTGTGCATTTAAACTTCCAGAGATTGCTTGTTCTTCAGATATAACTTCACCATCTTTGGTAATACTCCATTCCACTGGAAGAACATTGTTATTACCATAGGTTCTAATATTAATAATGCTGTCTGTATAGGCTGATTTCGGAAGTTCGAATCCTATATCTAATACAGGAAGCACCTCGATTATATCTCCTGTTTCAAAGAGAAATACTCTGCCAGTTTCATCGATGATTCTAGCTACTAGTTCATAAACACCTGCTCTTTTAAACTTGATACTGCCTCCTGAATTATTTAGATTTCCCTCTACATAAGTTGACCAATCCTGAAAACCAAAGGTATTGTCAACAAGCCATTCAATCTCTAGTTCATCAAGTTCTGTGCTATTTACCCCTACATTAATATCGCTGTCAGTATGGGCATACTTAGGTAATGTATAACCAACAGCTGGCACAGGGTAAACTTTAAAACTTTGCTCATAGTCATATATTCTCTCTCCATCATCAGTGAAGGAAGCTTTTAGAATATATTCACCTTTATAAGGAAAAGCAACTATTCCTCCATCATTGGATAGATTTCCACTAACAAAATCTGAAAGTTCTACTTCTTTGCCATCCTTAATGAGTGACCACTCTGCATCACGATTTCCAATTTCCTCAAAGGCTGCTTCGAGCTTTATCTTATCATCTGTATGGAATATTTCAGGTAAATAAAAACCAGCAGAGCCTACAGGATATACGGTAATGGATACCTTATCTGTAAATGTTCTGCCAGTTTTGTCTATAGCTGAAAGAATTAAATTGTATACACCTTTTTCCTTAAAACCTATAATACTATTTTCTAATGAGATATTCCCTTCAATAAACTCTGAAATATTGACTTCTTCTCCATTCCTAGTGAGAGACCATATTAAATCCATATCATCAGTATTCTTTGTTTCTGTTCTTAAGGTAATGTTTTTATCTGTATAGGTTATCTTATCAAGCTCTAGCTTTATTTCTCCCACAGGATATATTTTAATTACATCACTTACTTTGATTTCTTTCCCCAATTCATCAGTTATAACAGCAGTTAGCTGGTATGTCCCTATGTTGTTAAATATTATTAAACCACCTGTATTTGTAAGTTCCCCTGTAATATTAGTATCAAAGTCGATTTCTTTACCATCCCTTTGAACTGACCATGCTACAGGGTCATCTCCTAAGTTTTCGGTGGATAAATCAACATCTATTGTTGTATCTGTATGGGCTGTTTTGGGTAGTTTAAGTTTAGCAGAAACTACTGGATAAATATCTATGGTTTGTTCATGCTTAACCTCTTTCCCACGACTATTTACAGCTATAGCCGTGAAAGTATAACTTCCAATAGATTTGATTTTAATAGTCCCGCCATCTTCCTTTAGTTCCCCATCAATAACTGAAAGTAAATCTACAGGGATACCATCTTTACTAATCTCCCATGTTACTGACTTTACATTTGAACTCATAGGAACAATTTCTATTTCTTCATCAACATAGGCTGTAAGGGGAAGTTCAAAAGTATATTTTGGTGCTGGAACATAATTTGAACCATCACCAGATGAGCTGTTTTCTGTATCCCTATCTCTATCTGGCTTGTTGTCCGTAGGCTTATCAGTTGGCTTTGATGGTATACTAGGCTTCTCTTGCTCATTTTTATCTTTATCCTTAGCTTTATCTTCCTCTATCTTTTCTTTGGCTTTCTCCTGCTTAATAAGCATTGTAAAGGCTTCGGCACGAGTAGATTCACCATTAGGACGAATGGTTCTGTCTGGGTAACCAGAAATGATGTTATATTGTTTTCCAAGACAAATATATTCAATTTCTTCTTTAGCTAGATTCTCTTCATCAATAAATCCTGTATCACAGGAGCAATCTGGATTATGATTTTCTTTTCCTGTTGCTCTAACTAACATTTTAATTATTTCCATTCGACTAATAGGCTTATTAGGTATATATAACTTACCATAGTCCTCCACTAGAATGATTCCTTCATAAACAAGTGCTTCTATTTCCTTTTGGGCAAAATGACCTATGATATCTTCAAATACTAGACCAACATTCTCTCTATCTTTAGTTTCAAGTTTCATAGTTCTTGCTAGGAGAGCTGAAAATTCTCCCCTTGTAATAACATTATCCGGATGAGATAGTCCATCGGGATATCCTTGAATGATCCCTCTCTCTGTAAGAAGGTCGATTGTTTCCTCGGCCCAATGCCCTATACTATCTGAAAATATATGCTTTGCAGCATAGACAGAACCTATAAAATTAGTCATTAGTATACAAACTACTAAAAGAATATTAATTATTCTCTTTGATCTATATTTCATTATTACACTTCCTCCTTTTAACCTGCATAGTTAAACATTTCTCTAATTCTTTCATTTAAAGTTGGCATAACCACATCTCCAAATAATAAATATAACCCTGCTAGAAGTAATGCCCCTAAAACTACAGCAATAAGGATTTTTACTGCTGTATCAATATATCCTTCCCCACGATTATTATTTACTGCTATTTTTATAGCTACAGCTTTCTTTGTCATAAATTTATTTGCTTTTTTAAACATATTTCTCATATTGTTTTCCTCCATATTTTTAATTTTAAATACTCATATTCATATCTTGCTTTTGTTCTTTTTGTTCAAAATCAATTTCTTTAAAACCAAATCGATCTACATAGTAAAATTCACTGCCTGTACTATCATAAAGTTCTATTACATCAGATATGGAAAGAGAGTGACCTGTAAATCCTTGGGGATGATCTAGATTAAATTTTGTATAGATCCCTTCTAAATCATTGGTTTCAATTTCTCCATCATAGACAACCCTATAATTATCCTTATCTGGTTCCCCAAAGTTTTCTTTAATCTCTTCATAGCCTATGAACTTACGGTCAGGACTTACATCTGTTCTTAACTGCCATATACGACAACTTTTTAAGGGTTTCAATACCTTATCATTAAAATGTACTATATCTCCCTTTGACAGCATTTCAAATACTCCCTCTGTCCATTTAGGTATCAGTTTTCTTTGGTAAATCCAATTTTCAAATTCTTCATTTTGAAACATAGAGTCTACTGTTGCAATATCTTTTTCCACATACCCTGTAGGATTCCCATAGTAGAAAATGCAATCGTTCTTAAGCTTAATACTGCTCATATTCCACCTCCAGTCTTTACCTTTCTGCCACCTTATTCCCTTCCTTTTCTTAATAATCTTCCCCTGGTTCTTATCACCTCCTCTCATAATCCCACTTTTTTTAAGATTATTTATCTAGGGATTATTCATCTCCATAGACAATATCATCCGTCATCAATCTTTCTTCTAGTTCCCGAAGACAGATCCCTGATATTTCAAAAATATCAATAACAAACTGTGGTACATCAGCCATATCATAGTCATAATCTGCTTCTACAACTACAACTTCTCCGCTATCTTCTTCTGTATATGCACAAAGCTTTGCATCTATAGGGATTCCTGCTTCTTCTAAGAGATAATCAGGTACAACAATCTCATCATATTCTTCAAATCTTTCGCAATAAGAGCAATCATCACATCTTCCACAAACACCTGCAAGATGTTCTATTAACTCTTCAGATAGGTTCTTAAGTCCTTCAGCTAACTTTATAAGTTCCATTGCATTCATAGTTCCTTTCATTACTACAAATGCATTTTCCAATGTTTTTAATTCAATATCTTTACTGTCTAATAGATTAGAGGCTTTTAGCACCTCAATTGGTATAATGATACTACTATTAGAATTTTCCTTTATAATTTCCATATAGGTTTCCTCCTTGTTTTTAAAGTCCATTTTCTATTTCAAATAAGTTTATTTGTGAAGGATTATTTTCCTTCCTCTCCTGCATATCATAATTTGCTATAAGTATTTCTTGAAACTGAGCCCCGTTATCATAACGCTGCTTAATGTTATTGATACGGGAAAAGCTTTCAATCTGAATATTTGGAGCATTATATAATTCCCTGATAAAATCACAATCGTTGTAGGAAAGTAAAAACTTTCCCTCTATATTCATTAAGGTATCTCTTAGTCTTATATGATCCTTCTCTTGGAAACCATCTTCACCCACATTTTTATAATATTTTTCTGTTTCAAAGTATGGCGGGTCTAAATAGAAAAAGCTGACAGGGCGATCATATTGCCTTATCAGCTTTTCAAAATCCTTATTTTCAATAACTACTTTGCTAAGTCTTC
>ENA-UOOK01003362-UOOK01003362.1-fermentation-metagenome-genome-assembly--contig:-NODE-3362-length-18281-cov-32.188961_pt1 | contig 18281 bp, 9 predicted proteins | sample MGYA00245777_ERZ724023 | MGnify/ENA primary metagenome ERZ724023 (study PRJEB28704, sample SAMN03018312) | fermentation metagenome | biome: anthropogenic terrestrial biome; feature: soil; material...
CATCCCCATCATAACTGTAGGCGTAACCTTCACGCGTGGTTAGCTTGCCTTCCGGATTGTAGGTAAACTTGGGAACACCTCCCTCATGGGTCATGTTGCCGTTGGCATCATAGCCGAAGGTTCTGGCTCCTGCCTGAATAACGGCATGAGGTTTGGTGGAGCTGTATGTGTAGGTATTTCCATCCTTGCTGGCAATATTGCCGGTTATAGGGTTGTAGGTGGTTGTGCTGGAATACAGTTGACCGCTATATTGATAGGTGCCTGCGGAAGTGAGAAGTCGGTTCATGTCGTCATATGTGAAGGTCTGAACGTCTCTTTCCCAGGCAGCATCAGTAATGCTCAGGATATTCCCAAGTGCGTCATAGGTGTAGGTGTAATCCTGCTGGACGCCGTAATTCGTATTGTTGGTTAATATTCTCTCCAGCCTGTTGGCAGCCTCGAGGAAAGGTTGGTAGGTGTAAGAAGTAGTGGTCTGGTTGGAGAGTGTTCGTTGCGTCACCCGTCCAAGCGCGTCTACTTGCAGGTTGTTTTGGAAGCCGGTAATGCTCCTTGTCCCACCCTGAGGGAGGTAGGAGTAATCGAGCGTCATGCCACTGGGGTAGGTCATGCGGGTCATTTGGTCTGCGCTGTTGTATTGCCAACTGGCGGTAAAGCTCTCACCGTTGACCACCCGAGTTTCAGAGGTCACCCGCCCTCTCAGGTCGAAAGTCCAGGAGGAATTTATGCTTACATTTGCACCAACATCAATCATGCCGGTGCGGTAGCCGAGTTGTCCGTTTTGATCATAGAGGTAAGCACTGACGGGGGTATCACAATTGACGCCGTAGGATTTGCTGGTAAGGCGGTTGAGCTGATCGTAACCCATGCAAACGGTCTCATTACGCGCGTCGGTTTGAGTGAGAAGGCTACCTAGGGCATTGTAAGTGTAGCTCCAGGTGCCCATATCGGCATCATCCATGCTCACTTTTTGCCCGGCATAATTGTAGGCAAATGTAGAGATGGCGGGACCATATTGGGTCTGGACAAGCTGCCCAAAAGCATCGTAAGTGTTGCGCACTTCGGGTCCGAGGTTGTTGGGCGGGCGGGCGAGAATGAGCTGCCCTTTGAGGTCTTTGTAGGCGGTGGATGTGTTGCCGTTGGCATCGGTGACGGCAGTTACCAACAGGTACTCTGAGCCGTCCAGTTGGGCATAGTAGGCAGTTGAGCTCTCACGATAATATTCAAACCCTTGTCTATCTTGCCCTCTGCCAAATTCAATCACACGATCTTGATCATCGTATAATGTGGAAGTCACATCTGTCTGATTCGCAATATCGATGTAGCTCCATTCGGGCATGGGAAGCGGGAAGGCTTGCGGTTGCAAAGCCAGTGTCTGCCTGCCATAGGTATCATAATGCAATGCTACCTGCCGCACCCAAGATCTGACTCCTTCGATTTCCGCTCCGATTTGACGTTGTTCGAGTTGTTTACCTAAACTGTCGTAGTAGGCAATCGTGGTTGGCAAGCCGATCTTCTCCACCGTTACTGAATAGTGTTGCCCTTCGGCGATCTGGTAGGAAACCCGCGCAGTCGGGTTTGCTGCCTGCGAACAGCTTTGCTGGCTGGGGTCCCAGTCGTAGGGGGCGCAGATGCGGATGAGCCTGCCAAAACCGTCATAAGCAGCGCCTTCGACTGAGCCATCTGGATGGGAAACACGGATAGGTTGCCCGGTGGTGGCATCGTAAGCGGTTTGGGTCAGGAAGGTGAGGGGGGCACTATTTTGTGTGATGGTTGTGCTTTCGCTGGCAGGTGAGGAGGGAAAAAGGGAGTCGTACGTATAGTGGGTTGTGGTGCCTACCCCAGTTGGGTCATCAAATTTTCCTGCATAGTCTTGCCAGACCGTTTTGCTGGCAAGTTGACCGTTGGGGAAGTAGTTTAAGGCGACCTGAGCGTATTGCTCTGCATTGATTAACGTTTTCTGTTTTTCAGGCTGATGCATGGCGTTGTATGATATGAGTGATTCACGCAGGTCAGAGCCAGGAGAACAGATGGCACCCTCCATACATTGGCTGGTTTGGGACACCGGCAGGGAAGGCAGCCAATAATCACTGAAAAAGGGATCCAGATAGTCTGTGCTTTGGGCAATTTCGGAGACAAGCTTGGGTTCAGTCTGCTCGAGCCCGTTGAAATAAGACAGCGTGGTCGAAACAAGATGAGCGAAGCTTTTTGGGAAGCTGGAAACATAGGTGTCATCGTACTTGTAGGTTTCCTGAGTGACAAATTGGGTAGTATAACTTTGGTCTTGTAAGCTCTCGAGGTTCGTGGTTTTTTTGGAGGTCACATAGACCCAACGCACATCCAGGTCGAAGAAGTGGGAAAGCGGTGCAGGAAGATCCTGATTTGACTTGATGATTGCAGCTTCGTACTCATATTCAGTTTCAGAGATGAGTTTGGCTGAGCTATCATCAAGACCAAGCTGAACGCGTTGCCTCTGTAGGCGTCCTTTAAGGTCGTCATTCTGGTAGTACTGGCTAACCACCACCAAGGGTTTCATGTCTGCAGGTGGTTTTTCCGGAAGCCTGCGGGTCATCCGCACTTCTGAATAACCGCGGAAACCCGTCCCACGTGGGGTGTAGTAACAATCATCCGTCAGACAGATCTCAGATCCTTCTCCACTATCATAACCACTAACGCCAAATTTATCGGAATATTGGTAGTCCCAGGTTACCGTACGGCCAGTAATCGTTTCCGTTTCAGTGCGCTTTGATACAGCCACATGGGCAATAGGGAGAATAAACGCCAGCGTTTCAAGCTGAATGCCTTTACCAGAGAAGAAAACCTCATACTTTTTTGTGGCAATATCAGCTGGGATTCGTAAGTTGAGGGAAAGGGTCATGTGAGGATCGGTGATGGGGATTGGGATGATGGTATCTGAGTCAAGGGTGTTGCTGCCCCATTCCCTGAAGCCAAGATAAGCAGTTCCCACCTGACTTGCCTCCGTATTCATGACCAGATTTGCACCGACCATATCGTTTCCCCGGATAAGTGTGTCAGGGAAGAGATGACGAATTGGGTTGAGCAGTACCTCATCGCAGTTGACCTTGAGAGAATTTGGCGTTCCAATTAGAGGGATTTGCTCCCATCCTTTAACCGGTGTTATACAGTTCATACCGGAGAAATACCATTTGGCTGTGGGCGGGAATTGTTGGTTTTCGGGCAAGTCAGCGTCTTTATGTTCGTAGTCGAAGCGTATCTGTCCGCCATAGCCGTTATGAATTGATTCGAGGCGAAGTTGTTTGAATGCTTCATCGCCGTCTATATGAGGGAAGTAGGTAAACCTGACTTTAGGAAGGTAGTTTTCATCAGCATCAAAGAGCTGGATGCCTTCCAGAAGATTATTGTGCTCACCAGGCCCAAAGTAGGGGTCACTATAAGTGAGACGATAGGATTTTAGCAATTTAAGGCTTGGTTGCGTAATGTAAAAGCTAATACTATCGAGACGATGTTTGCTAAAAAGAGTGATGTCATTGGGATTATCCCAACCTGGTACCCAGTCCTGTCGTTGATCGGTGGTGTTGAAAATTATCTGGAAATTGTCGTACTCAATCTTTTCTGGGCGAATAGCGAGTGTGTTTGTGCAGCCTTTTTTGGGTTCAGGGATGTTTGTGTAGTTAATTGTGTTCCCGAAGCGATCACGTGTCTGGTTCAATTGCCATTTCCAGACGATATCAGTAGTCTGTGAATATGCATTTGCTGAACAACCAACGGTTGGATTGACCCAGGCAAAATCTTCCTCCGAACCACCCAGAGTATGCACAAGCCCATCATTTGTATAGATAGTCCACATATCTAGTGATTGTTGATATTCTATTATGTCGAAGCTGGTATCAACTACCGAATAATATTTTATGTCATCTTTTTCCGAAACAGGGAGCAAACGACCGCCCAATCCACCCAGGCTAACAAAGAAAGTGTCGTCTTCAAAATATTCGGGGGTATTGTGCATATCACGAGTGATACTACCGGTATCGAAATTCCACCCCAGACCGACCCAGGAAGCTTGGGTTTTTTCGATTGCATTGTCGACAATCAGACTGCTGTAACTGAGCCCAAGCGATGGTGTGAGTCCGTTGGTACCAGGAAAAGACTGGAAGCCATAATTATAGGTTGCAGCTCCTGTGAAACCTGAAATCTCATAATTTTCCAGTTGAGGTTGTTGGTAGGTTTGCCAATCGGTGGCGCTATAGTCGAATATGGTAAGATGGTCCGTCAGGACTGTCAGGGTGTGATTGATCAGATCCACTTGTGTTGCCATCGGAACCCAAAGTTGGTTTTCACTATCAAAAAAATGAACCTGCAGATTAGGAGCCTTTTGTGGGCTTATTTGGGTTGGATCGTAGGGCATTGTTACTTGAAGTGGGGGGTCAAAATAGGTGAGGTCTAGACCCGTTGTCAGGTCGACTGCCAGGATTTCGATTGTATTGTCCGATAAAGCCGTGGTGGGCACCCTGTGAGGGCTAGGATTGGCGATACTGATGAACAGATTTTCAGTCTGTAGGCCTTTGGAAGGTTTGACCTTAACCAGAGTCTCACTATGTTGTAAGGGGGTGGGATCCCCGGAAGTGTGTGCCTGCGCGACTGGAAGGATGATGATTTCTGTTTTGAGGAGCTCGGCTCCGTTGAGGAATTCCACCTGCAACTCAACGGTCTCCTGGTTAATTGGTTCGGATTGGGATACTGGAATAGAACCTTGATCGCTCGTTATGGGGATACGGTATTGCCACATGCCGGTTTCGAGCAACTCACCGGGAGCATCATTAATAGTTAAGGGCGAGTTGCTGTAGATTTTGAAGACAGCTGAATCAAAGCCACTCAAAAGCTCAACATTCTCAATCCTCCAACTGAAGATTGCCGGTTTGTCGGGAATAAAAATGGCTGGAGCGACATCCAGCCATAAATCTAAAACCTCAACAGTTTCTGCTTTGGGAAAGGTTTGTATTGGGATGTCTTGTGTGATGGTAGTTGACTGCCTGGCAGTTGGGTTGTTATAGAACAGTGTCGATGGTCCTTGGGTTACCTCACCCAAACTATCAGTTGGGATGGCAGAGGTTGGCTGAATTGGTATTGATACGAACACTATGATGACGGCTGTGAGGAGGTAAAAGAAACGCTTCATTCTTGAATCCTTTCAGGGAGAATCATGTGGTAAATAATGTTCTACTACACACATTGTATCTGAATGGAGGGATTTGTCAAGAAGTTTGCATTAGTTCATTACAGTGTCAAAATTCGCAAAAAGTGTTTCTTACAGGATAAGTTCTTCTCAAAATACTGCTTTGGGGAAATTCGTGGTGGGCTTGCATATTTTGTATAATACAATTTTTCCATTTGCGAAAACTTGACAATTGTGGATGTTCATCCCAATGACCTCGTTAGGAATTTATGGCAAGTTTGTAATCGAATCTTCACACTTTCTCAAAATCCTCCAAAGATTACGAGGGTGGCTGCTTTCGTGGAAGGGTTATTTATTGGGTTCAGATCGAACCTCACTCCATTCTATTCAAACCATCACAATTCAACGAAGAGCGATGGTCTTAAAGGTATACTAAAGACAAACCTCTCAAAAGGAGTTGATCATGCCTAAAATCCTCTACTTACTCGACGGTCATGCTATCGCTTACCGGGTTTATTTTGCCCTCACTGCTGGCAGCTCCACCTACTGGACAACGAGCAAAGGCGAACCCACAGCCGGCGTATACGGCTTTGCTACCCGCTTGATCTCGCAGATGTTCTCTCATCCCTTGAACATGGTCTTCAGGAATGCACAGAACCGATTTATTCTTAAGAAATTCTGTCGCTTGTTGTAAATTTGCTTGTGCAATTTCTTTCGGTGAGGGTGTACCCGAGGGAATTTTATCGAAAAACGCTTTTGCATCCCTCTCAACAGCGTCTACCTCCCTGCCCCATCCTAATAGGCTGTCAAAGTTCGCTTGATAGGCACTTTTCGCCCAATCGGTCAACTCACCATTCGAACTCAGATGAGACTTGACGCTGAAGACGCCTTCGGAGGAGATCAAATCGTAGGTTCTAAAATTTTCGACAGTCAGGTCATTGATATTACCTACATCACCACCTATTTTCCGAACTGCTGCATCTTCCTGCAGGCGACCCTGAATCTCAGCCAAGCCCCGTTTTCTGCTGAAGTATCCCATGGTGATTTACATGCCCATCCCGTAGTCATATTCTTCTTCTTCAGAAGCTTCTTGCTCTTTCTCTTCGTTCGGGTTTTCGCTGATCTCTTGCGTTACACCTTCTTCAATGTTTTCTTCTACTGTCTGGTCGATCTGTTGAGCTTGTTCTGCTTGGGCGGCGTTTTTACCTGCTGTGAGTTCACTCAAGGCTTCATCTCTCTGCCTCATCAGGTCACCCAGGATCTCATTAGACTCTGCCATATTCTTTTTAGCAGCATCAGCCATTGGGCTATTACCTTCTTCCTGGGCTTGCGAAAGGCGGCTTGCGTTTTCTTCGAAGGACTTTTGAAAGTAAGTCGATTCCCTCTCGTAACTCTCGAGAATTCGCTTTTTCTCTTGGTCAAATGATTCTTCAGTCATCTGTTTACCTCAACATCAAGATCAACCGACGGCGGCTGAGCGGTTTGACCATTTTTCGACCGCAAGATCGCCAGCCTGTTGTAAATCCAACACCAAAGCTCCCAGATCTTTGGCCACAGTATAGGAATCCGTTGTAGGCACAATTTTTCCAGGCGTAGAGGGATTCTTGCCAAGCAGTGATAGGAAATTATTCAATCTGATGGTTAAGCCAGACCCAGACGCAGAGCGGGTTGAAACTGATAGCCCAAATTCATTCTGAAAACTAAAAACCCAGAGATAGGCTAAAGCGAATACTGCCAGGGGCAAAATAAAAATGTACAAACCTCCCCCATCCATCAGCCCCACAATAAACAGTACTAAACCAATTATAAATACAATTTGAAGGATATTTCGCAGGGTTGCGTCTGGCTGCCTGATTGTGCGGCGCTTTTCCTTGTCCATTTCAAGATTGTTCATAACCCTTTCGAAGATATCCTGGTTGAGTATGTTTTTCTCCATCAACCAAATAACAATGAAAGGCAGCATCAAGAAAAAGCCAAATAACCAATGGGTCATCCATTCGGGCAAAACATCGCTGGCAGCGGATGCAATTAATGTCATGAAGATGGCAAACAACAAAAGAAAAAAGATGTTCAACGATTTTCCAATATAGGAAGAAATCGATCCCACATCCTCAATCGGCACTTCGGAAACCAAGAGGTTGCTCGACCCGCCAGATTTGGTGCTGTTAGCATAAATAACACGTTTGTTCGTAACCTGCAGGTATCCATCGCTTGCCTGTGAAAAGATAGCTTTTTGTACAGAACATTGATAGCTGCGGATAACGAATTCGCCCTCTGAAAATTCGACGATCTTCCGTTCCATGACTAACCTCCAGGTCAATTCTTCCACTTGGCGATCCCATAATCGCCAAGTGTCTGAATGTCTGTGATTAGCGCGCCAATCTCGTGCAGCATTTTTTCAGAGTCCTCGCCTGGCAGCGCATTCGGTATGGTTGACATATTCATGAAACCACCAACACTGGCAATGTGGATCGGTGTGCTGGATCCACCACTTGAACTTATATCCAGAGAAAAAGTTGGCTTACGGGCATACCATGCTGCACATACAAGCAAATAGATTAAAGTGATCAGTATTAGCAGCTGAATCCAAATATCACCACCTCCTCCTCCGAATCCTATAAAAGTATCCAGGATTCCACCGCCTGCCAATGCCAGGAGTGCTCCTGCCGATACTCCTACCAGGAAAGTACGCCAGATCGTTTTGATAGAAACAAAAAACGAGCCAATGAGACCACCAAGTGCTATCAACCAGCTAAGCACCTTAAAAAAGGTGTAAGACTCGAGAGCATAGCTAATTCCAGTCAGAATTAATGGTACGAGTGTTATTGCCATGGCAGCAAGGATAAGAGCTCCCAGGAAGGCAAAGATATTGAAATAATTGCCCTTGAAGCTATTAATCCCCGAGACATCGGCGATGGGGACTTCGCTTTGGATGACAGAACGCCCCGCCTTCGTTTCTCCGGCTGCCTGAAAGATCACTCTCTTGTTGGTAATTCCGAGGAATCCTCCCTCTTTGAGACCTAATGATTTTTCTCGATAATAAGTGCAATGATATGTTCGTACAGTAGATTCCCCCTCTGCTGGTGTTACACTACCTGCCAATAAATCCTTATTCGCCTCCTGATAAGGTAACAAGTTGAATGGAATTATTATATATGTTTTCAGCCGAAAATTGATTATAAAATCTCAAATATTATCAGCAAATAGTGATGGTTTATATGAAAAATCAATGAGTAAAAACATCGAAAATGAAGTCCAGGTTTTCAAGTTTCTGACAGGTCCAGCGACATTTCGTAAAAAAGGCAGCGGCGAGGAAGCCGCTGCCAGTATATTTATTGGTTCGCCGTAATTAATGGCGACTGCTCAGTATCTTTGAAGTCTTAGTTAAAATCCAACTGTGCTTCTGTATCGCTGAAGATCTTGTCCAATTTTCCTAACAGTTCATCAATTTCAGAACGGGTAACTCCGAAGTACGGTGCCAGGATAAAGGCTTCGCCTTCCACACCATTCTTCATCTTGCCTGATGCAGCCTCGAGTACAACCTGGTTTGCATAGCCGTTTCTCATGAGTTTCATAAGTGCCATCTGTTCGTTGGGCAAGCAGGTGCGTGTTGCATGATCCTTGACCAGTTCTACACCGATCAACAAACCATGACCACGGACATCGCCGATAATAGGATGGCGGTCGCGCATCTTGATCAGTTCTTCCATCAGGTAATCGCCCTGGACGTTGATGTTTTCCATCATGTTTTCACGTTCCATGATATTCATGGTCTCGATCGTGACTGCACAAGCCAAGGGGTTACCTGCCCAGGTAAAGCCAGCATAGTAGTGACCAACTCGTTTGAAGACGTCGGAAACTTTTTGTGAAACGGCTGCAGCACCTACAGGGAAATAGCCACCGGACATACATTTTGCAATCGAGCAGATGTCAGGTTTAATGCCATACCAGTCCATGGACAGCGGTTTTCCTGCACGGCCAAACCCGGCAAGAACTTCGTCAGCGATGATCAGGATGTTGTATTTGTCGCAAATCTCGCGAATTCTCTGAACATAACCAACAGGAGGGGTCATGGCAGCAGTGGTTGTGCCACCAATTGGCTCCATCAGGAAGGCAGCATAGTTATTAGGGCCCTTATTGATCAGGGCGTCTTCCAGTTCGTTGGCACATTCGAAATTGCATTCACCTGGTTTTTTGCCGAAGGGGCAATGGTAGCATGTAGGTGCATGGATGTGTCCTTCGTCGAAGGCGTAGGCGGAAAGGTCATTTTTTCGTGCAAGGTTTCCACCGAAACAAGCGGTGGCATAGGTGTTACCATGGTAGCTCAACCAACGGGACATGATCTTATTCTTAGTGGGATATCCCTCATGCACCCAGTAGGCTTTGGCAATACGCACTGCCATTTCTACAGCTTCCGAGCCTCCAGAAGTGAGGAAGAAGCGATCCATACCGGTGTATTCTGCCAGACGTGTGGAGCATTCGTCCAGGATCGGAGGTACTGAAGTGAATCTGGTAAGGTATCCTAACTCCAGTGCCTGATTTTTCAGGACTTCTGCCATATCTTCTCGTCCATACCCCAGTGAAGCGTTCACTGCACCAGAGCACGAGTCGATGTACTTGGTCCCATTCAAATCCCATTGATAAAAACCTTTTCCTTTGACCAGCTTGATGGTGTCGTTCCGCCAATTGGATAAAAAGATATTTGGATGAGATTCCCATGCTTGCTTTTCTGTTGACATTATTGAACTTCTCCTTTTTGTGTTTTTTTGTTTTTTAAGCGTTTGCCACTTGTTCAGTGGATCTATTAAGGACCGTGCTACCGGCCTTTAACGCGAGTGTAGAGAAGATAAACATACCTGCGGCAATGGCGATGTTGATCAGCCAAACAGGTCCGTAATCTTCATTTGCCTGGTATATAATGCCACAGGCAACCGGCCCAATCACGGCACCGATTAAGAACAACGTATAGTTGAGACCATAAAGGAATGAATAGTCTTTCATGCCGAAAATAGATGAAGTGAGCATTGGCGGGCCGACCTTGGCAATGCAAACGCTCAGCCCCACGAATATGGACATGAGAAAAGCAAACACTAATGTGTATTTGGTAAAAAACAGGAAGACCATTCCCAGACTGAAAGAGATGCCACAGAACAAAAGAACTTTGACCAGTCCAATTTTGTCCATCAAATAGCCGGAAGCGAATGTTCCTACTAAACTGGCGATTGCCAGCAAAGCCATAACAAAACCTGCATTCATTCCCAGTTGACCCAGGTAGGTAGGAATATGTACCATAACACCTGAGCACATAAAGCCCATAAACAGCAAGCCTGCTGCCAAGAGCCAAAACGCGGGGGAAGCAAAAGCCTCTTTCCTGGTCAGACCTGCGTCCGGGTCACTGCTCATCGCTTTTTCTTTGTTATCATTAGATGCGGCAGCAGCTTTTATCGCTTCGGGAGATCCCTCAGGATACGTAAATGGTTTTTGACCGATATCGGCCGGGGATTTATAGAATACCAACAATGATACCGGAAGCGCTGTCGCAAGAATGATTCCACCATTGATCATTGCCGTTGTTTGCCATCCTACATTGGCGATCAAATACTCAGTCAGAGGAGCGAAAATCATAGCGCCCAGACCTGAGCCTGCAAAAACCAGGCCGGTCATTGTGCCGCGTTTATCCTTATACCAATTGCTCAGCATAGTGGCGATAGGCACGTTTGTGATCAGTGCCATCGAGCAATCGGCTATGAAAAATAGCACATAAAAGTGCCACATATTGGTGGCAAGGGACATGCCCGCAAAACCCAATGCGGTACCAATCGCTCCGATGGTCATCATGACACGGATAGGCATTTTTTGGATCAATGTACCTGCCAACATCGCGCCTGCAGCTGCTCCAAGTGCTGCCATGGAGTAGGCTGCAGAAAATTCCGCAACTGTGAATCCAAGGGTATCGCAAATTGGCTGCATGAAAAACGAAGAGGCATTGTTGATAATGGCCATACTGAAGATCGTGAGCAGTAAAGATCCGATAACAATCCGAATACCGTAAAACCCTTTTTCTCTTGTCATACATAATCCTTTGCATTTTTTTATTATCTTGAATCAATTCGAAGCAGATATCAAAAAAAAGACTCTCTATCATGTGAGGCTCAACCAGCAGCCGGTGATCACGAAGGAGTCCGCTTGAACAATATCTCCTTTGGGAAGATCATCAAGATTTGTGAAAATTTTAGCAAAAAAGATAATATTGTCAATATCAAGATACAACAACTTTATTAATATACAAGTTATACATGTATATATAATTATTGCGGCTTTCGTCCTGGATCTGACTGCCAACGATTTGAAGTCCCGTCATTCTAACGATGCAGAACATGACCTTTTCCTTTGCATTCATCGGCCTGGAAAGTCCATTCATCTCAAAACCCCACTCCGGCGGATACGCAGCCGATCATCATTCGCCAGTAAACAACTTTCTTTCCAAACTTCCCAGCAAGGTATACTATTATTAAGCCTTCTATAAGGAGTCAACAATGCCTAAAATCCTCTACTTACTCGACGGTCATGCTATCGCTTACCGGGCTTATTTTGCCCTCACAGCTGGCAGCTCCACCTACTGGACGACGAGCAAAGGCGAACCCACAGCCGGCGTATACGGCTTTGCTACCCGCTTGATCCGCTTGTTCGAACAGGAAGAACCCGATTATGTGGCAGTCAGTTTTGACACCGGGCGTACCTTCAGGCACGAGATGTACACAGAATATAAAGGTACACGTGCCAAAATGCCCGACGACCTGAGAGTCCAGATAGAACGTATCCGCGAGATGGTGGATTGCTTCAACATCCCACGCATCGAAATTGACAATTACGAAGCAGATGATGTTATTGGTAGTCTGGCTCGCTGGGCCAGTCAGGAAAAGGGCTTGGGGGTCAAGATCATATCAGGTGACCGTGACATGCTCCAGTTGGTGACGAACTCAGTGATTGTTTCATTACCAGACCGCAAAGGCGGGCAGGATCAGGATTACTTCCCTGAAGATGTGGTCACCCGGATGGGTGTCCGCCCTGACCAAATCGTGGATTATAAGGCGTTAGTTGGTGATGTATCCGATAACATTCCGGGTGTACGTGGCGTTGGCGATAAGACCGCCATTGACCTGTTGAAAACCTACGACACGCTCGATAACATTTACGCCCATCTTGACGACATCAAAGGCAGAGCCAACAAACCCCTGCGCGAAGGGCGGGAAGCTGCCTACCTGAGCCAGGATCTGGCACGTATCCGTACAGATCTGCCGGTTATCCTGGATCTTGAACAAGCTAAACCAGACCAGTTCGAACCCCTCGAAGTTGAGCATCTCTTCGAAGAACTGGAATTCCGCACTCTGATCAGCCGCCTTAAAAAGCTGAACGCTCGCCTGCAGCCGTCAATAACCGGGCGGAATGGGATTCAAAGCAGGCTTTTCCCGGAAGAAACCTTACAGCTGAAGGAAGTTACCAAGCCAGAACCTGCTTTTACTGCAGTGACGGTCGATAACATTGAGACATTGGATGCTCTGATCGATGACCTCAAGCAAGCATCGATGATCGCTTTTGATACGGAGACGACCGGGTTGGACCCCATGCAGGCAGATTTGGTCGGTATCTCTTTAGCTGCCGACCCTAATAAAGGCTATTACATCCCTATCGGGCATAAGAACGGCCAGCAGCTTGACCTTGGGGTCATCAAGGCGGCACTACAGTCGATCCTGGTTGATCCGAAAATCGAAAAAGTGGCTCACAATGCCAAGTTCGACCTGATCGCCCTGCACCAGGCTGGTTTTGAAGTAAGCCCCATCACATTCGACACCATGATCGCTGAGTGGGTCATCGACCCTACTTCACGCAACCTGGGTTTGAAAGCCCAGGCGAATGCCCGGCTGGGAGTGCAAATGACCGAGATCGAAGAACTGATTGGGAAAGGCAAAAGCCAGATTTGCATGGACGATGTGCCCATCGAACAATGCGCTGCCTATGCTGCCGCCGATGCCGTAATGACCTTGCGCCTGGTGGGACCCATGAAGGAAGACTTGCGTTCCCATGCTGCTGAAAAACTCTATCGTGACCTGGAAAATCCTTTGATCCCCGTACTCGCTGGTATGGAAGAAACGGGTATCTTGCTTGATGACACGCTTTTCGAAGCGTTCTCAAAAAGCCTCAAAGGCGATGTCGATCGTCTGACAGAACAAGTCTATCGACTGGCAGGAGAGGAATTTAATTTGAACTCCACCCAGCAGCTTTCATACATTCTGTTTGATAAACTTGGGCTGGAACCGCCTGATCGGTCCAAGAAAACCAGCAGCGGCAAGTATTCTACTTCTGCTGCTGTGTTGGAATCGATGCGCGGTATGCACCCCCTGGTCGATGTGATCCTCGAGTATCGTGAGCTTTCCAAATTGCAATCCACTTACGTGGACGCCCTCCCAGGGCAGGTGAACCCCAAAACTGGCCGTGTGCACACCACTTTTAATCAGACCGGCACAGTAACGGGGAGGATTGCCTCGCAGAATCCGAATTTGCAGAATATTCCCATTCGAACTGAAATGGGGCGCAAGGTGCGCCAGGGTTTTATTGCGGCACCTGGGCATAAACTGCTGGCAGTCGATTATTCTCAAATCGAGCTGCGCATCGTCGCCCACCTGGCACAGGATGAAGCCATGATGAACGCCTTCCACCAGGGGCAGGATATTCACGCTGCCACTGCAGCGGCAATTGAAGACGTGCAATTAAACGAAGTCACCAAGCAGCAGCGCCGGCATGCCAAGGCGATTAACTTCGGGCTGATCTACGGCATGAGCCCCTTCGGTCTCACCCGCACAACCGACCTTACCCTGGCAGAAGCAGAGAATTTCATCAGGGAATACTTCAAGGAGTTCCCAAGAGTAAAGAAATGGCTGGATAACACCCGGCTTGAAGCCACCCGTCAGGGTTATGTCGAGACCCTCCTGGGGCGTCGGCGTTACTTCCCTGCCCTGGCTGCCGGAACAAATTATGCGGTCCGTCAGAGGGAGGAACGCGAAGCGATCAATGCTCCCGTTCAGGGCTCCGCTGCCGATATCATCAAACTGGCGATGCTCCGCCTGCCAGCCGCGTTGAAAGATACCGGGCTCAAAACCCGCATGCTCCTGCAGGTGCACGATGAGTTGATTTTTGAGGTGCCGGATATTGAGCTTGAGAAAGCCACGAAGTTGGTCAAAGAGGTGATGGAAGGGGCATACAAGCTTTCGGTTCCGCTCCTCACCGAAGCCCGCCTTGGCGATAACTGGGGTGAATTGACTGTCGTCGACGCCGACCTGCCGGTGATGTTGGAAGAGTGAACCTCGCAACAACTTAGTCATCGGTCAGGAATTAGTCCGGATTTCAGATTTTAAAATACTTATCACCTATTCCTCATGAGTAAATTCTTGAACAAAGCTCAAAATTGGAGTGAGTTCTTTTGGAAGTTTCTTTTCATTTGATAAGAAAACAAGGTCTTTTGCTCTCGTAATAGCGGTATACAAATCTGATTGGTTTTTCTCTACACCATATTTATCATCAAGATCGCTCTTCGTGAGAAAGTCCGATAGTTTAGGCAGAAATACGATTTTATATTCCATACCTGTCTCACGCCTCACCTCATCGACAATTACCCCAGCTTTTTCGCATTCTTCAAAGGCGTCAAGGACATACGATTTAGTATGTAAGATAGCAATCTCTGCAGGATGATAACCCAATTCAACTAACTCGTTAATCTTGCGTTTAATATAGTTTCGCTGTGCTATCCAAGTGTTGAACTGGTGATATTCCGGAATATTTCCGTCGCGCAAGTTGTCTGAATCTAAATCAGGCAACTCAAACTCACCACTCTCTGATAGCAATTTGATTACAGTTTGATTGTTTTCAATCAGTGAGTATGCTGATCGAAGAATCTGTCTGGTGCTCCTATATGGAATTCGAAGCCATTTTGTCCTTCCACGCACTTCAACACCTTTTTGTTTCCAACTGTATGACCTGTATACACTTTGAGTTGGGTCTTCACACAAAAATAACTTTCCGTTCTCCTTGAGTAAGGAAACCATTAATTCTATCCATTTTGGAGCAAAGTGTTGTGCTTCATCGATTAATATCTCATCAAACTTTTGGTAAACCACTTCACTAGTTTGAATATATTTTAATGCCCTATGATAAAGATCATTCCAATCGATCGCTGGCAAACTAATCAAATAATCTTGATAGGTTAAGAAGAAATCATAAATCAATTCTTTTTGATTTTGAGATAAGCTTCTTCCATCACCACCTCCTCTCCCTTCCCTAATGGTGGAAATATACAAATCCTTGGATGTTAAATCCATCTCCTTGATCCATTGAATCTCATCGGCTAAAAAAGATGGTCCATACTCATTTTTAATGTATTCAAAATGAGGTTCTCGTTCAAAAATTGCATTCACTACCCCTATGGTATTTTGCGGATCTGTCCACTGTCCAAACTTTGCCTTATAAATTTCTTGACAGATTTGGGAGAACCGTTTAAATTGCACTGTCGGTGACAAATTGCGTATAATTGGTTCAATTCTTGTTTCAGAAATTGGAATGTTAAATGTCGTGACCAAGACCTTGTCATAAGGATGAATTTCTGCTAAATAATGACATCGGAGAAGGATGACATCTGTTTTACCAGTTCCCGCTGTACCTCTTATCAGGCGCACTGATTTTGTTTTCGAGAAATCAACAACTTCATTAGGAATGTTATTTTCAGAATTTTCTAATCGTGTAGGTAAATCAAAAGATAATGTAAGCCTTACAGTTTGACTGTCATCCGCCCCTTTTCTTCTAAATTCTTCCTTCGCTAATGACTCTTGCGTTATGTCGTAGATGCCATTTTCACCAATTCTCAAATTTCCATCAATTACAGTTCGTATAATATCGATTTGTCTCTTAGTCAATTTTCGAGTAAAGGGGGCAGGAACAGATCTTAGGGTCACTTCAACATTTCCATCGGAAAAATCAGGTAATCCAAAAAGATGGAACCTCCCCCATAACCTTCTTAATTCATTGAGTTTATAGCGTTGTAACTTTGGTAGGACACCAGCAAAACGCCATGGGAAAAGCAGTTTTAATTGATTATCTCTCAATTCAGGATATTTTAACAACTCGTCTTGAATAGTAAAACAAGCCTGTCTAGCCTGCTCAACTGGAGATTCTTGTTGTTGATCGATCGAGTTAGCCAACAATCGTACAGTTGCTGATTCTCCGTCATAATTTGAAACAACAAGCCAATCTTTTACTTCAATTACTAATAAGCCGATATCCTCATGAATTACTACAAAGTCTGGATAACGATTCACTTTGTCACTGACTATTGTTGGCTGGGAATAAACTAACCAATCATCCGAAAGGCTTGAAAGATACTTATAAACTAATTTCTCCCCCTCCGTCTCACCGATCTTGCCAAAAATCATGGTATTCAACCTCCATCGGGTAAGTTTAAAAACAATTATACCGGAGTTGGAAGCAATCAAAACCTCTAAATACTTTATTAGTGATTATGATGTTAGATTTATATTCTGACCAGGCTTACACACTGACTGATTGGCTCTGCAGCCTGCCCTTTAACTGCAAAATTTGCTTGCGGGTGCGGTCGTCGGTTTCCACCATCTCAGCGATCTTATCGCAGGCGTACATAACTGTGGTGTGGTCTCTTCCACCCAGCTCTTCACCGATACGGGGAAGCGAAAGATCCCCCAAATCGCGCATCAGATACATCGCCACCTGGCGCGGGAAAGCCACATCCCTCGCCCGACTGGACCCAGTCAGGCTGCTATTGCTCACGCCAAAGAACTCAGATACCACCTCGATTACTGTTTTCGGGGTGATGCTGCTGGGCTGGGGCAGAAAGTCTGCCAGTGCCCGATCACACAGGCTGAGCGTCAGTGGTTGCCCGCTTAATTGTGAGAAAGCCAAAACGCGGTTCCAGGCACCTTCCAGCTCGCGCACATTGGTCTGGATCAGTTTGGCAATCCGGTCAATCACTTCTTCTGGTACGGGCTGGTCGGCTTTTTCTGCCTTGCAGTGCAAAATCGCCAGACGGGTTTCGTAATCAGGGGCTTGCATGTCCACGGTCAGTCCCCACTCAAAGCGTGAGCGCAAACGCTCTTCGAGGGTGCTCATCGCCTTGGGTGAACGGTCGGAGGTCATGACGATTTGTTTATCCTGCCCATAAAGGGCGTTGAAAGTGTGGAAAAATTCTTCCTGGGTGGAGTCTTTGCCGGCGATAAACTGGATATCATCAATGAGGAGCACATCCACTTCGCGGTATTTTTCGCGGAAGGCGGTAGTGGTCTTGGTGCGAATGGCGTGAACCAGGTCGTTTGTGAACTCTTCTGATGAAACGTACAAAACCTGTTTGCCTTGCTGCAGAACAGCGTTACCGATGGCGTGCAGCATATGTGTTTTGCCCAGTCCAACGCCGCTGTAGATGAAAAGCGGATTGTATGCCCGGGCAGGGTTTTCAGCGACTGCCTGGCAGGCAGCATGTGCCAGACGATTGGCAGATCCGACGACGAAATTATCAAAGCGATAGCGCGGGTTGAGGTGCGTATCGTAGCTGTCTTTTTCTACAGGTATCGGTTTCGGGATTGAGACAGTTTCTTCTTCCAGATCAACTTGTGGAGCAGCCCAGACCTTGAATTCCACGTTGACCTGTCGTGCCATCATGCCTGATAGTTTGTTGACCACAGTGCTTTTCAAGCGGCTGTCCAACCAGTCACAAGCATAGGCATTACCGGCACCTAGGGCAAAAGTTCCTGAAGCATCCTCATAAGAGATCAACTGTGTATTCTTTACCCAGGTATCAAAGGAAGCTTTACTGAGTTCCATTTGTAATTGTCCGATTGTTGCCTGCCATGCTTGTTGAGCATTCATGCGGTCTCTCCTAAAATCCTTTTCTGTCAAGTTCTACCGACAGTTAACAAACGTGATCGGTTGGAAATAATCGATTCACTCAGCAAATCCAAGTTTGTTTTCGGCTAGTGAATACAGAAATTCTAACACCTGAAAACGAGCTTTTTTAGCTTGCGGCTTAAAATGTTCAAATGTTTTAAGGTTTGGC
>ENA-UOOK01003363-UOOK01003363.1-fermentation-metagenome-genome-assembly--contig:-NODE-3363-length-18280-cov-4.237586_pt1 | contig 18280 bp, 16 predicted proteins | sample MGYA00245777_ERZ724023 | MGnify/ENA primary metagenome ERZ724023 (study PRJEB28704, sample SAMN03018312) | fermentation metagenome | biome: anthropogenic terrestrial biome; feature: soil; material...
GGCCAAACGCCTTGGTAAAAATGATGGAAAAACTGATACTGCCTAAAAGGTAAGAAATTACAGCGGTCAAAAGGGCCGGCAACGCAAAAATTTTCAAGGTCTCTGGCATTGTTTTCTATCCTCCAAATTTTTCTCCGCGCTCGCGCACAACACAATGGATTGGTGTTCCGGTAAGTCCAAAAGTTTCGCGGATGATATTTTCCAAATACCGCTGGTAGGAAAAATGGAACAGTTCTTTGGAATTCACAAAGAAAACAAAGGTAGGCGGCTTAACAGAAGCCTGAGTCATATAATATATTTTCAGTCTTCTGCCCTTGTCTGTCGGAGGCTGCACTCGTGAAGTCGCCTGAGCAAGAGTATCATTCAGCAGACCGGTTGAGATGTGTTTTTTATTAGCTTGGGCTGCATTGTTAATTGCTTCAAATAATTGGTCAATGCGCTGGCCTGTTTTCGCAGAGATAAAGATTATATCTGCATATGACATAAAGGAAAAATCATTTTGCAGGCGTTTCCGGTAGAGTTCAAGTGTGTTGCCGTTCTTTTCTACAGCATCCCATTTATTTACGGCAATTACGCAGCCCTTTCCGGCTTCATGCGCAAGGCCGGCAACTTTAGAATCCTGCTCCGTAAAGCCAACCGTTCCATCCAGCACAATCACACAAACATCGCTGCGCTCTACCGCCATCTGAGCACGCATCATGCTGTAGCGTTCAATAGCGCCGTCCACACGGCTTTTGCGCCGCAGACCTGCCGTATCAATTAAAATGAAACGGCCAAAGCGGTTTGATACCGTAATATCAACCGCATCCCTCGTTGTTCCAGCCTGACTGGAAACAATGCAGCGCTCTTCACCGCAGATATAATTGGCAAGTGACGATTTTCCAACATTCGGCTTTCCGATGATAGCGACGCGGACCGGCTCATCTCCTGTGTTTTCTTCTTCTTCGGGTGGAAACAGCTTAACCGCAGCATCCAAAAGATCCCCTGTACCATGCCCGTGAATGGATGATACCTGAATAGGATCCCCAAGGCCCAGACTGTAAAATTCGTAAAATTCCGCAGGCGGTTTACCGACAGAATCGCATTTGTTCACACAGAGAAGGACAGGCTTTCCGCTCTTCCGAAGCATGGAGGCAATCTCACTGTCCTCGGCAGTTACCCCGGAATGGATATCTGTCACAAGGACAATAACATCCGCCGACTCAATTGCGAGTTCCGCCTGAGCCCTGATATGGGCAAGGACTTCATCTCCGGAGCGGAGCTCAATTCCTCCGGTATCTACCACAGAAAAAGCACGCCCATTCCATTCGCAGTCACCATAAAGCCTGTCGCGTGTAACGCCTGGCGTATCATCAACAATAGATGCGCGCCGGCCAATCAATTTATTAAACAGGGTAGACTTTCCAACATTCGGCCTGCCCACAATTGCGACAACCGGTTTTGCCATCTGTACCACTTCCCCTTCTGATTCTTCCCGCTTTCTGACAAAACAGCCCTGTCTGCAACTGGAAAGTTTCAACTTAAATTATCTCATGATTTCCCGCATCCGTCAAGAAAAGGCGGCTGTTTTACAAAAAAAGAGAAGGATTCTCATCCTTCTCTCCAATCGCCAAAGACTTTTCAGGCTTCTTTTTTAATAACTTCCCTGCCATTGTAGTAACCGCAGTTACTGCAAACCTTATGTGGGGCAGTAAGCTCACCGCATTTAGGGCATTTTACCAGAGCTGGTGCTTTCAGCTTCCAGACATTGGAACGCCTTTTATTCTGTCTTGCACTTGACTGTTTTCTCTTCGGTACCGCCATATTCAGCACCTCCTTACAAATCCAGGATTAGAGATAAAAATAACGGAATTGTTACTGAAGCAGATTTTTCAGCACAGGAAGCTGCGCCGAATCATCCTGATACCCACACCCACATGGGCCATCATTCAGGTTTTTACCACACACTGGACAAATTCCTTTACAATCCTCCCGGCAAAGAAACTTTGTCGGCAACTCAAGCAAAATATCTTCCCTCATCAGCTCGTCCAAATCAAGTTTTCCGTCGTGAACCTCAATCAGCTGGTCATCATCTTCATTTTCCAGTTTACGGACAAGAGTATGGGAAAACGAATAAACGAAGTGCCTGCTAATCTGCCGCGTACAGCGGTCACAGGGAATTGAAAAATTGAAAGACACCTGAGCTTTCAGCTCGGCAAATCCCTCCAGCCCTTTTATGGTGCCCAATACCTTTACTGGTGAAACGAACGGATGAGCACTATCTACTTCCGTAGAAGAAAGATCAATACTGTAATCAAAAGGGACAATTTTATTTTGCTGAGTAAATACTTTCTTTAAATCTAGAACCATACCACACCTCAGCACTACAGTCTGTTATTATACGTTACATCTGCTCTTTTGTCAAGAGTGGCATTTGGAAAAAGAAAAACCACCAGGCGCGGCTATGCTATCCTAACTGCCCAGCAATGGAAAAAATCAGATAGCTTTGGAAATTGCCTTAATCTCGTCTGGAAGTTCTGAGGGATCTGCCGAAATTAAAAGAGTAATTTTCGTGTTTGCCAATACGGAAAGCCTGCTCATCTTTTTCAGGAAAGCTGTTAGAACCGGGATATCATGGCCGATAATTTTCATAGTGGAATCAACGAAGATATCCGTAATATCATAGTTCGCAGCGCAGACGCCACAGAGAAATCCTCCCAGTGCATCCGCCCCTTCAATCCCATAGGAATCAATATCAATCAGGCGAGCATCATGCGAGATATCATAAGTAAGGTGGTTCCCCTTTTCAATGACAACGACATTTCCCGAAGATTTACTTGCCTCTTCGTTTGCATGTTCAATGAGGCGCTTTGTTTTTCCTGATCCCTTTTTGCCGATAATGAGGTTTATCATGCTGATCTCCTCCTGTAAGTTATAATAATTCCGCCCGCAGGCGTCAGTCCTACCGTCATTACTTTCCAAGACGTGCTTCCAAAGCGGCCTTTTCCCCCTCATATCCCGGTTTACCGAGAAGGGCAAACATGTTTTTCTTATAGCTTTCCACTCCAGGCTGATTAAATGGGTTAACCCCCATCAGATAGCCGGAAACAGCGCATGCTCTCTCGAAGAAATAAATCAGTTCACCGAGAGATTTCTCTGAAAAATCAGGGACATGAATAACAGTATTCGGTACGCCGCCATCCGTATGGGCAAGAACGGTTCCCTCAAACGCCTTTTTATTGACAAAAGCCATTGTCTTCCCGGCAAGAAAGTTCAGGCCGTCTGCATTATCGGTATCACTCCCGATTGTAAGCTCTTTAACGGGCTTATCAAACAAAACGGTCGTTTCTATCAGGCTGCGCCTGCCCTGCTGGATATACTGACCCATTGAATGCAGGTCGGTTGAGAAAATGCAGGAAGCCGGGAAAAGCCCTTTATTATTTTTACCTTCGCTTTCACCGAAAAGCTGCTTCCACCATTCACACATCATCTGGAACCGGGGTTCATAACTGACGAGGATTTCAATTTCCTTGCCCTTGCGGTAAAGGATATTGCGGATTGCTGCATAGCGGTAACAGTCATTTTTCTCAAGCTCCGGGTTGCTGAATTCCTTTTCAGCAGTTGCTGCGCCTTCCATTAAAGCATTGATATCGGCACCTGCCACAGCAATCGGCAGCAGACCGACAGCCGTAAGGACGGAGTAGCGGCCGCCCACATCATCCGGAACCACAAATGTCTCATAGCCCTCACGTGTTGCAAGGGCCTTAAGTGTGCCGCGGGCCTTGTCCGTTGTGCAGTAAATACGCTTTGCAGCGCCGGCTCTGCCATATTTTTTCTCAAGGAAGTTACGGAACACGCGGAACGCAATGGATGGTTCCATCGTTGTGCCGGATTTAGAAATCACATTGACGGAAACATCCCTGTCACCGCAGATTTCCAAGACATCCGCAAGGGTTGTAGAGCTGATGCTGTTGCCGACAAAATAGATTTCCGGTGTCTCCTTTTTCAAGGCATTATAGTTCTGAGAACAAGCAAATTCGATCGCCGCTCTTGCACCGAGATAAGAGCCGCCAATCCCAATGACAATGAACACCTTGGAATCAGAGCGTATTTTCCTCGCGGCAGCCTGAATACGGGAAAATTCCGCTTTGTCGTAATTTTCCGGGAGAGAAACCCACCCAAGGAAGTCGTTTCCAAGGCCGGTTCCAGACATAAGCGTATCATGGGCAAGACGCACTTGCGGCGCCATGGCAGCAAATTCGTCCTCGCCGATAAAATCGGAAAGATACTTGGTATCGAGCCGAATTGACATAATGATTTCCTCCTGATTGCTGATTTGTAAAACCAAGTCTATTGTACCGTATTGGGACATGCTTTTCAAGGAGGAAGCTCATTTTTCTTTTGCCAGACAAATCCTGTGGGACTCAGGCGGCCATCACAAGGCGGCGGAAAAGGAGCAGAAATACCGACTGGAATGTAATTTTCTCAACAGAATTTTTTGCACGAATCGGGTATTCCTGCAAGGTTTTCCCGTCCAACACGCAGGCTACCTTCCCTAGCACCTGGCCTTTTTTTACAGGTGCCGTTGGCACCGGCTGCATATTGATCTGGTATTTTACTGCCCCCGTCTTTCCTTTCGGCACAAGGATACTTTCGGCAGAGTCCACTTCCGTCTGCACAGACGGTTGCATACCGTTTTTGATTTCAACATTCTGAAAAGCTTTTTGTGGAATTGCAGGCTGGGCCACAGACCAGTTTGCAAATCCATAATCCAGCAGGGACGCGGCACTGGAAAAGCGCGTTTTTGTGTCCTGGCAACCCAAAACGACAGAAATCAGGCTGACTCCGCCACGCTGCGCCGTTGCCACCATACAGCTTCCCGCTTTCCCCGTCGTCCCTGTTTTCAGGCCTGTAATGTTTTTATAGGTTTTCAGCATCTTATTTGTATTGGTAAGCTGGGTTTTGCCGTCGCGCAGATAATCCATCCAGACTTTCGTATAATTATAAATCTTCGGATGCTTAATTAGTTCACGCGACATCAGCGCTACATCATGTGCCGAAGTGACATGACCATCCTCATCAAGCCCGTAGCAGTTTTTGAATGTAGTATCGTTCATGCCAAGGAGCTTTGCCTTCTGATTCATTTGCGCAACAAATTCCTCTTCGCTGCCCGCAACATATTCCCCAAGGGCTACGGCACAGTCGTTTGCACTCGCAATCACGGTTGCTTTCAGAAGATCATCAACCGACATCACTTCACCCGGTTTGAGCCAGATTTGGGAACCGCCCATGGACGCAGCATGTTCACTGACCGAAACTTTGTCCGTCAGACTGATTTTTCCCGAATCCAGCGCTTCCATAACGAGCAGCAGCGTCATCACTTTTGTAATGGATGCGCAGGCACGTTTTTCGTGCGGGTCCTTTTCAAAAAGAATTTTGCCTGTCTGAGCCTCCATCAGTGCAGCAGAGGGAGCCTTAACCTCATCTGCGGAAAGGGCGGCAGCGCCCATTGGGACACAGGAAACTACAATGGCGGCCGCAAGCAGGCAAGCCGACAGCTTTTTGAACCTCATATCCGGCACCTCCAGTTTCATATTTAATAATTATGCCGGTCGGCACGGTTCTATCCATAAACGCCTTGACAATCTTCTCCGTCACAGATATGATTTTGTTCAAATAACTTTCTCGGAGGATGCTCATGGATTACATTTCTCTCTGCGGCATTGCAGTCGGCCTCGCTATGGACGCTTTCGCAGTCAGCATCACAAACGGGGCCGTCACAAAGCGCGTAACACCCCGTTTTGCGTTCCGGATTGCATTCTGCTTCGGCCTCTTCCAGTGCCTCATGCCAATGGCCGGATGGCTCATCGGCAAAGCGGGTGAAGCAATTATCAACTCCGTTGCCCACTGGGTTGCACTGATTCTCCTTTCTTATATTGGAATCAGCATGATTGCAGAATCACGGAAAAAGAAAAAAGAGAATCTTCCGCCGGTTCGCCAGAAAGACATTCCGACAAAAACATTGCTGACACTGGCCGTTGCCACGAGTATTGACGCGCTTGCAACCGGTGTGATTCTTCCCTCCGCCGTCGGCGCATCGACACCTTGCCGAATGGTTATCTCTGTTGTACTGATTGGTCTGATTACATTTGTAATCTGCTTTGCAGGTATCTACATCGGCAAAAAATAGAATAATTAATGCCAGCAATAGAGGACCATAACTACCCGACTTAGAGAAAGATTTAATAAAATCTTTGCTATTATTTCTTCCAGATACGACAGATGCTCCTTTTTCATTTTTCATAAGATTAAGCTATTTTAAATACCACCCGCAAGAAATCCCCCGCCAATCTGATATAGAGAATCCGCGAAACCCATCCGATTACCCACCAATGCCCGCCAGCTCCATCGAAATCTTCAGAAGTATAGAAAAATATATTATGCATAAGAGAATAACTATCGGAGTCATAAGCGCGAACCTGATGATAGAAGAACCTGACTTTCTCACGTTTTTGGTTAGAACCAACATACCAATTGAATTAGCCAAAGAAAATACGATCAAGCACGCAATAAAAAATAATAATTCATACATAATCGCCGCTTCTTCGTAGATATATGTTGCCGAAAGGAGCATGGAAAATGTTCCGAGCAACAACATCCAAAACTCCAAGATAATCATCTTTCTGAAATATCCTACCCTCAGACACGCTCTGATTGATCCGCGCATACTGGATGTCTCAAATCCCGCATCAGATATCTTAGGCATCCTTATTAATCTGAAAAAGACGTCCAGATATGCCCCGAACATATAAAATACAGGCACGGCCAAATAAAGGATTGAATCATCTTCATACGGCCATACATCGAAGAAAATGACTCCCGTAATAATGATCAGGGCAGAAATCTTTAACGCTGGAGCAAAAGACCCTCCGGATGTCAGGATCGGCTCGACTAAGAATATCGGCAAAGTGATGATCAATAGAGATATTAATGCCTTGATGCCGATGTCTATCGATGCCGCATGCGCCGCAGCTAAGATAAAAGCCATAGCCATGAGCAGAATAAATGCCTTTCCTGAAATCGAACTGATGCTGAAGATACTGCCATTTTTCTCGTTTTTCATCTATTTGATATCAATAAAATCAATTTAATCAATAACTGATACTCCTTAGATATCAAGGGGGAAACAGAAAAACACAAAAGTAGAAGCAACTATTAGCAAGAGAACAAACAAAATCATCGTGGAATTTCTTTTTTTCCTTCCCTTGGTGATAAAAATCATATCCATGAATACGACCATACAGAATATCGCGACTAGGATCGGATATACATAGATAGCCAGCAATGCCCCCGTCGAATCCCCTCCATAAACAGCCTGCTTGACCATATAGGCTCCGTACCAAACTACCCCAATCATTAAAACGATTAAAACATCGAAACTCTTTGATCTTAAACACGCTTTTATTAACTCATTTACCGTGTTAATCTCCTGACTATCATTCTCTGTTCTCCGAACACTTGTCGTTTTTTTGTCTTCCATAAGATAATTTATTTTGTTATCTATACTTATCGCCTCGATTTTAGATTCCCAATATATTCTCTATCCACTCCTTTGCCGACTTGAGCTCCTTTGTCTCCAGGCTCCCCGCTTCATAGACCATGATCTTGGCCAGAAATGTATTGGAACGAGTAAGTTCCTCGAGTATATCCCGGATATCTTGCGGGGATTCGAAGGCCGTATATTTCTTCTCGCCGCTCGTGATTTTCTCAAGGCTTTTGGTAACTTTCTGATCCGGGCTGAAGAATTTATCCATTAGGATAGGATCCGGATGGAAATCATCTCATGATATTTTAATGTCAAAGATTTTTCCAAACTTCCGATGGCTCTGTCTATTTCTTCGTTAGTCTCTTTATCATTTTAATAATCCCGCCTTCTAGAGCAAATTTTTACACTGCCACCGTCAAAAGTTACCCCATCAATTTTGCGGAAACCGAAAGAAGCACTAAGAAATATAATATGCACAACGGCACGGATATTATTGTTGTGATTGCAAATCCGATAATAGAGGTAGCAGATTTTTTTACCTTTTTTGTGATGTACAATATGCTAATTAAGTTAGAAAGAGGGAATATGATCAAACAGATCAGATAAAACAATAATACATATAGACCTGCCATCTCTTCACTGCTATACATGATTACTAACATATGTGAAACTGCTCCCAATAACAACATCCATGCTTCCAAGATAAGCATTTCTCTAAAAGGTTTTACCTTTAAGCCATATCCAATTAACTCGTCGAGATGCTTAATTTTTATCGAGCCCATCTTCAAAGACCCTCCCGAAGAGAGGGTGATTATTTTATAGAAATCTCTCAGATGGACAACGATCAAAAGAAGTAAAGGAAAAATCATAGCGATATCGGAATATTCTTTTAGTGGCCACATCTTAAAAAATATAACCCCCGTAAGAATAATCAATCCAGAAATCAGTAATAAGGACGTAGTTAATCGTTTAGACATCAAGATTGATTCAAATATTAATATCGGCAAAATGATAACCAAAAAAGATACCATTACCCTAACAATTGCAACCTGCACCTCTGGAATGTCTTTAAAAGCTACGAGGCCAATCATGGTTAGAAGAAACAACACAAAACTATAAATTTTAAATTGGACACGATACAGCATATTGCTCTCCTTATTACCCATTTCCTCTTTTCTCATAACAATAGATAAATTTATTATTTTATATCTAAGCTACATATACTAATCAAATCCCCAATATCTCCTCCACCCACTCCTTTGCCGATTTGAGATCCTTGGCCTCCAGACTTCCCGCTTCGTAGATTATGATCTTGGCGAGGAATGTATTGGAACGATCCAATTCAGCAAGCATCTCTTGGATATCTTGAGGAGATTCGAAGGCCGCATATTTCTTCTCGCCGCTCGTGATTTTCTCCAGCCCCTTGGTAACTTTCTGATCCAGGCTGAAGAATTTATTCATGAGGATAGGATCCAGATGAAAATCATCCTGCCAGTATTCGTCAGTGAGAGACTCCCCCAGGCTTGCAAGTGATTGGTCCAAATCTTTCATGGCATCCTCATCTTCGGTCTGGATGGTCCCGAGCTTCGAGAATACGTCCTGTCTTATCCGTCTCGGACTCTCAAGCGTGATTTCCGAAGCTGATATTCCCCCATCATCGTCCGTCTTTAAACTTACAAATAATCATTGTACAAAGTACAAGACTAAGAAGTCAGAACTGTACATCGCCACCACGCCATATGGACATTAATTGATAAGAAATAACATAGATAATAAAAATAACGATTGCATAGAATACCAACAAAAGAATCATTTGCTATTATCAATTTGAATATCGAGGAAACAGTCTTTTTTGATTTTTTGCTGGCAAATAATACTCCTACCAGAACCAAGATGAACGAAATAATAGATACCACTGAATACGTTAGAAATTCATACACACCCGCTAGGACCGTTCCCGGAAGTAAGCCGATCAACTTGATTAAAGCCGCCGCTACGGCCAACATACCTAATACTAAAAATATCAACGAGCGAAAATTCCTTGACTGGAAAGATATTTTGATCAGATCTCTCATAGATTGAATGTTTTCTGCATATGGTCTAATGTTTTCTACTTCTTTGTAAATTCGGTTAAGAGCAACAAGAGAGTAGAAGATAATATAAGCTATAACAGCTATTTCTAGTATAATAAAAATCAAAACTATTGGCTCCATTGTCCGATTGTATGAAAAATCGACAGCAAAAACATAAATAACCAACCCTACGGAAAGAAACTTGGCGCATTTACGGATAGCCTTGCTATTTTTCTCGAAGTCATCATGCTTTGAAAAAACGCCTATAAGTCCTTTACTCTTCTCTTTTTTCATCTATTTGACATCAATAAAATCAATTTAATCAATAACTGATACTTCTTAGATATCAAGAGGGAAACAAAGAAACACAAATGTCGAAATAAATATTAGTATAAAGATAAACAAAACCATCGCAAAGTTTCCTTTTTCTATTCCTCTTGTAATAGAAATCATATCCGTAAAGCAGAATCTGGTTAGTTCCGTCACGCTGTTGATGTTTCGACTGTTATCATCGTTTTCCTGTTTTCCGAGTATCAATCTTTTTGTCCTGTTCCATAAAGATAAATTGTCTGATTATTATCAAATAATATATAGCGCTTTCGCTAAAGTATAAAATATTTTACTTGGCATAATAGTATCTATTATAAATGTAACTATAAAAGCCAGAATAATCGCGATAAAAGGCAATGACATTTTCGCCAAAAATGTTTTTTTTACTTCTCGCGTTGAAATAATTGCCCCCATAAGAAGAATAAAGCTATTAGTTATAACCATAAACACTGCGATATAGATTATAATCAAACCGCCCGTAGAATCCACCCCGCCCATTTTTCCCTGAGAAAGTATACGGTTTGAAAAAAAAGATTCAAAAAGAATAAATATGAACAAAAAAACAAGAATCTTTCTAAAAAAGCTTGATTTATAAAAAAGAAATCCCAGCAATTCTTTCATATTATAAATCTTTTCTTCCGTTGGGCTTATTTTTCCTCTATTATTTTCCATAAAATAGGTTATTTAGATTAATAAATACTTAATCTGAGCTATTTACAAATAATGCTAAATTGAATCATAATTCCTTGGAATCTTCGCTGGGATACTACATTCCTAAATTTTCCTCCACCCACTCCTTTGCCGACTTGAGCTCCTTTGTCTCCAGACTTCCCGCTTCATAGACCATGATCTTGGCCAGAAATGTATTGGAACGAGTAAGTTCCTCGAGTATATCCCGGATATCTTGCGGGGATTCGAAGGCCGTATATTTCTTCTCGCCGCTCGTGATTTTCTCAAGGCTTTTGGTAACTTTCTGATCCGGGCTGAAGAATTTATCCATTAGGATAGGATCCGGATGGAAATCATCTCATGATATTTTAATGTCAAAGATTTTTCCAAACTTCCGATGGCTCTGTCTATTTCTTCGTTAGTCTCTTTATCATTTTAATAATCCCGCCTTCTAGAGCAAATTTTTACACTGCCACCGTCAAAAGTTACCCCATCAATTTTGCGGAAACCGAAAGAAGCACTAAGAAATATAATATGCACAACGGCACGGATATTATTGTTGTGATTGCAAATCCGATAATAGAGGTAGCAGATTTTTTTACCTTTTTTGTGATGTACAATATGCTAATTAAGTTAGAAAGAGGGAATATGATCAAACAGATCAGATAAAACAATAATACATATAGACCTGCCATCTCTTCACTGCTATACATGATTACTAACATATGTGAAACTGCTCCCAATAACAACATCCATGCTTCCAAGATAAGCATTTCTCTAAAAGGTTTTACCTTTAAGCCATATCCAATTAACTCGTCGAGATGCTTAATTTTTATCGAGCCCATCTTCAAAGACCCTCCCGAAGAGAGGGTGATTATTTTATAGAAATCTCTCAGATGGACAACGATCAAAAGAAGTAAAGGAAAAATCATAGCGATATCGGAATATTCTTTTAGTGGCCACATCTTAAAAAATATAACCCCCGTAAGAATAATCAATCCAGAAATCAGTAATAAGGACGTAGTTAATCGTTTAGACATCAAGATTGATTCAAATATTAATATCGGCAAAATGATAACCAAAAAAGATACCATTACCCTAACAATTGCAACCTGCACCTCTGGAATGTCTTTAAAAGCTACGAGGCCAATCATGGTTAGAAGAAACAACACAAAACTATAAATTTTAAATTGGACACGATACAGCATATTGCTCTCCTTATTACCCATTTCCTCTTTTCTCATAACAATAGATAAATTTATTATTTTATATCTAAGCTACATATACTAATCAAATCCCCAATATCTCCTCCACCCACTCCTTTGCCGATTTGAGATCCTTGGCCTCCAGACTTCCCGCTTCGTAGATTATGATCTTGGCGAGGAATGTATTGGAACGATCCAATTCAGCAAGCATCTCTTGGATATCTTGAGGAGATTCGAAGGCCGCATATTTCTTCTCGCCGCTCGTGATTTTCTCCAGCCCCTTGGTAACTTTCTGATCCAGGCTGAAGAATTTATTCATGAGGATAGGATCCAGATGAAAATCATCCTGCCAGTATTCGTCAGTGAGAGACTCCCCCAGGCTTGCAAGTGATTGGTCCAAATCTTTCATGGCATCCTCATCTTCGGTCTGGATGGTCCCGAGCTTCGAGAATACGTCCTGTCTTATCCGTCTCGGACTCTCAAGCGTGATTTCCGAAGCTGATATTCCCCCATCATCGTCCGTCTTTAAACTTACAAATAATCATTGTACAAAGTACAAGACTAAGAAGTCAGAACTGTACATCGCCACCACGCCATATGGACATTAATTGATAAGAAATAACATAGATAATAAAAATAACGATTGCATAGAATACCAACAAAAGAATCATTTGCTATTATCAATTTGAATATCGAGGAAACAGTCTTTTTTGATTTTTTGCTGGCAAATAATACTCCTACCAGAACCAAGATGAACGAAATAATAGATACCACTGAATACGTTAGAAATTCATACACACCCGCTAGGACCGTTCCCGGAAGTAAGCCGATCAACTTGATTAAAGCCGCCGCTACGGCCAACATACCTAATACTAAAAATATCAACGAGCGAAAATTCCTTGACTGGAAAGATATTTTGATCAGATCTCTCATAGATTGAATGTTTTCTGCATATGGTCTAATGTTTTCTACTTCTTTGTAAATTCGGTTAAGAGCAACAAGAGAGTAGAAGATAATATAAGCTATAACAGCTATTTCTAGTATAATAAAAATCAAAACTATTGGCTCCATTGTCCGATTGTATGAAAAATCGACAGCAAAAACATAAATAACCAACCCTACGGAAAGAAACTTGGCGCATTTACGGATAGCCTTGCTATTTTTCTCGAAGTCATCATGCTTTGAAAAAACGCCTATAAGTCCTTTACTCTTCTCTTTTTTCATCTATTTGACATCAATAAAATCAATTTAATCAATAACTGATACTTCTTAGATATCAAGAGGGAAACAAAGAAACACAAATGTCGAAATAAATATAAAAACCAAATAATTAATCAGTCAATCCGTAGATACAACAGAAAGACTATAAAAACCATATAAAACGGGACAAATAAAAACATTATTGCCACAAAAGCAATTAAAGAATTAAATGCCTTCTTAACTTTCCTGGACGTAAGCAGTACTCCTACGATAAGTAACAATGAGAAAAGTATAGAGGCTGCCAGACAGGGAAGAAACACGACTAGGATTTCATCCAGCATCAACAATACTTTTGAAAGTATAGTACCAAATAATAAGAGCCATGCCGTCAAACAAAATAGTAGTCTGAAATCTTCCGACTGGAAACAATAAGCTAATAATCCTTTTGTAGTTTGGATTTTATCTGTGCTTGCAATCATGTCTTGTTTTTCTATAGATAATTTGATGCAAGCAACAATAGCAGACAGGGAAACAAATATCGCCACAGACGTTATAAATATAAGTATATTTGATGGGTCTAATGTTAGATCAAAAAAATATCCGCTCGCCAAAATAAAAATAATCATTCCTGACAGCAAGATGCAAATTAACTTACCGACGGTATGCTTATCTCTAGCACTTATAATTGACAGGAGTAATATTATTGTTGATGCCAAAATGCCATAATCCATACTAAGAAATACATCGCCCCCGCGGACATAATATATCATCGAAGCCAGAATCCGCCAGAATCCGCCAGAAGAGTATCCAGTATTCTCCGCAAATAAAATAACCAACCGGAAGATATATCTAAATACAATAAAAAATACCATACCTAAAATAAACAGCCTGAAATCGCTTGATCTAAAAAAGAAACTATGAACAATTTTACCCCCATTATCCGCCTGAATGGACATCTCTTTTTTCTTGTCTTCCATATAATTTGATTATCTTAATTATTCTATGTCCGAATCTTCACTTTAAAATTCCAGCATCTTCTCCACCCACTCCTTTGCCGACTTAAGATCCTTCGCCTCCAGGCTTCCCGTTTCATAGACCATGATTTTTGCTAAGAAGACATTGGACTGGTTCAGCTCGACAAGTATGTCCTGGATATCTTGCGGGGATTCGAAATCCATATATTTCTTCTCCCCGCCGATGATCTTCTCCAGACTCTTGACCGCCTTCTGGTCCAAACTGAAGAATTTATTCATTAGGATAGTATCCAGATGAAAATCATCCTGCCAGTATTCATCGGCAAGAGACTCTTCCAGGCTTGCGAATGATTGGTCTAATTCTTTGAGTGCGTCTTTATCGTCAGTCTGGATAGTCTTCAGTTTCGATAGTACAGCTTGTTTCATCTGTCTCGGACTTTCAAGCGTGATTTCCGAAGCTGATATTCCCCCATCATCGTCCGTTACTGTCAATTTTACCACATAATTCTCGGGCTTTGCATATCTATGCGATGCACTGACATTGCCGGTCGCATCGGGAAAGAGATTCTCTTCTGATAAAGATACATCATTATCCGTACTGCCGTCGCCCCAATCGATCAAGGCAGTGTGCGTATCAAGCCAGCCGGCGTCTGTAAAATCTCCTTCAAGGATAAATCTATCGAACGTATCCGCTATATCGAATCTCAAAATCGAGACCGATGGATCGGTATTCGCAATCAATACATCGGCCCTCGCTATACTGCTCCTATCCGTCAGGCCTTCATCGTCCGTCACTCTCAAGGAAACTTTCCCGGAATAATCATCGCCGTAAACGTGGGAAATAGTCGGCTCCGCAGAACTCGCATCATAAGTACCGTCACCGTCAAAATCCCATTCATAAAGCACGATACTGCCGTCGCTATCGGAAGAGCCCGAAGCATCGAAGATCACTTCCGCGCCTTCGTTTGCTTCATATTTCACCTTATCCAAGACCGCCTTGGGAAAACTGAGGCTTCCATCGGAAGCAATGTCTCTTTCAAATCCCTCGATGCCATCTTCATCGAATTGCATCGTCACGCCATTTCCCCCTTGCGATAAGACATCCCAATCCACGCCGAATTGATCGATCGTATGATCATTCGTCAAGATATCATCAGCTGTAAACTTGGCTTTTTCTTCGCCATTCTCAGAGAGACTGAGAGCAAGATCGTAGGTCGCTTCGTATGAGCCGACGACCTGGGTCTTGAGATCCTCGACATCTGCGCTGGAATTACCGAAGACATAGACGGTTTCTGATTCCGGAACATAGATAGAATATGGGATATTTTCTACGATTTCGCCATCTACCAGACCGGTTACATTGCCCGCGGCATCAGTGACTCGGAGCTCACCGGGGGAATTCAAATCAGCCACATACGCAATCTCAAAAGTAGTAAAAGTGGTATTATAATTGCCATTAACACTTAGCCTTATTCCTTGAATTCCAGAAGTGTATACGCCTTCGTTTTCCAGAGAGCTGCTATCTCTTTCAGTATTGTCCCAATCGACAGAAACTATATTAGAAGAACCACATTTTCAAAATGCAAAATAGTATAATTACTTCTTTGTTCTAGAGTAACAAAATTAGAAACGGATTTTGGACACATTCTCACACCGGGTCCGCACAATTCCGGATTCCTTATTGCAAATCCCGAAATAGGCACATAATCCGTTTCCAGCTCCACCCCCTCTTCTCTTTTTTCAAGCTGCAAATCATAGGTAATATCACCAGAACTATTGTTCCTTACCTCGAATTTAGAGCTTTCTGTATCATTATATATAGTCTTCCTATTTGATTCCTCGGCAAAAAATATCGTAGCCTTGTCAGTACTTCCTGATATTATTTCCTCTCCGTCACTATCGTAAGCCACAAGATCCAGGGACTTTTCTGAGTCTAAATCAGAAAAGATTTTTTCATATTTCACAACTCCCGTTTTAGGTTCCCGCGGGATCGCTTCTCCATTTTCAACGTTTATTATTCTATAACCATATCCCCATCCATTATCGTCTTTACCTGCACTTTGAGTCTGTAAATAGAGTGGATAATTTCTATCTGCCAGCCAATCAGATAAGTCAATATCCCTATCAGCAAAATTAGATATTAAACTATTATGAGTATGACCGGACAAAACAAGTTGGATATTATAATCCTCGCAATATGATATGAAATCTTGCCAGTGATTCGTAACCGAACCATCGGGCACAACTGCTCCGTTGGATAATCCATTATCATGTTCATCATTCGACTGATTTAAATCATATATGGTATTATGCATAAATACTATTTTTGAAATTCCGTTACTTCCTGCATACAAATTCAATGCAGCCATTATAGGATCACTGAATCCCGTTGATTCCGGAGTACGATCCCATTTCCCGGTATCTTCCCCAGAGTCAAGGCCGACAAATTGTAGACCTTTATAGTGAAAATAATAATTATATCTATTTAATCCTTTCTCCTGACTCGATAAGGCATCCATAATCATCGGATTTTTTGCCAAAAGTGAAGTCACTCCCCTGGGGCTATCTTTCATCACTTCAAAATAATTCTTCAGATAATCATTACCTCCGGAAATATCCGTCTGTCCCAACTGAAAAGCGCTTGATTCGCTATCATACCTATCATGATTTCCCGGAACGAAATATATCTCGATGCCCGTCCGCGCCGTATATTCCTCCGTAATCGATTTAAAATCCTTAAGCCACCTGGTATTGTTATATTCCACATTATCTCCTCCAATTAAAATGAGATCTGGCTGAGGATTTTGATGTTCAATATCATAAAGTACGTCGGTAAATCGTGGATAGGTTTGGGACTCATGATACTGCTCTACACGAAATGCTTTAGAGGCAGCGGCCGTAAAGCTCCCCAGATGCACATCCGTCAGGAAGACGAAAGAGAAATTGGAGGAGATAAAGTCAGCCTCCGTGCCGTTATCTGCGAAGTGGGCGAAATCGCTCTCCCCGCCTGACTCATCGATAGCCTTTGCCCGCCAGGTGTAAACCCCGCCGCCAGGGACACGGTACTCGACCACCGCGGTTTCCCCGCTCTCGACATACTCACTCCTTGCCGGATCGAAATGCGACCACTGCCCGGTCGCTTCGTCTACGCTTTCTACCCATACTTCAAGCGCGACATTGTCTCCGTCCGGATCTTCCACCTTGGCGCTCAGAAAGACCGAGTCCAAAGATGCATCCGCGCCTTCGTTGATGATCTTCCCTACGCCGACCTCTGAGCCGTCAGAGCTGTTCTTCTGACTAAGTTCAACCGGAACAAGAGGCGCGGCGTTCGCTTCCTCGAATAAAAGATTCTTTACCACGAATACGTCCATCTTCCCATTATGATCATCCGGGACCAGATTCCAGGAATTTGAATAGAACGTCACATATTCCCCATTGGGGCTGAGAGAAGCGATGTTGGAATGCTGCGTCGCCTCGCCCCCGTCTGCCCCTAAATTTACACGGGCGATTGCCTCGCTCTCGGTATCGTAAACGAACACATCCGCTTTTCCATTGGCGTCTCCAGCTATCAGATTACTCGAGGAGGACGTAAAGACCACGTATCTTCCGTCTTTGCTGATAGAAGGAAGTATCGAGCTGCCATTCGCTTCCGTCCCATCATATGCCTTGCTGACCTGCCTGATTTCTCCAGTTTCGCCATTAAAGATAAAGACATCGAATCTGCCGTTATTATCCTCCTCCACAATACCATTCATGGAGGAATAGAATGCGAAATAGTTTCCGCCTATGTAAGACGGATAGGAAAGTGCCTCGATTTCCGAGATGGGGATTACTTCCGATGCGCGTGAAAAAGGAACTATTACGTCCGATTGACGATCATAGACATATCCGTACCGAGGATCATAATCGGCGCCAGCTACCAGATTGGTAGCGTTAGAATAAAATCGCACATAATTTCCACTTGCGCTTATGGAAGGATACATGGAGGTCCCATCCGCATCCGTCCCGTCGGGAGCCGCGCTTATCCTTTTTGTCGTTCCCATTAATCGATCCCGAAGGAAGATATCGACACGGTTATTATGATCCTCTTCGACCAAGTTGTCGGCAGCGGACATGAATACCACATAGCGTCCGTCATCGCTCACATAATATCCCGCCGATACGGCAGAATCGGAATTGCCCTCGACGCCGTCCGTCGAGATACTTACCCGGTCAACCTCATATTCCCCCACCCAGGCAGGATTGTATGAGGCATAGTTATCGGCATTCCAATCCATGTGGCAGCCGGGATCCTCGGCGTCCGAA
>ENA-UOOK01003365-UOOK01003365.1-fermentation-metagenome-genome-assembly--contig:-NODE-3365-length-18274-cov-17.892585_pt1 | contig 18274 bp, 13 predicted proteins | sample MGYA00245777_ERZ724023 | MGnify/ENA primary metagenome ERZ724023 (study PRJEB28704, sample SAMN03018312) | fermentation metagenome | biome: anthropogenic terrestrial biome; feature: soil...
GGCAGGCAGGGCCACAGTCCATTGAGTCGGGTTGCTTGGTGAAAGGGAAAGACATAAATCTTGTCAGTATAAATGAGTCAATATTTTAAAATTCCGGAATCCGAATCACTGTTATCGATAGTCTTTTGTAGACCTTGATACTAATTTATTTTGCCATTGATAACTCAAACCGGGTAGAATTATTCAAGCATTAAAATCTGTCCGCCTCGCTTCTTCCTGCGCCAGTACCTTTGTATCTACTTTTAGTCGTATTAAATTTATACCGCAACGTCACAAAAAACTCCCGGCTATCCGTCCAACTGATTTGCGACGTCGATGTTTGATAGAAGAATAAATCATTCCCCTCCTTTTGCGAATGGAAGACGTCCGAAACCCCGACAGCTAACGATAACCGGTTGTTGAGCCAATTCTTGTAGATCGTGGCATCCGTGATAAATACGGCTCTTGTCATTTTGCAGTTTTCATTGTCTCCACGGGAGGTATAACTCATATCCACTTTGCCCATCCAGCTTTTCCCAAAATCCAGGGTATTTGACCATGATGCGTTTAAAATAGGCGAATTCATCTTTATATTTCCACTTTGGGTGTTTACAGAAAACCATTGCTTGGTCACACCTAAACTCAGTGCGGGGGTCCAGATTCCTATCTGTGGAGACAACGCAGCCTGCAACGAGGCTGATTTTATGCTGTTGATATTTTCAAATGAATACAGAGATATAGAACCGGAACCCTTATACATTTCAGTAGAATATATGATGGCATTTCTCCGGTCGTTATAACCTATACTCATCTGTACAAAGTTCCGCACAACCGCCAGTGACAAATCATGTATTCGCTCCTGCCGGAGAAAAGGATTACCTGTTTGATAAGTAAACCGATTGCCATACGTAATGTTATTGCTCAGTTGAGAATACGCAGGGCGTCGCGTCTTTAATGAATAACTGAACATCATCTGATTCTTACCGAGTTGCGTGGCAAAGGTTAAATTGGGAAATAGATTTCCATATTTACGACTTTGCGAGTCAATATGCTTCGTGTTCTCACGATAGTCAGACCATACATGCTCATAACGTAATCCGACTGTGAGCTGTCCGAAGGATAATTGGCTACTCAAATAGGCAAACGGACTGATGTGCCGCTCCTTTATTTCATTATTGGAGGCATCTATATATCCTTCCGTATTATCATACATATCGTAGCGAGTCGTTGAGGTAAATTCTGCTCCAAGCGAAATCTCTGTCGCTCCTGCCTTAAAACCTAAAACGAATTTGGAAGCAAACAGCTCATTCCGTGTCCGGCTATATGAGTTTACCAAACGCGATTCTTGATAAGCACTCTGCTCGTTGTATGTAGCATATTCGTTTCTTTTATTATAAAGGTAATCGGCCTCTACGTCCAAAGACACTTTCCCTATGTTACCTTTATAATACGTATTGATCTGATGGACTGGAACAGAAGAAATGGTTTCACGATTATCACTTATTAGATTGTCGAAAGACACACCATTGGCCAAGATGTCCGACTGCAATGTTCCCTTATTGCGAATATCCGGCTGTGTTATAATTGTATATTTAAGCCCTATTTGGTTGTTTTTATCCAGTAAATAGTTTACACCCAAACTGTTCGTGAGTTTTATGTTTTTATAAAATCCAAGTTGTTCTATAACCTGTTGCCATAAAGTATCGGAATTGATGTATTGCGTCAACTCGGACTGTGCGCGTGTGGTTTGGTTTAAATACGAATGGTTGCCAAACAAATCAAGTTTCTTATTTCGATAATTCCAACTCAATTGCTCCACAAAATCCGCATTGGCACCTTGGTAGTAGCTACTACGTATATTTGCACCAAAGCCTTCTCCAACAGGTTTGACGGTTTGAATCCTAATTACGGCTCTTACCGTAGCACTATATTTGGCTCCAGGAGTCGTAATGACTTCCACATTCTTTATATCCTCTGATTTTAAGTCTTCCAACTCTGACAAATTATAAAGTTTGCGTCCATTGAGGTAAATCTCCGGTGAGCCTTTCCCTAAGACTTCAAATCCATCTTCTTTCTTATAAACGCCCGGAATATGTGCCAACACATCATTTCCCGACCCCAGGCGGCTTAGTAACGTACCGGATACATTGGTTGTTATTCCTTCCGAGGTGAGCCGATACGAAGGTTTTCTTGCTTTCACCATCACTTCGACCAAAACGTGTGAATCTTCTTCCAACACGATATTCTGTATGCCGGAAACCGGCTTCAAGTAAGCGGTTTTATAACCTAAATAAGAAACTTTTATCAATATGGATTCGGTTTTGATTCCTACCGGAGGAGATATCGTGAAAAAACCCGTATTATCGCTGACGGAGCCGGCAATAAAAGAAGAGTCATTTTTGTTAATCAGCACAATGTTGGCAAAAGACACAACTGCGTTACTCCTATCCTTTACATAGCCTGAAATATTTTCCGGAAATCCTGCTGTGGCACAGAGAAATAAGGCGAAAATACATACAATCCTATAGTTATTCATAAGTCTCCATATAGGTTTCTAAATATTTAATCAACCCTTCGTCATTTATATTGCATACATTGTAAGGAATGCCTTTTTCGATATTCCCCACTCTATACAAATTACAACCTCCATCACAAACAGGTAAATAACAACATTTCAAACATTTTTCGTCGGAGAATTTGTCTGTAGCAATCATGAATTGAGAGACAATATTGTAGTTTGTAATACCAGACTCAAGTGTGCCTATAGATCTGTCCATAATACCGACATCTGCCCAACATTTATATAAGAATCCGTTAGGGTCAACAACATAGGCATTGTCATCCATACATGTATATAAGCTACAATCCATACATGTATATAAGCTACAATCCATTTTAGGATAAAGAGATTTCTTCGTTTTAATGCCATTCTGTGCAAGCATTACCTCAAAATTATTCTTTTCTTCTGTCGTGAGTTCTAAAGAGATTCTTCTTTTCTCACATGTATTCACACTATTATCAAGAACATAAGTATGGTATATATTACAATTCTTCCCGGCCCATCTTTTGGAAAGCTCAAAATATAATTGAATATAGTCTTCCCTATTGCTTTTCCCTATATTCGTTCTTATTCCAATACAACAATTAGGCATTAAATCCGTAGCCATATCAATATTCTCGATAATTCTTTCAAATGAAGATTGTCCATTTTTTAGTTTTCGAGTTTTATTGTGAATGTCTTTACTGCCATCTATCGTTATTTGGAGATAATCCAATTTCTTTTCATGAAAGAAATTACAAACAGATTGCGACAGCAAATAGCCATTTGAGACCATTGATGAATGCCCTATGTGTAGTTTTGAGTTGTTTTCGATCTTCATGTAGATCTGTTTTATTGTCTCAAAAGCTATTAGCGGCTCCCCGCCATGCCAATTTAAAGTTAGGTCTTGAAAATCTTCCGATTTTTTATTTATAAACTTTATCAACTCATCCTGAACAGGCTCTCTCATTGTATTATTAGGAAGATTATGCTCATAACAATAGGGACAAGCAAAATTACAAGAAAGTGTCGGGCAAAGTATGATACCTAATGATTTAGTATTATAAGATTGTATTGTCTTTCGATATTTCAAAGTATTTAAATAATTATTATCCTCATGGTCAGTAACAATAACTTTTGTTTTTACTAACTTATCGTAATCAGACCTATTCAAGACTTCTTCTGCAATAATTTTATTATCCCTTATTTTAGAAAACAACTCAAACGTTTCCTTGCTGATTTTTGAAAATGATAACATCCTGGAATTAAACAAACAATATCCGAGTTTATCGGAATAGAACAATATGTTATAGTTAGACCATTTCATATCCACACACAATTTAAAGCAGGAGTATTTGCAAAACAAACACTCCTGCCACATTAGCTGATTTTAGGGATTTTTCACAACTTCTACTTCTTCTTCTTTCGGTTTAGTTTCTCCACCAACACAACCTTTTAAACAAACATGAAAAGCACTTTCTCTTCCACCTTTGATGTTGTCAAGATCATCCATCAGCACATCATTAGCCGGAACAATCTCCATAATGTCAATTTTTGAGATTTTCATCTAAAATAATTTTAAAAATTTTTCTACTCTTTACGCTTTTAGGGCTCCGCGCCCATTCTTGATATAGTTTCCCGGTAATACACCGGTTGAAAACTGTTGCGTCGCCTACTATTTTTTTGCTTCACTTCAGCGACTTATCGGCTAATTCCGCAAGAACGGAATTTGCCGTCATCTCAATTTCTAAAAAGGGAAAAATATTGTTTTTCTTACCGGGCTGCAACCGCCGGAATCGATAAAAACGGCCGCAACCGAACTATCCAAGTTGTTTTTGCCGAGAAGGCTTAAGGGTTTGTTGTGTTTTACAGGGTGCAGGGGGAAAGTCGGTTTTTTCCTGGAGCAGTACGCAAGTGAAAAAACAGGCATGCAATCCGTAACCGGACAGTAAACGCTTTCCGTGCGGAAAACGGCCATGGTTTCCGGCGACGACAAGAGGTGCAGAATCCGCATCAGGTGTCCGATGATCTTCTCCCGCAGGATGCTTATTTTTATTTTCATTATTTACCTCTTCTAAACGCAGTATCAGGGTATGGTATGCTTCATAATAATCCGCTCGCCGCGTTTTATTGCTAAATCCATATCGTCCTTTATCATTTCGATACGATCAACGATGACAAAGGTAATGGTTTTCTTTCGGGGAAAAAATACTCCTGCAAAAAAAAATCGACGATTTTAGTATTATTTAAACGTATGTGCCTTGAACATCTAAAATTATCGTGTACTATTGTTGCAGTCAAAGGAATTTTGCTTGACTTTCAGCAACTTGTGGAAATTTCGCATGAAAAAGGCAACGGATAAGTAAATGAGAAAGTGCTGATATACACTTAGTTCTTCATGCTTTCAAATAACTCTGTTATCTGTATGCAAAGATACAGATTGTTTATAAATAAACAAAGAATTTTTCATTGATCTTTCCTTTCTGATAACTTGCGAATGGGGTTAAATTTACATCTTCTTTTTTACCCGTTTTAGGAAACAATAAGTATATTTGCAGAAGTATTTTGAAAAGTACGGAGTGGCATTAGCGCCGCTCATTTATATACATGATGTTCGCTGAATCTGCCGCGAAAACTGGAAATTTACAAGGCAAGAGGAACAGCAAGCGTTCATGCTATACCATTTGGTATTGCGTGGGATACTTGCTCCTATTTCCTCTTGGGTATTCCAGTACCTCGCGGCGGGATGGTTGTGAGTCCCACGCTTTTTTTTGCGTGTCATCGGCGAACCAGACAACGGGAGTTTTTTAACACGTAAAAATAAAAAGACATGAAGAAGATTATCCTTTACATGGCCGTATCACTTGACGGCTACATTGCGGAACGCGACGGCAGCCTCGAATGGCTTACCGGTTTCCCTAACCCGGAAAGAACAGACTACGGGCACAACGATTTTTTGTCTGCCATTGACACCGTTATCATGGGTGGACGAACCTACCGTGAATTGTTGAATATGGATGTGATCTGGCCGTACAAGGAACAACAAACCTATGTGGTATCGCACCACGATTGGGGTGCAAAACAAGGCGTCCGTTTTATAACGGAGAACATTACCGAAACGATTGCAGAACTTTGTAAACAGGAAGGGAAAAACATTGGAATTGCCGGCGGCGGGGAACTGACATCCATACTGCTTTCGGCTAACCTGATAGATGAGATACGGATACTCCATATTCCCGTGATCCTTGGCAAAGGTGTTTCCCTGTTTCCCGGACAAGATAAGGAATCGAAATGGGAACTGACCGTTAGCAAGCCTTACCCAAACGGGGTATTACAGGCAACTTATCACCGGCAATAACGATAACGGATAACCGTTTTATTTTCGCAGTGTAACATGCTTGTTGCCTAAAAGGAGAAAACTTCTTACCCATTTTTGCGATAGATATCTTCTATCTATCGCTGCACACTATTATTGCCGGCTGTTTTTTAATTGTGCTAATCAGTACGTTGTAAAGAATGCTTGGTGTGTGACAAATACGAAACAAAAACTTAATAGAAATGAAATATTTTCCCGGAATGTAATACCTATTTTTGTATCCGGTATTTTGTAATAATCATAATGGATTATGGTTTTAAATAAAGCGGATTATAAAAAATTGTCAGACAGTGAATTGTGGCAACTCTGCCGCGAAAACGACATGCGGTCTTACGACGAACTGTTCAGCCGCTATTATCCGCGCATGCTCCGCCACGCCTCGCGCTATATCAAAGATACCATGCAAGCCGAAGAGTTGTGCATGGATATGATGTTCAACCTCTGGGTAAAGCGTGAAGAACTAACCATCAACGACGACCTGTCCAACTACCTGTTCTGTGCCGTCCGTAACTCGGTCATTTCCCACCTGCGTAAAGAAATCCCCGCCACTCTTGGTCTGGAGGAAGTAAAAGAGGAATCCCAGGTCAGCAGGCCAAGCGACTATTGGCTGTTGTCCGAAGAAGTTGAACAAGTGTACAACGCCGCACTGAAAAAATTAAGTCCCCGCCGCCGTCAGGTATTTATGCTGAGCCGCTATGAACACCTCAGCTACTCCGAAATCGCCCGGAAGTTAAATCTTTCGGAGAACACCATCCAGAACTACATGGTCGCCGCGTTGGACGGCCTGCGTTCCAATATGAAAGAATACCTCCCGATGGCATTCATTCTTCTTCTATTCGTTTTTTGACCCAATCCGGGAAATTACCTCCGGAGAACCCGCAACCTCCCATTTCAAAGATTACTTTCTGTAAGTCCGTTTACGACCGGCTCCAAAATTTACTGAATCACTCCGGTAAAATCCTATCCATGATGGTTTAAGGTTTAGTTTCCTGCCTGGATGAAAATAATTAATATAATGTTAACAAATAAGAAATGTTCTGATAATATAGAATGACCATATTTGTACCCTCTATATTGTGATATTTATATTAATGGTGGTGGCAGATAATCCGGATTATAAAAGCATGTCAGACAGTGAACTGTGGCAACTTTGCCACAAGGACGACATGCGGTCTTACGACGAACTGTTCAGCCGCTATTATCCGCGTATCCTTCGCTTTGCTTCCCGCTATATCAAAGATACGATGCAAGCCGAAGAGCTGTGTATGGATATGATGTTCAACCTTTGGGTAAAACGTGGACAGCTAACCATTAAAGGCACTTTTTCAAACTACCTGTTCCGTGCCGTCCGTAATTCCGTCATTTCCTACTTCCGTAAAGAACTCCCCGCCACTCTTGGTCTGGAGGAAGTAAAAGAGGAATGTCAGGTCGGCAGGTCAAGCGATTACCGGCTAATATCCGAAGAAGCCAGGGATGTGTATTACGCCGCACTGAAAAAATTAAGTCCCCGCCGCCGTCAGGTATTTATACTTAACCGTTACGAACACCTCAGTTATTCCGAAATCGCCCGGAAATTAAATCTTTCGGAGAATACTGTCGAAAACTATATGGTCGCCGCATTAGACGGTCTGCGCGTCAATATGAAAGAATATTTCCCAACGCTGTTGGTTTTCCTTCTATCCTTCCCCGGCCTGTTATTCCTTTTTTGAATCAATTCAAAACCTTTCTTTGTGAGTATCGCCACTAAGCGGCTATTATCCTATCGGTTTTCTTCCCGCAAGATTCTCCTTTGATCGAAAATGGAGAATAATTGTCATTTATGACAAGAAAAAATCCTTATAAACAGCTAAAAACAACGGCAATAAAAAAAGATGAAAAAATATTTCATTTTCAATAGGTGGTGGTGCCATGTTTTTTGCGTCTTTATATATAGAAGGGCATCTTAATCGAATTAAAGAAAAAGATCGCCTCGATGGAAAAAGTTCTTTAAGGTATTGGAAGATGCGAAAAAAACGCCTCAAAACGAGGAAAACAGAAAAAGATGAAAAATATTTCATTTTCAATAGGTGGTGGTGCTATGTTTTTTGCGTCTTTATATATAGAAGGACATATTGAATTGAAATAAAGATAAAGAATAGTAACAATGGAAAAGGCTGAAAGGCAATTGTTGGAGGATTTTATAGCGGGACGTTGCACAAAGGAGGAACTGGTGCAAGTCAACCTGTTGCTGAAAAGCAAAAAGGGACAACAGATGCTGGACGAATTGCTCGAAGAACGGGAGGCTGCCGATTGGAACAATCCGCCGGAAGAAGACGAAGCCATGCAGGAGCTTGTCCGTGCGAAACAGGCGGAGATGCAGGAACGGATAGCCGCTTACGAGAGGCGTCGCCCTTTTTCTGTTAACTTCATCCGTTGGGGAAGTTATGCAGCAGTTTTCGCAGGTATATTGGTGCTGACAACCTTAGTCTTATGGCAAGGCCCCAAAGGAGGGTATTTCGGGGGTAACCAACCACAGTATGTAGAGATCACCAATTCCGGCGGACTTCCCGAACGGCACTTGCTGCCCGACAGCACGGAGGTGTATCTGGCGGCGGGAAGTACATTGAAATATCCCGAAACGTTTTCCAAAACGGGGAGGAATATAGAGCTACAGGGAGAAGCCTTTTTTGATGTAAAACGCGATGAAGCAAGGCCATTTACCATCCGTTCCGGAAATATGGAAACCCGTGTGTTGGGTACGTCTTTTAAAGTAACGGCTTTCGCGGGACAGGAACAGGAGGTAGCAGTCGCTACCGGTAAAGTAAGCGTACGATCCGTCAACGAAGAAAAAGCAGCCGAACCGGTATTACTCACACGCGGACTGAAAGTAAACTACAACCCGCAAACCGGCGAAGTAAAAACCGGAGAGGTGGATGTGCACAGCCTGGAACAGTGGAAATCCGGCACACTCATATTCAACGAACAAACGATGAGCCTTATCGCCAGACAATTGGAAGGAAGATACGGCGTACAAATAGGATTTTCCGATCAGAAAATAGCGAACCATCGGGTCAGTGGAACCTTTGCAGCAGGTGAAGCGGTTACCGAAATACTGGACATGCTCGGTTTCGTAGGGAAATTCAGGTATGAGACGACCGACGACGGAAAAAAGTTTGTAATCAGGGACGAAAATTGATTAAAGAAATTCAAAGATTTAGAAATGAACAATAAAAAGAACAAAGATGAATACACGTAGGAAATTCCCAAAAGGGAAAAGCGTCCCATTGCAGCCGGGACGCTTTAAAGAAGCAAAAAGCCGTGACAATTTGACACATGCCGGCTCGATGCAATCCACATAATTTACAGATCAAAGAATTTTAATCCATAAATAATCGATAAAGATATGCAAAAAATAGCTTTGCTATTTCGTTTTGAACAAATTTTAAAGCAAAACAACAGGATATTCCTGCTTCCGGGCTTATGGATAGTCTTGCTTTTATTACCGCAAACGATTAAAAGCCAAGATCTGGCAACCGTAAAAATCAATCTGAATATAGATAATGTCTCTATTAAAGACGTTTTTGCAGAGATACAGAAACAGAGTTCCATCAAATTTGTCTACGGGGAAGATGTAAACAAATACGCTTCGGTAAAGGTCAGCATCAAGCAAGGTAATATTTCCGTAAAAGCGGCCATCACAGAAGCATTGGGCAGCACGAACCTGCGCTATACACAGAAAGGCGAACATGTGCTGATCGATGAAAAACCGGCAGCGGCGGCACAACCCGCCAACGAGCCGAGAGGACAAGGCAGCGGAAACCTTAAAGGGCGTGTCGTTGAAGCCGAAACTTCCGAACCGCTGCCTGGCGCGACGGTGAGAATACTGGGAACCGACCGCGGCACCATGACCGACCTCGACGGCTACTACAGCTTCGATAACGTCCCCGCCGGGCACCAGACCATAGAGGTAGCCTACATGGGCTACACGACACAGCCGGTGACGGTAAACATCCCCGCCAACCGCACCGCCACGTACGATGTCACACTGTCGGTTGACAGCAAGCTGCTGGACGAGGTAGTCATCAGCAGCGTCCGTCGCCAGCGAAGCTCGGTGCCCCACATGACCGAAAAGTTGATGGTGCAGGAAATAAAAGCTTTACAGGTTGTCGCTTCCGGTATTTCATCGGAACAGATCAGCCGTACTGCCGACCGCAATGCCGCCGACGCGGTCGCCAAAGTGTCGGGCGTCAGCATCCGCGATAACAAGTTCGTGGTGGTGCGCGGGATGAACGAACGCTACAACCTGAACTACCTGAATGATAATGTAGCCCCCAGCACTGAAATCAATAGCCGGGCTTTCGCCCTGAACCTGATCCCTACGCGGGTGATCGACAAAATCGTGGTCTATAAGTCGCCTTCGGCGGACTTGCTGTCGGATATGACCGGTGGTGCGGTAAAGATCTACACGAAGGATGCAACGGCCGTCAGGCATTTCGACCTGGACGTGCAGCTCGGTGTCCGTGAAAACTCCACCTTCAAAGACCTGCTGACCTATAAAGGTGGGAAATACGATATCCTGGGTTTCGACGACGGTACACGGGCATTACCCAAATCGGTGCCCGGCTACGGCAATTTCTCCAGGGCGCAGATCAGCCAGCAGACTTATGCTGAAAGTTTCTCCAATATATTGGAGTACGGCAAGGTCAAAGCCCTTCCCGATGTGCAGATTACAGCCAATTACTACGACGCTTTTTCCGTTTTCGGCAAAACGCTCTCGATGCTCAGCTCCCTGAGTTACAAGAAAGAGAGCCAGGGCTGGCAGACCGACCGCATGCAGGGATTCCTGAAAGCCTCTCACGGTGAAATCCCGATAGCTATCAATTCAGTCTATAACGACCATATCAACAATGACAACGCGCAACTGAGCCTGTTACAGAATTTCAGCCTGCGGCTCAACGACCGCCACAGCCTGCGCTTTAAGAATTTCCTGCTCCAGCAGGGACAGGACCAGACTATTACCCGTATTTCGGCCGGCCCTTTTGTCCCGAATGAAAGCACAGGGACACAGGAGCTGCTCGGCGGCTTATGGGACTATAGTACGTCAATTAAAGGCAGGAAGAAGAATGTGATCCTCTCCTATACGCAGCGTTTCCTTTACAGCGGCAACTTCAGCGGGGAGCATCGCTTTGGCGGGGACAGGCACCGCCTCGAGTGGAACGCCGGCTACATCTTCACCCGACAGGACATGCCCGACCAGCGCGTGCTGCGCTTCGACAACATGAGAAACGGCAGAAGTTATAACGGCGTATTTCCCGACTATAACTGGGTAGCGCTGGAAAGGGCGACGCACTACGAGGATGGTTTAACCGACCTGCTGATGGGTAAGGTCTCCCGCAGCTGGACACGCAATACCGAACAGTCGGGCAACTTCGCCCTCGATTATACATGGAATGCCGCCAAAAGTTTCAACGTCAAACTCGGGACTTACAGCCAGTACCGCCACCGCACCCTCTACCGCCGCACATACACCCTGAACGAGGGCGACCTGAACTCCGCCGGTTATATCGAGGGTGGAATGGACGATTGGCAGGTCGGGGCAGGGAGCGACTATATGGACTACAACCGGGTCTATTATACCGAGCAGGACTTATGGAATGTGTGGAGTACCGATTACCTGAAAGACGACGGTTCCGCCCTGAAAGTATTCGACCGGACGTCGGGCAGCGACTCCTACAAAGCCGACGAACAGCTCCACAGCGGCTACGCCCTTTTCAACCTGAAACCACTTGGTGAAAAACTGGATGTCTCCCTGGGGCTGCGTGTCGAGTACGACCGCCAGCAGGTCGCTTCGGCTTATGTGAGTCCCAACGACCGGGGAGGCGTAAACGCGCCTTTACTGGTCGATAATGAGATCACCGACTGGTTGCCTTCGGGTAATGTGAGCTACAAACCGACCGGTAAATGGGTGTTCCGCGCCGCTTACGGGCAGTCGCTCAACCGGCCCGAGTTCCGCGAAATGTCTTCCTTTTCCGAAACCGATTACCTTAACGGACAGACGATACGGGGTAATTCGGGTTTGGTACGTTCCAAAGCAGACAATTACGACCTGCGTGCCGAGTGGTATCCCTACGGCGACAGCAAGAGTGATATGCTCTCCATCGGCGGCTTTTACAAAACAATCGAAAAGCCGATCGAACGAACCGTTACAAAAGAAATGGCATTTTCTTATACCTTACCGGTCATTTCCTGGAGAAACGGCGAGGAAGCCACGATAAAAGGCGTGGAAGTGGAACTGCGGAAAGATTTCAGTTTTATCCCCGGGAAAATCTTTAGCGACCTTTCGGTCATTGCCAACTATACCTGGCTGCACAGTGAAGTAACCGTGCAGAATAGAGGAATAAGCCCGGACGGCAGTAAAATCATAGATACCTTTATTACCCGCAAGTTGCAAGGGCAGGCGCCCTATATCCTGAATGCCGGCCTGTATTACGACAATGCCGGCAGCGGAACCAAAGCCGCCCTTATCTTTAACCGGATCGGGGAACGCATTTATGCCGCCTCTACCGGATACCTGGGGACGGATTTTTCCCAAGGTCAGCATGGGGATAAAGGCTATCTGGGTAGCCAGATCGAACTGGCGGATACGCAGATGGATTTTTCACTGACCCAACGTGTCGGAAAAGGGATCTCCCTCAAATTCAGCATCCAGAACCTGCTGGACAAAAGTACCCGCATCGCCGAGGACAGCAACTTTACCTACAAGTACGAACCCAATGTGCGGTTTTCCAATGAAGATGCCGCTTATGGCGTGGATTACGGCAACGATATTATCACTAACGAATACAAAACCGGACGGTTCTATTCGCTGAGTTTCAGTTATTCGTTTTGATGATACGCCGCATACACCCGTTAAAAAGAACGCAACCCCTGCGGCGGAAAAAATACAAAGGACAACCGGATTATTAAATTTCTGAATTATATAAAATATGACGAACAAATTAAAACAAATACGGAAAACGCTCTTACGTTTTGCTTTTATCCCCCTGAAGGGGATTATAGGGGGCTTCGTTCTGCTCTCGTTTTCCGCCTGCAACAGCGATGTGGAGGACTATTACGACACCCTCAACGAACTCCCCCAGATAGATTTACGGGCGGAGTACGATTACACCGGTCGTTACCTGCCGGGCGATGAACTGACACTGTACGGACGTTTCCAGCAGCCGCGGCAGCCACTGACGATCACAATCGGCGGAGTGGAAGCCGGGATCATTCGAAAAGAAAAAGAACAAAATAGGCAGACGATTTTAGAGAACGACTCTGTCGACAAGATAACGTTGCTTGTCGCCGAAGCAATGGGCTTCGGTAAAGACCGCCCCGTTGTCATTACCTCCGGGCAGTACAGCATCAGCGGCCCGGGCATAGAGATCCTCAACCCCGGCGCCAGCCTCGAGCCTTATGCCTTCGAAGGGACACTGGCGCTGGTTGATTATACCGCCCTGCCAAGCGGCGCCATTACCTGGGTGGAAGGAAAGAACGGCACGGGCAACCTCTATTACTACCGCGCTTCGGACAAAACATTCTACAGCGTGAAAGACGGTGCTACCGCCCCGTTACTGAGCCTCGACCGGATGAAAGAAACCTTCGGCAACAGTTTCGATATCCGGAACCTGCAGGCGGCAGCCATCGACCCGGCGGAGGAGACGCTCTATTTTACCGGGCGTACCAATACCTCCTACGAACTGATACAATATACCCCGGCAACGGATGAACTGAAAGTATTGAATAAAAAGCCGACCCCGGCGCTCAGCCTGAAAGCCCCATACGCGAACGGAGAGGCGCTCGGCACGCTGGAACTTGCCTTTAGCCGCCTGCAATGCGACGAACAGGGAGGACTGTACGTCTGGATTACCGGCGCAAGCAATCAGGGTGTCGCCTATATCGATGCCGCGCATACCGTGCAGTACCGCTATACGCTGAACGGCAATACCCTGCTGCCCGCCCCGCTGGCCGGCGACAGTTATTTCGATACGGTGCTGCTTTCACCGCAGGACGGATTCTTCTATGTATCCGATAACAGCAAGCAAACCATTGCCCGCTACGACCTGCAAAGCCCGAAAATCGTAGAAAGCTTTGCATCGGCTACCGCCTCGGAAAATCCCCTCGGCTTGTTGAACGGATTCTTCGGGACTATCACCTTGCCGGTACTCAGTTACGATCACCTGCGGGTAGGCAAGGATGCCTTTGTTTACTTCCGCAACAAGGGCGGCGTATCGGAACTTTATGTTACCGACCTGGCCTACGAGCGGGTAGTGCCGTATGCCGCAGGATTCGACACGGGCAGCCATAGTGCGACATCCTTTGCCGCCAATGCCCGGCTGATTAACAGCGATGCCGAAGGGCAGCTTTATTTTGCCGTCGGACAGCAACTCGTAAAAACAACCCTAAAACCGGAGTAATGATGAATGGCGTATTTGTAATAATTAAAACAAAAGATATGATAAAAAGATTTTTCAAGGCTACCGTTATCGTTCTTTTAGCAGGCCTGGGGATGACCTCCTGCTCGGAGGACGATCTCGACGCCGTGATTCCCGAAGGGGCATCCGTCAACTTTTTCGCCCATTCGGAATACCTGGCTGCTGTCAGGCAGACGGCCGGCTATGCCTTTTTCCCTATTCTGACCGACGACAAAGGCTGGAATCTGACCAATAGTTTGCAAGTTGCTACTTATCCCTATTTTAATCCGGGGCAGAATATAAGCTATGAATATCCCACCCCTAACTCCCAGACCGAAAGCGACGAAACGGCAGCGTATTACTACCGGATGCCAGCGGGGCGGCGCATTATCAGCTTTATGGGCGACACCCTGGGTGTGAATATACAAACGCTGGAGCAGGATTTTCCTTCCCGCAGCTACCACCTGGTTTATTTCACCGACAAGGTGCGCGACGACAAGGTCGCCGACTACCGGGTGTTCAACGTGCCGGAGAGCCGCAAGCCCGAACATGCGGGCAGGTTCAATTACCGCCTGGTGAACCTCAGCCCCGATGCCGGAAACCTGACGGTGCGTTTCAGAAAACGGAGTGGCGGCTATACCGACACAGGGGCAAGCGCCGGCTATGCCGCATACAGCGAATATGTGGGTGTGGATACTACCGGCCTGGTCATCAATAACAGATTAGTGCTTGAAGTGCTGGACAGCGGGGGGGATATCGCGTTCACCCAACGTGTCAATCCCCTCTACGACGTAGGCTACCACTTTGTAATAGGTGGATTCTCTGCCGCGCAGCAGGGCGTGAAAACGCCCTACGCCATCGACAACAATGGCAGTGTTACCTACAGAATCGCCGGTATCCCCGCCAACCTGCAACTGACGGTCAGAAGGATTTATTAATTCAAACAGAAATAAATATTCAGAGACAAATCAATTTAACTAATTAATAATTTATTGAAAATGAAGAAGATTATTCTATTCTTAAGTTTCATCGCATGCATCCTGACGATGCAGGCGCAAACCGAAGTGGCCTCCACAGCGGGAGGACTGGAAACGGCTCTAAAAGCCAAGGTGTCGGACTTAACGACCGTCACCAACCTGAAAATTACCGGAACCATCGACCAGCGGGACTTCGAATGGCTGAAAACCGCGATGGCTAACAGTGAACAACTGATCAACCTGACCACCCTGAACCTATCGGGTGCAAGTATTGCCGCTTATGAAAATCATGAGGCTAACGCAATCCCATTAAACGGGCTGAATGGCTCCGATTATGCGGGTTGGAAGCTTACCAGCCTGACCCTTCCCGATAATCTGACAAAAATAGGGGAGAGAGGCTTACAGAACTTAGAGAAACTCGAATCCATTGTTATTCCAGAAGGGGTAACTGAAATAGGGCAAGGTGCTTTTATAGGATCTTACTCTTTGACAAATATAAAGTTGCCTTCCGGTTTGAAAATCATTCCTAAAGATTTTTTAAATAACCAGAAAGGATCTGCTACCGCCGGTATTCTGGAAACAATAGAGATTCCGAAGACAGTGGAAAGTATTGGTGATTACGCTTTTGCTTTCAATAATCTGTACAGTATCGATATTCCGGCTTCTGTCAAAGTTATCGGATCCAATATCTTGCAAGGGAATCCCAATCTGACAGCCGTAAATTTTGCTGAAAACAATAAACTGGAAACCATTGCTGCACAAACCTTTTACGGATTATCCCTAACGTTTGAAAACAGTGATTTCCTGACAAATGTAAAGGAAATAAACGGAGGAGCCTTTTACGGTTCAACTTTTACTACCCTGAAACCACCAGTAAATGCCACTTATAAACCAGATGCATCACAAACTCTTTTTCCTTTTGGGAATAATACTACAATCAAAAATTTGGATCTAACTGAATTTACCGAAATACCTGCTAATATATTTCGTGGACAGAATAACACAAATAATGGAGCAACTATCGGGAGGATAACCTTTTCAGAATCTTTAACTGAAATAGCAGGGATAGCTTTTGGGTATGTAAAGATCAATGAGCAAACTGAATTGATATTTCCCTCTTCACTTGTAACGCTTGGAAATTCATCTTTCAGGGAGCTAAAAGGAACAATAACTACACTGGATTTAAGCCAGACACAAATTACGACTCTTCCGACAGGCCCCTTTGCTTTGGCTGAAAATGTAACTACATTTAAGCTACCGGCCTCTTTAACATCTATTGCAAAACAAAATAATGCCTCAAGTACATTGCGTCTATTCAATATACCTAACCTGACAGATTTGTATGTTGCCAATGCAGAGCCTATCAAGTTAGACGGTACATACGATCAATACTTCGGCACTGTACCCGCCTCGCAAATCAAGCTACATGTACCTGCCGGTTCGGAAGCGAAATATAAAGCAGCGAATGTATGGAAAGAGCTGACGATTGTAACGGACAAAGCGGAACAAACCGTTGCGGATTTTGCCGATGCGATAGCCAGAGAAGGCGACGGGATTACCTTTCCGGCAAAGACCGATCAGGGTCTGGATATCACCTATACCGCCGAAGAAGGCAAGACCGGTGTAGCCACTTTGAGCGGTAATAAATTGACGGTAGTAGGTGTCGGCGAAATAAAAATAACCGCTAAGGCGGAAGGAAACGATCAGTACCTGCCTTTCGAGAAGACGATTACTATAGGTACCTCTATCAGTTACTCGTGGCTGGAGGAAGTCGCCATTGCCGTAGAAGGCGATAATGCTTTTGTCGCAGGCCCTGCCGAAGCGGTAGCCAAATTCACCAAGTTCTATGTAGATGGAGTAGAAGTAACCCTGACTGAGGGTGTAGCCGATATATCGGAAAAAAGCGGAACGATAGAGTTGAAAGCCACTACTAACACCGGCGATATCGTGAAACTGAAAATTCAAAAAACGGCCGCATCGGCTTCGGCTGTGCGACAAAACAAAGGACCCCTGACGGGAGGAAAATAAATCAAACAAGTAATCAAACAAATAAAATAATCAGATGAAAAAGTTCATAAATATTGACTGGAAGACCATCGCGATGCTCCTTGCCTGTGTATTTGTAATGGCGGCATGCAGTGACGATGACGAAGAAATAGCCAAAGAGCTGACATTGGACAAAACCACCATCGAAGTGGTTGAAGATGCTTCTGTGACAGTAACTGTTGAAACAGGAAATGGGGACTATCAGGCCACACCGGTTGCCACAGATATTGCTTCTGCTACCGTTTCGGGCAGTACTATTACGGTTACCGGAGTAAAAGAAGGCGAAACAACCATAGCTGTAAAGGATGGCAAAGGAAAAACAGCCTCGATTAAAGTAACTGTAGTTTCCAAACACACCATCCCAACAGCGGCTCAATTTGTATGGGACGGTGCAAAGACTGACCTGGAAACCACCAACAACTGGGGGCTGGCAATTTATACCAACCGCATTGCCGTAACTAATGTTATCACTAAAAAACAATATATCCTGACATGGACAGGCGACCTTTCTAAAGGGGATAAAACAGGCGGTAAGTTACAGACCGTAGGCGGCGAAACAGTTACACTAAGCGATTTTGAAGTGGTAAAATCGGAAAACAACAGCTACTACATTGCTTTTGAAGGTAACTCGAAATCTGGAAATATCTATTTCACGAAATAAAAGTTACAGCAAACTGTACAACGACACCAGCAGCGATGCCTACCGCACATTACGTAAGACGAAAGCCGCAACAAGTCGAAGCCCCTGTCATTGCTTGCCATTGGCAGGGGCTTTTTAATAATAGGAAATAATCAAAGTTGATGATGTTTTCAGATCATTATATCCATCATTTACTGAAAAAAGCGAACAGGACGCTGTATTGCAACCTAGCTGCCCGGTACCATACCTCTCCGTGGGTTATATGCAGGCTTATACACGGCAAAT
>ENA-UOOK01003366-UOOK01003366.1-fermentation-metagenome-genome-assembly--contig:-NODE-3366-length-18273-cov-3.714952_pt1 | contig 18273 bp, 11 predicted proteins | sample MGYA00245777_ERZ724023 | MGnify/ENA primary metagenome ERZ724023 (study PRJEB28704, sample SAMN03018312) | fermentation metagenome | biome: anthropogenic terrestrial biome; feature: soil; material...
TGCAACCTTTTTTTGGTCGCACGGCCTCTTTTTTGGGGGTTGTTATTGCAACAGCCCCTTTTCTGTTAAGATTGCTCTTAATAAGTAAAATTCATGTTTGGATAAAAGATCATCGGGTTAATTGTTTTACTGATTGTGGAAGCATCTGTTCCTCCATCTGTAATAAATGAAAAATGCAAATGGTTTCCCGTGGATGCTCCCGTTGTACCAACTTTTCCTACAAGCATTGAAGTGGTTACCGTGGCACCTTTCACAACGGCAGGATTGGTTACGGTTGGCGATTCCTGCAAATGCATATATATGATTCTCAATTTAGGTGCATTTTCATACTGATTATACACTGAATATTCATCCTCCATCGCCTCGATAATGATATAGTTTCCTCTTGTATCGTTTGAGCCAATTGTTATTACTTTTCCCTTGAATACACTATATAAATTCGTACCGCCGCTCGCTGGTATATCGATACCGCCGTGTAATGCATCTGTTCCTAAGTTTCTGTATCCGTAGGAGGAAGATATTTTCTTAGGAGGAGAAGATGATTGGAAAGGATATTGTACATTCATATTTTCATAGTAATTATCATGATTTACATCATATCTTTCCAGTTTCCATTTTTGATTGCTGGCTCCTGTATATGTTGAAACAAATACATTGCCCGGGGATGTGGGTGAAGTACCGCCGGCGGAACCGTCTCCCCATCCATATGCTGTTAACGCAAGATTTGTATTGTACTTTAATTTGAACACATACTGATAGTATCCTACATCTTCAATAATGAACAATTCTGCAATATTGTCAACCGGATTATATATTTGTACATTGCATCCCGAAGTCAACCCGGCAACCCCTGAGGCTGATTTTACAACATCCAACACTTTTCGTCGTCCATTCATACTACACATTGCATAAATACGATAGGCTGCATTCGTCGAATCGTATACCAATCTGAATGTTTGGGCCAACCGGGAATCTTCGTTTACATACTGATATACGTTCATTTTATTTGTGTCATAACCGTTTGCAACATTCAAATATTTTTCGGAGAATACATTTTTGATTTTATAAATCAACCCACTATTGTTGGCTGTATAATGGACATATATATATGGTTTACTATCTAGTCTACCCACCGGTTCACCGGATTCACTTGCACCTAATACAACCGCTTCAAGGTTTTCATTGGTTGACTTTAATAATATGCCATAGTGATTATATATCCCTTGTTTCCATAGATCGACAGCTTTTGTAATATCAATTTCATATCTTGGAAAAGGATATTGATTGGGATCCGTTGGTACAATGGTAGTTTGGCCAATAAAAATATTGTAAGGATCCCAATTGGCATCGTTTTTTACCACTTGATTTTCGACCCAATCGGTTTTGGCCAAATATGCATAGATTTTATTGGGACCGCTATCTCGATCAATATCAGAAAAATTGTATTTTACCGAAATAATATTACCCTTTAAATATTCTAAATTAAAAGTACCATTCGTAATCAATCCCGGAAATTTAACGAGTGACCTTGCGATTCCTCTCTGTTGTGGTGAAGTTGGATACCAAACATTGAAATTACCGACAAACATTGAATGGGCTGTTCCAAAATTTTCTTGGTGATTCGTATATATGGTTGCATCATCAATGATATTTGTATTTCCAAGTATACTCAACGTTGGATCTATATTTACTGGGTAAACAATGTCAGGATTCTTTAAATACTCTTCCGGAACCACGATAGAAAGGCGATATCTCTGTTCGCTTTCCACTTCTTCCACTTTAATCGATCCGATGGCATATGTTCCTATAGAATCGAATATATCTATATTACCAATGCCGATTTGAAATTCTTTTTTATTAGGATCAAATAAAACAGGTTTTTCATTGGTTATATCAATTTTCAAACCGTTTGTACTCAGGAGAAATGAAAACTCATTCACTCCAGTGTAGCTATCCAAAATAATATCTTCTTTCAAACCGGAAAAAGTAGGTTGATAATATAAGCCGATACCTTGACCAAATACATTTTTATACAAAACGCTGTCCGATTCACTGCTATCTTCTTTTTTGTTAAAATCAACTGAACTGGATAAAGATTTATATGATGTTTCAGGTGTCATTTGAATTTTATAATCACCATATTTAATGGTAACACCCGATTGAATATCTTTAGGGAACTGTAAATTAATTTCATTGGCAATATTGGTTACACTACCGTCGTTATTAAGTTTCAGCTTATTTGTTTTTTCTTTCACCACATTGTTTGAATCTAAATATTTTATATTTTCATCAAACATATACATTGATTTTGTTCCATCTTTATTTAAAAAGACAATTGTATGCAACTCTTCTTCTTCCCGTAATCGTAATACATGACCCTGACTTACGGCTTTTTCATACGATAATAATGACGGAACAGCAGCCTTATCAAGCACCAAGTTTTCCTTTGAAATTTCAGCCGCCTCTATAGTTAAATTTAAACCGCTTAACAAGGAAATAATCACACAAAATACAAGAAATATTGACAGCAATTTAGATTTTTTCATAACTTCCTCCTAAATGTTATCATCGTTTGTTTTGATTGTGTGTCAATTGAAATCAAAATAAATTACGATCGTTTAATTACATTCAATGGAATCACCTCCTTTGTTACAATATTACCATTTATTACCATTTATGTCAATACAATATCGTTAGTTATTTATATTTCATTTATTTTTAGTTCATTTCAACAAACAAACTGCGTGAAACATTACGCAGTTTGATTTATTTTTGTTCGTATTGACCAAATTATATCCGTAAAAATGCTCCTTCGTATTTTTGATAAAACTCTTGGCATTTCTCCTCGAATTCGACGGTGGTATCCATGGAATCATAATTGATGAAAATATCATGGATCATACCGAAGTAGGTTTGATAGGTTTCCAGCGGCAAATCGCTGTTTTTTATTTCGGTTTCGGTCATTTTCAATACATCGGTATATAGCATGGCTTTTTTGTTTGCATACAAACAATATGGCGACATCAAGCCTTTTATCATATTATCTTTATCCCCGCAGAATATCAAATCAATGGTTTTCTGGGAATAGGTTTTGGATACAGCATTTTTAGCCGTCAATTCTTCTTTGGTCACCGACAGGCCCATGACAAATTGATATAGAACCGGCAGAGCTTTTTGTTGGGCTGAACTTTGTTTTTCGTAAACCTCGTCCTCGAATTTACGAAAATCCTTCATACCTACAATCTCAATCAGGGGTAATAACTGATAGGTTTCATCATTGAAACGGGTGTTCAAATCGGGATAAAGACTTTCTTCAATCTCATATAAGACCCGAAGAAACGCGTTTTTTCCCCCATTGACTATGGTAAAATCGAAGTGTTCAGCCTTAAAATCCCCGGCATTTGTTAGAAATTCGGAAATATCTATCTGAAAATACGCATGTTCTTTCCAGCAATAGCAAATGATTTTGTAGCTTCCCTTTTGATATATATACAAATAATCATTCCAAAATTGATAGAACTGTATGTTGTCAAACAACGGATAGGCATGCTTGCCGTCGATGGTTACAAGTTCCGCCCTGTTTTCCCGTATGCGAAGGGAAAATTTTTCATGGGGTTTGAGTTCATAGGTTTCGGTGACATCCGTACCCTTGGGAAGGGAGAGAACCGTGATTTTCTCTTTGTTATGCACAACCACGGCAGCATCATTTGCGGTAAAACAATGAATTTCACCTTTTCCTGAAAATTGTTTTCCCGTTTGGGTATCCACCAGAATCCAGGCTTGTTCCCCTTCATCAGAACTTTCCTTTTTTCCCTCATAAACCTGATTTATCAGATAGCGATTGGTGAGAGAAAAAGAAACACCGGATGAATGGTACGCAACATCCCCCTGCTCACAAATCTCGCGGACTTTCAACCCATCCGTATTCACCCAAAGAATCTGATCTTCCTGCTCTTCCGTAACCACGCGAATGACCAAATCGGCATAGTCGCCGGTGGCGGTTTCAACCGTGAAATCCAATGCATTTAACAGATTCAGATATTTGGTTTTTTGGGTGGTGATATTATACATACCAATCACAGAAGAGGGGAAAATCTCCCCTGATTCATTGATTTTCAGCGGGTATTGATAATTATGAAATCGAAACAAACACCATTGATCGCTCATACCCAATTCCAAAATATCGATACACTCGAATGCCAGCATGGATTCGGGGATCGCCAGTTCGGCTTTTTCCGCAATGGTTTGTTCCAACCCGAAAACAAGATTTTCTTCCACATCCATCAATACATGGACCGAACCATCCAATTCTGCCGGCTGGTAACAAAATCCGGCAAGGTTGTTGCTGAAAAGACGCACGTAGCGGCTGTTAATTGCCTCAGTATAGGTAGCCCATCCGGGAAGCGGGGCATTGACATAGCATTTGGGTATTAACTCCCGGCTGTTCACTTCCCCGGCAAACTGTATATCCAATTTGCCGGGTTTATACCAGAAAGGAATTCCAGCAACGCGTTTCAATTCACCCGGCATTTCCGGTTCATCCGTATTGGCAGGAACATCCTCATTGGGAGTTTTGTTTTTTTCCTGATGGAGAATGTATACAACCAAACCGAGTATGATCATGATACAAATTGCATACAACGTGATGACAAAGCGAGAAAACGACGACTTTTTTGTTGCTTCATTGATACCCTGCATACGACCCTTTCCTTTCAAAGTCATGTTTGTTTTAAACGAAGTCCCGTTGAAATGGACAAATTTGTGGTGAATGATTTCATATTAGCACATATTCAAACAAATGCAAGACATTCGACGAAAGAACATCGTATTATACTTTCGCCAATTTTACTTGACAAGAATAGCGATTTATTCTATAATTAATTGATTATGGACCATTGTTTTTCCCTGATAGTTCACCGTAGACATTGGGAACATCTCCTACAATGACGGTTTCCGCGATGCACACGGTATTTTCGACTTTTGTCTCCACCGTACTTGTAGGCAGTACCGCTTTCAATGTCACTTCGACCTTCAGCATGATTTGATGGCGGGTCTGGTTGATACCGGCGGATGTGAAATTATTTTCTGCCGTGCTCACCACACTACCGGCGGGAACCAGCCGAATGGTCACATTCGGCCCCATACCGGACAGCAGGTTGCTTCCGGTGAGAGTACCAAAGGGGATTTTAAATTGCCCGACATCCTCATCCTGTAATTTTTCCAGGATGAGTAATGAGGCTTTGCTTTTCAGCGTGTTAACGGCAATGACGTTGGTTTTTAACGCCTGCACTTTGCCGCTTTCATCTTTTTCCAGCACCACAAAATCGGAATAACTGGTATCCATTTCTTCCATGATCTGATAGATAGCACTTTCAATGATTTGGCTTGCGGTGTTTTTGCTGTATATGACGGCCACTTCATCCATAACCGGACCGATGGATGCCTGCACGATTACAACCGCTAAAATCAAAAATACGGCTATCGATATCGATATAATCACCAATTTTTTCTGTGATTTCTTCCATCTTCTCCACTTCACACAAATCCCTCCGTGTCATAATCTATGCGGAGAAATCGTAAAAATGTTTAGACAGGGGTGTTTTTATGGGTTTATTGACAAAAATTTTCGGCACACACAGTGATCATGAAATCAAGCGGATTCTGCCGATTATAGATAGGATCGAAGCATTATCAAAAAAATACGAGAATATGTCTGATGCCGAACTGAAGGGTCAGACCTCTCTTTTCAAAGATAGACTGCAAAACGGGGAATCTTTGGATGCACTATTGCCGGACGCCTTTGCTGCCGTACGGGAAGCTTCCTTTCGTGTTTTAGGCATCAAACATTACAGAGTACAATTGATCGGCGGCGTTATCCTCCACCAGGGACGAATAGCCGAAATGAAAACTGGGGAAGGTAAAACCCTGGTAGCCACTCTTCCCGCCTATTTGAACGCCCTGACTGGAAAAGGTGTGCATATCGTCACAGTCAACGACTATCTTGCCAAACGTGACAGCGAATGGATGGGAAAAATCTATAATTACATGGGATTGAACGTAGGTTTGATTATTCACGGCAAAACCAGAGCTCAACGGCAGGAAGCCTACACTGCCGATATTACGTACGGCACCAACAACGAATTCGGTTTTGACTATCTCCGTGACAACATGGTCAACTACAAAAATAATCTGGTCCAGAGGGAGTATGCATTTGCCATCGTGGATGAAATTGACTCCATTCTCATCGATGAAGCCAGAACCCCTTTAATCATTTCCGGTCAAGGGGATATTCCCACACCCCTTTACGGACAGGCAAACGCATTTGCCCGTACTTTGAAAGTAAAACGCATCAAAGAAACAGACAATCGCTCCTATGACTATACGGAGGATTGTGACTATATTGTGGATGAAAAGGCTCGCTCAGTTTCTCTGACGCCAAGCGGCGTTGCCAAAGCCGAACGGCATTTCAATGTAGAAAACCTCACTTCCCCCGAAAACAACACCCTGCTGCATCACATCAATCAGGCTATTCGTGCGATTGGTATCATGAAACGGGATGTGGATTATGCCGTCGTAGACGGAAAAGTCCTCATTGTGGATACCAATACGGGACGTTTAATGTACGGCAGACGGTATAACGATGGGTTGCATCAGGCGATTGAAGCCAAAGAAGGGGTGGAAGTGGAAAAAGAAAATAAAACTCTGGCTACCATCACCATCCAGAACTATTTTCGTCTGTATAGAAAATTGTCGGGTATGACCGGTACCGCATTAACGGAAGAAGAAGAATTTAGGGAAATCTACAAACTGGACGTCATAGAAATCCCCACCAATAAACCCATGATCCGGACGGATTATCCCGACATTATTTATAAAACCCAAGCCATTAAATATAATGCCATCATTGATAAAATTGTAGAATGTCACAAGAAGGGTCAGCCTGTATTGGTGGGAACCGTTTCCATTGACAAATCCGAGATTTTGTCCGCATTGCTGTCAAAAAGGGGTATCCCCCATAACGTTTTGAACGCCAAACTCCATGCCAAAGAGGCGGAAATCGTTGCCCAGGCAGGAAAATTTGGTGCGGTCACCATTTCCACCAATATGGCAGGGCGTGGTACGGATATCATGCTGGGCGGCAACCCGGTATATATGGCAAAAGCACAACTGGCAAGAGAGGGATATGACGAAGAACTGATCCGCCTGTGCGATAGCTTCTTTGATACAGAAGATGAAGCCATATTGGATATTCGAGAAAAATTTGCACAACTGAATGCAAGGTATAAAGATGCAATCTCCAAAGAGGTACAAAAAGTCAAGGATGCCGGCGGCTTATACATCATTGGTTCGGAACGGCATGAATCCCGCCGTGTAGACAACCAGTTGAGAGGTCGTTCCGGTCGTCAGGGAGATCCCGGCGCTTCCATGTTCTTTCTTTCTTTTGAAGATGACTTGCTTCGTCTTTTTGGCGGCGAGAGATTGCTGCGTATTGCCAATTCCATGCCCCAGTCCGATGAAATTGTCATTAACATGAGGATCATGTCCAACTCCATTGAAAATGCTCAAAAAGGGATTGAAAGCAGAAACTTCTCTCGGCGTAAAAATGTGCTGATGTACGACGATGTCATGAATCAGCAGCGCTCTATCATCTACAAGCAGCGCAGGGAAGTGCTGGACGGTGCGGATGTACAGGACACCATCAAAAACATGATGGACTCCTGGATCACTTCCAGCGTAGAGCAGGCGTGTTCCGCCGATTCTCCCGAAGATTGGAACTTTGATTTGATCCGGGAGCAATTCCAGGGGATGTTTACCACAGACCGGGATTTCCGTTATACCCCTGCCCAGTTGGACGAATTGACAGCCGAATTCATCACCGATTTGATCCGGGATCGCGCCCTCCAGCGGTACGCTTCACAGGAAGCCCTGTTTGGCTCGGACATGTTCCGTGAAGTAGAGCGCAGTGTCCTCCTCATGAACGTAGACATGAAATGGATGGATCACATCGATGCCATGAGCGATTTGATGAGTTCAGTAGGGCTTCAGGCCATAGCCCAGCGCAGCCCCATAGTAGAATATAAAATTATTTCCGCCGATATGTTTGAAGAGATGGTGGAATCCATCAAAACGGATACGGTGCGTCAGCTTCTCTCCGCCGTTCCCCGCCAGGCACCTGAAGAGCGGAAACAGGTGGTGAAAATCACCGGGGAAAGCCAAGGAGATCTGACCCAGAAACAACCTGTGAAAAAGACCCCCGTTGTAGGCGGCAAAAAAGTCGGCCCCAACGACCCCTGCCCCTGCGGCAGCGGTAAAAAGTACAAAAAATGCTGCGGTTGAGGTGAACCATGGGACTGGGAACCTTATTCCTCGGATACTTCATGCTGACGAATTCTACAGTTGGAACTGAGAACCTGTCATTTGATATATCCGTCGACGCCGTTGGTCTTCTTCTCATTGTATCCGCGGGTATCATGCTGAAAACCTACTCTGCCAGGTTTTATCAAGTGTTCAATTGTGCGGCAGCACTTATTCCTATTTCAGTATTTTTCACCGTGTATCAGCTAAAACTTCTGGAAGTGTTTAACCTTCCTGTGTTTGGAACCGTTTACCACGTGTTGCAGTTGGGATGGATTCTTCTTTTATGGGGGTTTCAGGATGCACTCTTCAAAGCCATCGGCGAGATTGCCAATACGTGCGAACTCTTTGTACTGGAATCCCGGCTGAAAATATGCGCCCGTATTTCCGCTATATATGCATGGATATCAACGATATATTGGATCCTCTGCTTCATTGCCCCGAATGTGTTTGATCCTTACAGTTTTTACATCCAATATTTGTTGTATGATTTGATTATCTTCTACCAATCTGTATACCTGTTTAAAGCCTGGAGAGAGATCGTGTTTGTATAAGGAGACGTCATGGGTATAACTAAAATTTTCATTGGCTTTATTTTCATTGCCAATCCCTGCATCAATCTCCTGGATTTTCTGCCGGATTTCATTGGATTTTTACTGATACGCAACGGACTGTTCCAATTTGATTACATCGATACCCACATGTCCCAAGCCAGAGATGCCTTTCACAAGCTGTATCTTTTGGGGCTTGCAAAATTTGTTTTGATGTTTGCCATACCTTCGTCGGATGCCAACACCAGGTTGTTGATATCCTTTGGATGCTGTGTGGGGGAAGTGTTGCTCGTCATATCCGCCGTCCCCAAATTATTTGACGGATTCACCGCCCTTGCCACCCGATTTCACGGACAAAATGTATTCAAACACTATTCATCCGCCCGCTTTCTGGTGTTTGTGTTTCTCATTGTCAAAAACGTATTGATCCTGTTCCCGGATTTGTTTACCATCTTCATTTTGGATGCGGAAATGAAATATATCGGTGGTTCGGGTGCTCTGCAATATCAATTGCGACTTGCCAAATCCTTGTCCCTCCCCATCACCCTCATCGCAACCGCTGTTTTCGGGATTTATACCGCCGTTCATTTTTATTTATTTTTACGGGATTTCAGCAAAGATAAACCACTGATGAACAATCTCAGAGAAAAGTTCAAAGAAATCTTTGTAGATAACGAAAATTTACAGGCAAGACGTGCTATGCGGATTTTTTCCCAGTATTATATGTATGCTTTTCTATGTTTTATCAACTTCTATGTGGATGGTTACAGCATCATACCCGACTTTTTCGGACTGCTGTTTATCCTTCTATCGCTGTTCAATTTGAAAAAACTAATCCCCGTGGAGAAGAAAGAAATTTGGATAATGAGCATTTGCACCGTATTTTCTGCCACAGCTTGGGGGTACCGTTTATATAGTGCCTTGCAATATAAAGCCAAGTTTGCCGATGTGTTTCACACCTTACCCCTGACGTTCCCGTTGGGTGTTTTGGCATGCCTTCTCCCCTTCTTTTGCTACTATTTCATATTGAAACGCCTGCGTATTCTGTGCTGCCTGTATACCCGGTATACATTTGAACCGGAATCCCGTTTCATTTACATTGGACTTAGCGTATATGCCCTGTCTTCCCTTGTGCAATACGCATTGCCCGTGTTGGATTTGCCTTGGGGATGGATCGCCTTTGCCTATACCGTATTTTTCATCTTCAAAGCCAATTCCACCATGCATGATGTATACAAAGAAGCAAGACTAAAACTGTTGATATAACAAAAAGGAGAATGAACCAATATGTGCGGATTTACCGGCATGTTTGACCTAAACCCTCTGAATGCTTTTGATCAAGAGGCGTTGCAGCATATGTCTCAATCCATTCATTTTCGCGGACCGGAAGAAAATGTTACCATCTTAAACGAGCGGCTGGGAATTGCCACTCGCGGTCCGAGCACCATCGATTCTGAACAAAGCTCTCAGCCTTTTACCTACGGTGACGGCCGGTATACCGGCATCATCCATGGAAAGATATACAATGTTCAAGAACTAAGAAATGAACTGATCGAACAAGGTTACACCTTGACCACAAACTTACAAATTGAAGTGCTACTGGCCCTTTTTTCCAGGGACGGTGTTGCCTTTATCCATTCTTTGCGGGGTATGTTCGCATTTGTATTCTACGATGAAGTAACCCATACCTTAACGGCCGGACGAGATCCTTTCGGTATTAAATCCTTATGCTATCATCATTCTATTCATCGCCTTGTTTTTGCCAGTGAAATAAAACCTTTCTTCTTTGACAGCACCTTGGGCGGTTTCAACCTGAGAAAAGATATGCTCCAGCATTATTTTACTTTCCAGTATGTTCCCGAACCCGACACCATGGCCCACAACATTACCGTGCTGTCTGCCGGGCATTATATGACCTACTGCCCCGATTCCGATAATGAGCCTGTCGTCACCCGATACTACAATCCCATTTTTGTTCCCGCTAAAGATCGGTATTATGAAGACAAAGTCAATGAAGTGCGGGATGTGGTCTCTTCTTCCGTCCGGAACCATCTTATCAGCGATGTGCCTGTGGGTTCCTTTTTGTCTAGCGGTATTGATTCCACCATCATCACCTCCATTGCCAGCAAACTCAATCCCGGCATCAAGGCTTTTACCATCGCCTTTGATGAAAAGCAGTATTCCGAAATGGACGATGCCATCACCATTTCCAAGCAATTGGATGTGGAACACATCAAGCTCATTGCCAATGTGGAAGATTTTAAAAATGCCTTTGAAACGGTGGTCTACCATTTGGACGGTCCCGTGGCAGACCCTTCTACCGTGGCTATCTACTTGCTTTGCCAAGAAGCCGCCAAGCATGTGAAAGTGGTTCTTTCCGGCGAAGGCGCAGACGAACTTTTCGGCGGTTATCGGGTTTATGATGAATCCCGCTATTCCGCCCGTATTTACAATCTTCCCGGTTTTTTGAAAGCCTTTCTCAAACTATTAGCCCGTTTCCTGCCCGATGGCGTCAAGGGAAAAAACCTCATTTACAGAGGTTGTACTCCTTTGGAAGACCGCTATGTAGGCAACGCGTTCCACTATACGGAAAAAGAAAAACCTTCCATTCTCCGCACCTACAATCAAAATCAATCTTTTACGGAAATCACGCATCCCTATTATAAGGATATTGCTGATTATTCCCCCCTGCGAAAAATGCAGTATATTGATATGCATACCTGGATTCACGGGGATATTCTGGTGAAAGCCGATAGACTGTCCATGAGCCATGGGTTGGAAATCCGGGTTCCTTTTCTGGATAAAGAAGTCTTTCAGGTGGCATCCTCTCTAGAGGACAACGATAAACTGTCCCACAAAACGACAAAATTCATCTTACGGGATGCGTTTCGTGATTTGGTGGACGAAGACACCTTCCTTCGCCCCAAAAAAGGGTTTCCAGTGCCTGTTCAAAAATGGCTCAGAAAAGAGCTGTATCCCTTTGCAAAGGATATCATAGAAAACTCTACTGCCGATGAGTATATCGTAAAAAAAGAAGCTCTGCGAATGCTGGAAGTCCACAGAGACGGCAGTGAAAATAATTATAGAAAACTTTGGTTGCTCCTGGTGTTTATTACCTGGTACCGGCTGTATATCAGTGATGCGGATGAAACCAAAAAGCGCATTCTGCGAGGCGAACTGTCATGAATCATGAAAGGGTATTTATGCTAAACAAAATCAAATCTGCCATTGCAAAACAATTGAGTCTGGACGTTTCCGAAGTACACGACGATTCCCTCATCATTGATGATTTAGGCGCCGATTCTTTGGATGCTGTAGAGCTTCTCATGGAACTGGAGGATCAATTCGGTGTCTCTATTCCAGATGAAGATGTGTCTGAACTAAAAACGGTTTTGGATATTGATCACTACATTGAGTTGAAAAGAAATGAAAACAGAGGTAATTTATGACCGATAACCACACAAATTTAACAGAAATTTTCGGGGAATCCGTATTCAACGATGCCGTCATGAAGGAAATGCTTCCCGAAAGCGTGTATTCATCTCTGAAACACACCATTCATGAAGGACTCCCCCTGGATCCTGCCATTGCCGACGTGGTGGCAAGTGCCATGAAAGACTGGGCTGTCTCCAAGGGAGCCACCCATTACACACACTGGTTTCAGCCTTTGACAGAAATCACCGCCGAAAAGCACGAATCCTTTCTGGTTCCCGACAAAGACGGGAACGCTATTTTGGCTTTTTCCGGCAAAGAACTGATCAAAGGGGAGCCGGATGCTTCCTCTTTTCCTTCCGGTGGTCTGCGTGCTACTTTTGAAGCCCGCGGATATACCGCCTGGGACTGCACCTCCCCCGCCTTCATCAAAGACAAATCCCTGTACATTCCCACGGTATTCTGTTCGTATACCGGGGATGCATTGGATAAGAAAACGCCCCTGTTGCGCTCGATGGACGCGCTCAATACACAATGTATCCGTGTATTGCGGCATTTGGGTGATGAAGAGACGAAAAAAGTCACACCCATGGTAGGTCCCGAACAGGAATACTTCCTCATTGACCGTGAAATGTATGAAAAACGGCTGGATTTGAAATTGTGCGGCCGTACCCTTTTCGGTACCAAGCCACCCAAGGGACAGGAAATGGATGACCATTATTACGGCCGCCTGCGCATGAGAATCTCCTCATTCATGCATGACTTAGACATGGAACTGTGGAAGATGGGCGTGTTTGCCAAAACCAAGCACAACGAAGTAGCGCCTGCCCAGCATGAATTGGCACCTGTTTACTCGACCGCCAACATCGCCTGTGATCACAATCAACTGACCATGGAAACCATGCGGTTGGTGGCGAAAAAGCACGGGCTTGCCTGTTTGTTACATGAAAAACCTTTTGCTGGGGTCAACGGTTCCGGCAAACATAACAACTGGTCTTTGATGACCGATACGGGCAAGAACCTCTTCAATCCTTCCCCCAATCCGGCAGAAAACCTCTCTTTTCTCCTCTTTATCGCTGCCATGATCAAAGGCATCGATGTATATCAGGAATTGATTCGTTATTCCTGTGCCTGCGCGGGAAACGATGTCCGTCTGGGCGGCGATGAAGCCCCCTCTGTGATCATCTCGGTCTTTTTAGGAGAAGAATTGTACGATATTTTTGCGGACATGGAAAAGAAAACCCCTGCCCATTCACGTGTCAACACCTGCATGAACATGGGGGTCTCCTCCCTACCCAATTTTACCCAGGATACCACCGACCGCAACCGTACGTCCCCCTGCGCCTATACCGGCAATAAGTTTGAATTCCGTATGTGCGGCTCATCCCAGTCCATTGCCCGTCCCTGCTTCATCATCAACACCATTATGGCGGAAGAACTGCGGAAAATCGCGGATCAGTTGGATCAGGCAGAAGGCAACAAATGCGATGCCGTGGCAAATATCATCCGCGATATTATCCACTGCCATAAACGGATTTTGTTCAACGGCAATAACTATTCAAAAGAATGGAAAGAAGAATCATCCCGCCGCGGCTTACTACATATTAACTCCACCATCGAAGCTATTCCCTATTGTATCGAGGAAAAAGCGTTGGATTTATTTGAACGGCATGCGGTTCTCTCCCGAGCCGAATCTTTTGCCAGATATGAAACCATGCATGATTTGTATGCCAAGGGCATCAACATTGAAAGTCTGGTTATGATTGAAATGGCAGGTCGGCAGATCATTCCCGCCGTGATGGATTATTGCGGCAAACTGGCTACCTTTGGCAACCAAATTGTCAGTTTGGGTGGAGACGCTTCCAACCATCGGGATACTCTCAACGAACTGACTCCCCTCATTAAAGAAGCCAAAACAGCGTTAATACAATTGGAACAAACACGTAATCACGTGCTGGAAATCATGGAATCGAGAAGCCGCGCCACAGCCTTCCATGATCAAATCATCCCCCTCATGAATCGCTTACGCCAGGCATGTGATTCTCTGGAACTGCTCATACCCGACGAATCATGGCCCATTCCCACCTACTACGAATTGATGTACCGGGTATAATAAAAAACAAACCACCGAAGATTGTCGGTGGTTTATCTTTTATTGTTTGGTTTGGAACTGCTGGGCAATCATCATATCTTTGACTTTCATCAATCGGGTGATGTTGCCTCGCTCGTTTTCATCCAATTTCATGGTAATATACTTGATGTTTTCCTGATAGTCGGGAATCATGATATACTCCAGGGCATTGACTCGACGGCGGGTACGCTCGATTTCTGCCGCCAGCATCTGAGCGGTTTTTTCCACTTCTGCCAGCTTGAGTAAATCCGGCAGAATATCCCCCAAATTACCCAAGGCTTCATCCAAACGAGAATCGGTAAAGGTAAACCCATAGGAATAAATATCACCGTTTTCAATGGATTTGGAATCAAAGGAAAAGGTGGGTACATTGACCGACATCATATTCTTTGTTCCCACTTCCAATCTGGATTTCATTTTGGGGTATATCAAAGATTCTTCCAATATTTTGGGTGAAGTGGAAGCGGCGGCCAAATAGAATCCGCTGTGAAGTCCTTGGAGCTTTTCTTCCACTTTCAGCCGCAATTCCATGTTTTCCTTCACAACAGCCATAAACTGTTTCATCAGCTCATCCCGTTTATCTTTCAAAAGTTTATGACCACGGCGAGCGATTTGCAGGCGTTTTTTAAGTTTGGTCAATTCCATACGGGTTGGATTGACTCTTGTCAGCGCCATGGAAACCGCCTCCTTTCTTTTGTGCTTTGGTTACTATTCGTCAACGGGCCAGTATTTATCAAACAAGTGCGGTTTTATTCTCTTCAATTCGGATTTGGGGAAAATGCGTAATAGTTCCCAACCAATTTGCAACGTATCCTCGATGGAACGGTTTTCTTCAAAACCTTGATGAATATATTGTTTTTCAAACAGATCGGCAAACTGGGCATACAATCTGTCCATGGGGGCCAGAGCAGCTTCACCCAATACGATCATGAGCTCCTTGGCTTCCTTGCCTCGAGCATAACAAGCAAACAGCTGGTTCATGGTATTGGCATGGTCTTCCCTGGTCTTCCCTTCCCCGATGCCTTTGTCTTTCAAACGGGAGAGGGAGGGCAACACATCGATGGGAGGGAGATAACCTTTTCGGTACAATTCACGGGACAGAATAATCTGACCTTCGGTGATATATCCCGTCAAGTCGGGAATGGGATGGGTCTTATCATCTTCCGGCATGGTCAGGATAGGGATCATGGTGATACTGCCTTCCATATCGATTTTTCTGCCGGCTCGTTCATACATGGTAGCAAGGTCGGTATACAAATAGCCGGGGTATCCACGGCGACCGGGCACTTCTTTTCTGGCGGCGGATACTTCCCGCAGGGCTTCCGCATAGTTGGTGATATCGGTCAAAATAACCAAAACGTGCATCCCTTTTTCAAAGGCGAGATATTCTGCGGCAGTCAAAGCCATACGTGGGGTTGAAATACGCTCAATGGCAGGGTCGGACGCCAAGTTAACAAACATCACGGTACGGTCGATGGCGCCGGTTTTCTTAAAGTCGGAAATAAAAAAGTCCGCTTCTTCAAAGGTAATACCGATGGCAGCAAAGACAACGGCAAACTTACTGGATGCCGTTCTTACCTTGGCCTGTCTGGCAATCTGAGCGGCCAAGTTGGCGTGAGGTAAGCCGGAACCCGAGAAAATGGGAAGTTTTTGTCCCCGCACCAACGTATTCAATCCGTCGATGGCGGAAATACCCGTCTGAATAAATTCGGAAGGATAGTTTCTGGCAGCGGGGTTGATGGGGGTGCCGTTGATATCGATATTTTTATCGGCGATGATTCTGGGACCGCCGTCAATGGGATTGCCCATACCGGAAAATACTCTCCCCAGCATATCTTCCGAAACAGCCAGTTCCACACCGTGTCCGGTGAAACGCACCGTGCTGTTTTCCAAATTCAAACCGGCGGAGGCTTCGTACAACTGTACCAACGCATTGGATCCGTTCACTTCCAGAACTTTACAACGGCGGATTTCACCGCCGGGAAGATGAATAACACCCAATTCATCGTATTTGACATTTTCAACGTCCTTGATGAGCATCAGAGGGCCGGCGACTTCTTGAATGGTCCTGTATTCCTTTTGCAGCATCTTACAGCTCTCCTTTCACTCTTTCCACAATTTCCCGCAGTTGAGCATCCATTCTCTGTAAAATGCCTGCTACGGCTTCTTCAAATTGTTTCTCGCCAATCATTTTGGCACGACCGATTTCTTCCAAAAAAGGAAGAGCGGCAATGGCATCCATGGAAGCGCCTTTTTTCAAAACTTTTCCTGCTTTTACATGATATTGCAATATGAGATTGAGCAGTCTGGTTTGCTTCTTCAAGGTGCTGTAAGCATCGTCCACCGAAAAAGCATCCTGCTGTAAAAAGTCTTCGCGAATGCTGCGCGCCACTTCCATGGTCAAACGGTCGGCAGGAGATAAGGCATCCATACCTACCAATTTTACGATTTCATCCAGTTCGCTTTCTGCCTGCAGAATTCGCATGGCTTCATTGGTACGGCGATTGAACTCACTGTCCACATTCCGGGCAAACCAGTCCGCCAATTTATCTTTATACAAGGAGTAAGAGTTTAACCAGTTAATGGCGGGGAAATGGCGGCGATAGGCCAAAGAGGCATCCAATCCCCAAAACACTTTCACAATACGCAAAGTAGCCTGGGTGACAGGCTCCGATAAGTCACCGCCGGGAGGAGAAACGGCACCGATGGCAGACAATGTACCGATTCTACCGTCTGATCCCAGACATTTCACGATCCCCGCCCGTTCATAGAACTGGGCAAGACGGGAGGTTAAATAGGCAGGATAGCCTTCTTCACCGGGCATTTCTTCCAAACGACCCGACATTTCACGAAGAGCCTCCGCCCAACGGGAGGTGGAGTCGGCAATCACCGCCACCGAATATCCCATGTCTCGGAAATACTCCGCAATGGTAATGCCGGTATACACCGAGGCCTCACGGGCTGCCACAGGCATATCCGAAGTGTTGGCAATCAAAACGGTTCTCTTCATAAGAGAATGTCCGGTGTGAGGATCAGACAGTTCGGGGAATTCCCGCAATACGTCGGTCATTTCATTCCCACGTTCTCCACAGCCGATATAAATCACGATATCCACGTCCGACCATTTTGCCAGTTGGTGTTGCACAACGGTTTTACCGCTGCCAAACGGTCCGGGCACGCAAGCAGTACCGCCTTTGGCAATGGGGAACAAGGAGTCAATGTTTCTCTGTCCCGTAATCAGGGGTATTTCGGGAGGCAGTTTTTCCAAAAAAGGTCTGGCTTTACGGACAGGCCATTTTTGCATCATAGTCAATGCATGGCTTTCACCGTGATCATCCACGATGACCGCTACGGTGTCGGTGACGAGCAAACGACCAAAAGAGATTTCTTCCACTTTGCCGCTGACGCCATAGGGTACCATAATGCGGTGGGAAACAATCTCATATTCCTGAACTGTACCCAGGAAATCACCCGCAATAACGGTATCCCCTTTATTCACGGACGGGAAAAACTCCCATTTCTTTTCCCGATCTAAGGCAGGTTCGTCAATGCCTTTGGGCAGATTGTGACCTACTTTGCGGAAAATGATGTCCAAAGGTCTTTGAATGCCGTCATAAATATTGGAAATCATACCCGGTCCGAGAAGAACGGACATCGGCTTTCCTGTCGCTTCGACAGGCTGTCCCTCGCCAAGGCCGGTGCTGTCCTCATAGACCTGAACAACGGTCGTCTCCCCGCTGGCGCTGACAACTTCGCCCGGGATCCGGTCCTCGCCGACATAGACAAGGCTCATCATCGGCAGGC
>ENA-UOOK01003369-UOOK01003369.1-fermentation-metagenome-genome-assembly--contig:-NODE-3369-length-18254-cov-5.215671_pt1 | contig 18254 bp, 23 predicted proteins | sample MGYA00245777_ERZ724023 | MGnify/ENA primary metagenome ERZ724023 (study PRJEB28704, sample SAMN03018312) | fermentation metagenome | biome: anthropogenic terrestrial biome; feature: soil; material...
AACCGCGCTTGTGCTTCTTTTTCCGTTCGCCTGTCCAGTCGGTATAGTAAAACTGACTTTCCCATTTAGCAGGACTTTCTGAATATTTATTTGCCGGCATTGTTTTTTTCCTTTTTTTGCTTTTCTTCAATATATTCTGAAAAATCAACGATTTCTTTTACTCCCAAGTCGTTTAAACGTGAAACGGCGAGAGAAACTCTATTTACCGCATGTTGCCGGAGTTCATCACATTGGAAAACTAGGGGGGCTAGGTTCTTATTACTGTAATTTTCAATATCACTTTCATACATTTTTACTGAATCAGTTGGTTCTATTAATTCCCATACAGGCACATTAAGAGCCCAGGCTATTTTTTTAAGCTGTTCAATTCGGGGTTCACTACGTCCATTTATCCAATTACTGATAGTACTTTGATGGACCCCTGTTTCCTTTGATAAACGATACATAGTCATTGATTTTTCTTCCATAACATTTTTAAGTTTTTGTGCAAATTCCACAATAAACGCCTCCAAAATACTCTAAATAATTAGATTGTTTAGGCTTGACTACTCTAAAAATATAGACTAATATATAAGCATAAGGCAAATCAATAGTCTATGCAATTAGATTAACACAAAATACGCCTATTATCAAGAAAAGAGGTGAAATAATGAGAATAAATCGTGTGAAGTTAGTTTCAGAAATGACCCGTAAAGATATGACCGTAAAACGGCTTGCAGAATTAGCAAGAGTTTCGAGGGCAACTGTGACAGGTGTAAAAACCGGGAAGACCTGTTCTCAAACTACAGGAGATCGTATTGCATCTGCTTTAGGTGTACCTGTGGAAGAACTACTAGAAGAGGAGGAATAACAATGCAGGACTATTACATAAAAGCGCCCGAAGCAGCAGCGATTTTAAGATTGAGTGAAGGAAAGACCTACGAAATATTCCGGGACTTAAACAAGGAACTGAAATCGCAGGGCTTTGTTACCGTTGCCGGGCGGGTTCCGAGAGCATACTTCAACAAAAAATTCTTCGGCGGGCTGGAGGAAGTTTCTTGAACCGAGATTATAGCAAGATTCCGCTTGAATTAGCGAACCTAGATCAATGGGTATGTTGGGGCTGGAATGGAAGTCCGCCGAAACTTCCAATCGACCCAAAAACAGAAAATCCAGCAAAGGCGGGAATTTCCCAAAGCTGGGGAATGTTCAGTCAAGCGGTCGCTTGCATGGACGAAGGAAAATGCAACGGAATAGGGTTTGAATTCAATTCTAACGATATTGTGGGAATTGATTTAGACCATTGCTTTCAAGAAAACGGCACGCTTCGCCCCGAAGCTGCTGACATTGTGAATCAATTTGGCAGTTACACCGAAATATCGCAAAGCGGAACAGGGCTACATATTATCTGCAAAGGGAAGTTGCCGGGAAAAGCAGTCAAAAGTAAAACCGTTGAAATGTACGATTCCGGGCGTTATTTTGCATTGACCGGGAACATATATGACAACAAAGAAACGCTCTGTGACGCGCAGAAAGCAATTAATTCATTATACGAAGGATTAATCGCCGCCCGTGAAAAGGCACAAGAGAAGCCCACAGAGACACAAAGCAGCGGCCTTTCTCTAGACGATACTAAATTAATTGAAGTCGCCGTTAATGCCCGAAACGGTTCTCTGTTCTGTGATTTATTTCAAGGCAAAATCGAAGGAAAATACAGCAGTCAGAGCGAAGCCGATTTAGCATTGTGCAACATTCTTGCTTTCTACACCGGCAAAAACGCTGCTCAAATGGACAGGTTATTCCGTCAATCAGCGCTCATGCGGGATAAATGGGACAGGCAGCAAGCCGGCAGTACATACGGGGCGATCACTATTCAAAACGCAATCGACCATTGTTTTCAAGTGTTTGACCCAAGAGCAACCGCAGAGCAGGACTTCGGGAAGCCAGAAATTATAAACCTATCAGAAATTACCGCACAAAGCGTTGAATGGCTCTGGAAACCTTACATTCCATTAGGGAAAATAACCCTTCTAGAAGCAGACCCCGGAACCGGAAAAACTTATTTGTGTTTGGCTCTTGCTTCTGTGGTTTCGTCTGGCGGGCGATTTTATCTAGAGTCTTCCGATGCCATTAGACAGCCCGCAAAAGTAATTTATCAGACAGCCGAAGACGGAATCGCTGACACGATCGTTCCCCGTCTACAAGGTATGATTTCCCCGCCTAACCTTCAAAACATCAGTACGATTGACGACAGAGAAAATGGACTCACTTTTTTAGATGAACGGATAGAAGCCGCACTTAAAATTACAAAGCCAAAGTTATTTGTTCTTGATCCCCTACAGGCTTATTTAGGCGCAAAAGTAGATATGCACCGCGCAAATGAAGTCCGGCCGGTTATGGCTCATATAGCTGGACTTGCCGAAAAATATAATTGTGCTTTTGTAATGATTATGCACATGAACAAAAATGCTCTCGGAGAACAGGCAATGTACAGAGGCCTAGGTTCCATTGATATTCCAGCAGTTGCACGCAGCATGCTATTTTTGGGAAGAAATCCGCAGAACAAAGAAGAACGTGTCCTCTGTCATATTAAAAGCAGTTTGGCCGCGCCGGGTTCCAGTTTAACATTCAATATTTCTCCAGAATTTGGAGGAGTAGTTTTCACGGGAACGACCGACCTTGACTACAAGGCAATTACAAGCCCACAGCCTACCAGAAATAAACCCGCCGTTACATTGACCGAAGCAATGGACGCTTTAGGGGGACTCTTAGGAGAAGATGGATTTGCAACGGTTGAACAAGTTGAAACCTTAAAGAATGCAGCAGGATTTTCGCAGGGGACACTATACAAAGCAAAATCCGAATTGGCTCTTCGTTCGGTTTCGATTGGTAAACCCCCACACAGGAAAACTTATTGGATTGACCCCGATTTAGATATTGTAAAGTTCAAATTTGATCATACACCGCCACCAAAACAGGAAGCCTTGAATTTGCCGCCATAATTACCATATTACAGAACAAAGTCTTATTTTGTAAAGTTGGATAAAATTTAGTATTAATGCGGGTTTCCAAACTTTACACAGGTATTTTCTTATTCTGTAAAGTTAAGTTTTGTGTGGATTTCTCAAAGTATCTTCCAAACTTTCCAAAATAAAATCCCCTTCGTGGAAAGTTAAAAATTCCCCATTCCCATGCGGGTTTCTTGAACTTTACAAAATAAGCGGCTATGTTCTCACGAAAGGAGGTGAAAAATAAATGACAGAAAATAAAAAGATTTGTCCATTACTGACAGCGGGCAGTTTCGCAGGAGGCCGTACCTGTCACGAGGTATGCAGAGAAGAATATTGTATGCTTTGGACTGGAAAACGTTGCAGCTTATCCGCCCTTAACTATTTAGATGGTATAAAGGGAAATCTCGATCTTATCGCCGAAGATATTTGAAAGGAAGTTAACAAATGAAGAAAGCTGAATTAGAAGCTATTGGATTGAACACAGATCAAATTCGCGAAGTCCATAAATGCTATTGGAAAGATGTAAAAGCAGCCGTTGAAAGGGATAGGCTCCGGAGAGGCAATTCAGAAGTTCTCGAAGCAATTTGTAAATTATTGCCATTGTTAGATGAAAAAAATCTTCAAGAAACTCTTATGGCCGTTTCTGGAAGATACCGCTATCAAACAAGAATCAACAATGAAAAAGCTACAAAAGGGAGTCAAATTTGACGCACCCTGCCAAAGAGGAGGGACAAGATCATGACAAATAATAAAAAAGCGCCCCGGACTGTTCCAGCAGCCGAGACGCAAACAAAAAACTTGCAAGCAGAGAATACCACAATTCCAGAAGAAACGCAAGACCTATGGCAAGTCATATGTGACTTAGAAGATTGCAAAATTGGTTTTGAACAGGAAAGAGATACTTTTTCTCTTCTCCTTGAAGATTTGGAGGATAGTGTGAACGGATCCAATTTTGGACGGGCTTTAATGGATGTTTCCGCTCTGAATTTAGCGTATGAATCGTTCTGTGGCAGTTTAAAGACTTACCAAGAATTAATCAGTGCTGCATGCGATCGCTATCGTTTGGAGGTTCCCCGTGAAGATTAAGATCACATATGAAATGAATGAGCTGACCGAAGCAGCGGAAATATATCATGCAGTTAAAGAGATTCTTCCTCACGCAAGATTACATATAAACGAGGACAAGCCCCCCTATTGTATCGTATATCTGACCTCTAAAAATCCGTCAAACTCGCAAAATGACGGGAAAAGCACTTGACTACCTCCCCCATTTGAGATATACTTTAGGTATAAGTTAAGGCATAGAGTACCGCTTGTAAAGTTAGCCATAAGGCATGGGAAACAGCTTGAAAGCTGGTATCCTATGCCTTTTCTTTATATTTAGCCCACCCGGGCGTAAAACGGAGGTATTCAAATATGGACAACAACGACAACAAAGCCCAGAGCGCAGCACAGCAGACCCAGCAGCAGTCCAATAACGCAGCACCGGCGGCAACAGGTGAACCGGCTGCAGCTGGTAAAACCTTTACGCAAGAAGAAGTAAATGCGATTATCCGTGACCGGCTTGCAAGAGAGCGGGCAAAGACAGATCAGCCGGATAAATCCAAAGAGCAGGAAATTTCTGCACGGGAAGCAAAACTCGATTGCAGAGAATATATAGACAATAAAGGCTATCCCAAAGAACTATTGAATCTGTTCGATACTTCAAATATAGAAACCTTTAAAGGCTCTGTTGAGAATCTTATCAAGGCTTTCCCTTCTATTGTGGGTACAAAAGCCACAGGCGGTACGGGAAGCCCCTGCCCTCCCGGAGGTTTTAATTTTCCGAGACAAAGACAGCTCTCGAAAGGAAAAGACCCTGTATCAGACGCGTTCGGGCTAAACAAATGAAAGGACGCTTAATTTATGGCTATTGATTTAACAACAAAATTTGCCCCTTATACTGATGAGGTATTCAAGGCAGAAAGCAAAAGAAGTATTCTCACAAATAGTGACTTTGACTGGACAGGCGCACACACTGTCAAGATTTACAAAGTAACCACAACGGGCATGAATGACTATGACCGTGAGGGTGCAAATGCAGCCACCCAGCCGAGCCGCTTCGGGACAGTTGCCGGATTGGACGCGACGACCGAGGAAATGACGTTGAAAAAGGATCGTTCCTTTACCTTCGCCATTGATAAGCTGGACACTGACGAAACCCAGCAGCAGCTACAGGCCGCTTCTGCATTGGCAAGGCAGGAACGCGAGGTTATTATCCCCGAGGTTGATTCTTATGTTTATAGCATTATGTGTACCAATGCAGGGACAGCCCCGGCCGCTATTGCCTTAACTTCTGAAAACATTTATTCCGAGATTTTAAAAGCCTCTCAGGTAATGGATGATGCAGAAGTAACAGACACAGGACGTTTCATTGTGGTTACCCCTGCCATTTATGCGATTATGAAGCAAAGCAAAGAAATTGTAATGAATACCGATATCGGCGAGGATATGCGCGCAAAAGGCGTTGTCAGTAACCTTGACGGCTGTAATGTTATCAAGGTTCCCTCTGTCCGTTTGCCGAAGAATTTCGGATTCTTGATGGTTCACCCTTCCGCTACCGTCGCGCCGGTAAAGCTGGAAGATTACAGAATCCACCAAGACCCGCCGGGAATCTCGGGTGCTTTGGTAGAGGGGCGTATTGTGTATGATGCTTTCGTCATGGACAATAAAAAGAAAGCCTTGTACTATCAGGCAGTAACAACCGCTTAAAGCAACTTAGGGGCGTGTGGGCTTTTATCCCATACACCCCTTTTCTTTTAATTGGAGGTGAAAACATGGCAGAAAGGAAGCGGTTCAAAATGGGAACGCCTAGAGATATTAAGCGAACTCTGAACCGTGTTTCAAACATGGTTCTGAACGGACAGATAGATTCAAAAGATGCAAACGCGATTATTTATGCTTGTAATACAACGCTTTCTACAATCCGCATAGATGAGCAGGAAAAGCGGCTAGACGAATTGGAGAAGGTTATTAAAAATATGGAGGAGTCAAAATGAACGCCTTTATGAAAAGACTTGAATATTTAAATCAGATAGCACAGAGTCAGGGAGGATCGTGGAAACTGGAGTTCCCGGACGGTTCTATCAAGATATATGGTTCCGTTGAGACATACATTGAGCTGCTTCAATGTTCCGTGACTGGTTCTGCCCTTCCAAATGTTGAGAATATCGGCAGGACTAAAAATCAAACAGATGAATTAATTGAAAAGCTATTGATGTAGGAGGTTGCCGCCGTGACTGAATCCACAAATGAAAGCCTGGCCTTGCGTGTGCAATCGGGCGATACAGACGCCATAGCGCCATTATGGGAAGGCGTGAAAAGGTTTGCTTATCAATTAACTTTCCGGTTCTTTGACCGGAGCCGAAAAGCTTGTGCTTCTTCCGGCGTGACATTAGAGGATTTGCAGCAGGAAGCCTTTCTGGCCGTACTGGACGCCGCAGGAGACTACAAAGAGGACAAAGAATATAAATTTACGTCTTATTTGTACTACCACCTAAAGAACCATTTCATGACGGCAATCGGAATGCGTACCAATGCAAAGAAACCGTTAAATTGTTCGGATAGTCTTGACAAGCCTTTGCCCGGTGTTGAGGACTTAACTTTAAGTGATTCTATACAAGACCCTGCAGCTGATCAGAGCTTTGAGATTGTGGAAAATGCCGAATACATAAAGGAACTTCACGGCGCCCTACAGAAATCTCTCGATGTTCTGGAACAGCGGGAACGGGAAGTTATCACAGAAAAGTATTATGATGGCCTAACCCTGGCACAGATCGGCGAGATGCACGGGATCGTCGGCAGCCGGGCAAGGCAGATTCAAGGCCGAGCGCTTTCCCATATGAGAACGAAAGGGCGAAAGTACCTTCTATCTTTTATTCCAGACTATAGCAGAGCATACGCCGGGACGGGCTTTTCGGCGTGGGAATGGAGAGGCAGCATTGAAGAAAGACTCATGGAGCGGGCAAAAATCAGATTATAAAAGGGGAGTCAAATTTCGTCCCCCTTGCTATCCTTTTGGATTGGCTATGGGCGAGAGCCATAGCGGATCCAATTTTGGATTTACCCTGCCTCAAATCTGAGGCACCCTGCCCCTTGAATTTGAGAATCAGCTATATAATAGAACCGTTTTAGAACCATTCGACAAAATAAAAAGCCAACAGCCCGCATTATAAGCGGATTGTTGGCTTTTTCTATATCATTCCCACTCGAGAATTTTAGGACAGGCAATACTTTTCCACCGCTTTTGCAACACCGTCCTCATCATTGGAAAGCGTAACATCGTCCGCTGCTTCCAATACCGGTTTCTGGGCATTTTTCATTGCAACACCTAATCCCGCATACTTAATCATAGAAACGTCATTAAAACCATCCCCGCAAGCCATGAGTTTCTCACGCTTCCACCCAAGATGATTTAAAAGTGCCTCAAGAGCTTTTGCTTTATTGCCTCCCAACGGCATAAATTCCATATAATATGGATCGCTTCGATAAACGCTGCACTGTAAAAATTCCTTTTGCGCTTTTGAAATTAATTTTTGAATGACCGGTGGATCTGCCGCCATCAAAAATTTATAGATTGGAAACTGAATTGCAGTCGAAAGCTCTCGGCACTCTTTAATCTTCATATGATTGACAGAAGCATCAAACCGTGCATAACGACTTTCTGCCCGTTGTGTGATAAGCTGATTTTCGTGATAAACGACCATTGTCACATTATTTTCCACGCCAAAGGCACAAAGTTTCGGAATTAAGTTTTGCGGCAGAAATTCCTCATAAAGATTGTTCCCCGTAGCACAATCATAAATTCGCCCTCCGTTGCAGGCAGCAACATATCCACCAAACTGCGGCAGTTTTAAGAGGTCTGCAATGGGCTTGACCCCCGGCACCGGTCTTCCGGAAGTAAGCGCGATTCTGACCCCTGCCTCTTGTGCACGAAGAAGGACCGTTTTCGTATAATCCGTCACCTTTTTTTCGGTAGTCATAAGTGTCCCATCTAAATCCAGCGCCAACAATCGATACCGCATAATTTTCTCCTTTTCATTTCTTCTTTCATCTTACAGAATTTATTCCTTCTGTGCAATGGAATCATTTCACGAAGGATTCTTTTCTCTGGATTGATTTTTGTGCAAAACTGAAATCCTTTTTTAAAAGTTTGCAGGAAATTTTCTTCTATGTTATAATTGCAAAGATTCTTATTTTTATAAAAAGGAGACAACCAGAAATGCCGCAAAAGCCTCTTTATCATGCCGTAATTCTGGATTTTGACGGCACTGTCTGCGCAACCGGCGAAGGAATTATTTATTCTGTAAAACAGGTACTCCACACGATGGGATATCCAATCCCTTCCCCTGCTGTTCTACAAAAATTTATTGGGCCGCCCCCAGTATACAGCTATATGACATTCTGCGGTATGCCAAAGGCAGAAGCAGAAAAGGCACTCCTTCTTTTTCGGAAAATTTACAATGAAGAAGGCTGGCATCGGACAAAAGCTTATCCTAACATGGATGATCTTCTAAAAGATCTCGATAGTTGTGGCGTTAAGATCTGCACTGCCAGCAGCAAGCCGATTCGTCAAATTGAACGGCTTCTGCAAAAGTTTCATTTGAGACAATATTTCTGCGGAATCGAAGGAGTAGACGAAACAAACGAAACGAAACGCGGCGCCGACAAGCCCTCTTTGATCCGTGATGCAATGGCTTGTTGTGAAGTTACAGATCCTCAAGAAGCTGTAATGATTGGCGATACGCACTTTGATGTAGAAGGTGCAAAAGAAGTAGGAATTTCCTTTATTGGTGCTGCTTATGGGTATGGCGGAACAAAAGAGCTCTTAAAAGCTGGCGCCTCTGTTCTTGCAGATTCTGTAAAAGCACTTTATCCGCTTCTGTTTTCAGAAAACATTTAAAATTATAACTTTTTTACTCTCTTGCAGATTTCTAAAATAAATTTCCATAAAAAAGGTCCAGCAAAAGCTGGACCTTTTTTATTATTACTTTTTCATCAGAACTTATCCAAACTTCTTTTTGCTCTCATCAGAGACGGTAAAATAAGGGCTGTCATCCAAAGCCTTCATCAAAATCGGCAATGTCTCATGCATACAGTATCCATGCGTAGGATCAAGAGTTCCATCCAATGCCTTAAAAGTATATCCTTCACTCTGCGCCTCTGGAATAATTCGTTTCAAAGCCTCTATGGTTGCCTCTTTCCCATTGATATTATGCATTAAAATAATATTGCAATCCTTATGAATGGCCTTCATTGTATTGGTATAAAGCGTATCGGCATTTTTGGCTATATCAGCATTCGCATCACCGGAACTGCCATCCCAATCATAATAGATAAACCCACGGCGAATCATTTCCTTAATGATCTTCTCCCGCGTCTCGTTCACTTTGCCGCCGCCATTGCTGCCACCTGGGAACCGAAAGAATCGGGGAGCTACACCGGTAACAGATTTAATTTTTTCATACATCTGATTAAAATCATCAAGGTATGCTTCTACTGAAGAATAAATATTGGCATAGATATGACTGTACGAATGGATTCCGACCGCATGCCCTTTTTCAACACAGGTCTTCATCAGATCCTGATAGCCATTTGTAAGCGGTTGAGCAGTATCAAAAAAAGTAACCTTTGCTTGGTATTGATCCAATACGTCTAGCAGCGGCTGCGTCAGCACACTGGGACCATCATCAAAAGTCAGATAAACCGTCTTAGATTCCGGAGCTTTCAATTTTCCACCATTCAGCGGCATTTGGGCATAAAGATCCGGATATAAAGCCTCATATCCAGTGAGATTATCTCCTGCAGCAATTTTGCCGTCTTTTCCCTCAACAGCAGCTGCCGTCTGTACAGCATCATCGGAAGATGTCGGTTCTTCTGATGATCCTGCCGTTTCAGAAGAAATGCTCTCTGGTTGAGAAACAGGAATGCTCCCGCTATCAACATTCGCTGCAGCATCACCGCCATTGGGCTGTACTAGTTTATTGATAACTAAAACGATTCCAACAATTGCAACTACAATTACCACACAAACAACAATCATAACCGTCCTACGAATTAACAATTTTTTTCGTCTGCGGTCATGGTAATCGCGCTGCACTTTGTTTGCCATTGAAAGTCCTCCTAAAAATTTGCTAAAAGTCCTTCTGTAAAATAATTCCTTTTTTTAATTATAACCGCCTTTTTGACATATTTCTACAATCGTATCAAAATTGTATCTATTTTCACACATGAATTCGCGGGCGATACCTATGAATTTCTTTTTCTGCCACATAACCCACTTTTCCGCGTCCATTTTCAGCCGGTTCAAAAATGATATCAAAAAGGTTTAAAGACCTGACAAACTGCGTCAGTTTTTTAAAGCCATAATTGCGGGAATCAAAGTCCGGATAACGGCGGGCAAGCATATTGCCGATATCACTGATTGGCAAACGCCCATCCTCATCTGAAGCATCCCTCACCATGGAAAGGATTGCCGCCGCAATCACTTCTTTAGAAGTTACCTCAGCTACTGGCTGTATCTTTGGTGTATTTGCAGAGTCATCTTCGTCATCTGTTGCTTCCTGTGCCAAAACCTCCAAATAGCGAAAGCGATTACAGGCCGCAATAAAAGGCGCCGGTGTTTTCTTTTCTCCCATCCCAATTACTTCCATCCCCCCTTCCCGCAAACGGGAGGCAAGGCGAGTAAAATCGCTGTCACTGCTGACAAGACAAAATCCCTCTATATTGCCGGAATACAAAATATCCATGGCATCAATGATCATCGCTGAATCCGTAGCATTCTTTCCTGTTGTATAACCATATTGCTGAATCGGCGTAATGGAATAGCTGAGAAGAACATTCTTCCAGGAACCGAGCGAAGGTTTCGTCCAGTCCCCGTAAATTCTTTTATAAGTGGCGATTCCGCTGTTGGTTACTTCATCCAGAATATAACGAATATATTTTTCCGATACATTATCAGCATCAATTAATACTGCAAATCGATTTTCCTGGTTCATAATTTCCTTTCTTTGTTCTAACAAATTCTTATCTTAATCGTAATTTTCTATTTTTTATTCTTTTTCTTTTTCTGTTAAAAACATTTGAAAAGCACTTGGCAATGCAAATTTTCGGCTGCGCTCACTGGGCGAAGCCCATACCATCATTCCGCAAGTCTGTTCCACAATGATACGGTAGGCTGTCATATGCCATTCCACATGGGTAAAAATATGCTTTGCAGAACCGATCAGAGAAATTCGTAAAGGCTCAACTCCCCATGCACGAGCGGCCTCGATTGCTTCCTCCTGCGTAAGAATCCCCGGAACATTAGGCAATTCCCATAATCCCGCTAAAAGTCCTTTTGATGGGCGGCGCAAAAGTCCAATTTTATCGTCCCGCTTTAGCAAAAAGACAGTCTTTTCTTCGATTTTGCGCGGCTTCTTTGGCGATTTAACGGGCAGCAGCCCTGTTTTCCCCTGCTTTAGTGCCCCACAAATTTTTTTTGCCGGACAAATTTCACATTTGGGCAGTCCGTTAGGAACACAAACAATTGCTCCGAGTTCCATCAGTGCCTGATTATAAACGCCGCTTTTTTCTCCCGGCATAAATTTTCTCAAGTTGTCTTCCCAATCTCTTTTTACTGCTAAATCTGCAATATCGCGCTCATCTGCGCAAATACGAGAAAGCACCCGCAGAACATTGCCATCTACAGCCGGTACCGGTTGGCAAAATGCAATCGAAGCGATCGCCCCCGCCGTATAAGAGCCAATCCCCGGCAAACTTAAAAGGCTCTCATATTTCTGCGGCAATTCTCCGTTATAATCTTCCACAATTCTGACCGCAGCTTTTTGGAGATTACGCGAACGACTGTAATATCCCAGCCCTTCCCAAAGTTTTAACAACTGATCTTCTTGTACTTTGGCAAGATCATAAACTGTGGGAAGTTCTTTCATAAAACGGATAAAATAACTTTTCACTGCCTCAACGCGAGTCTGTTGAAGCATAATTTCGCTGACCCAAACCCGATAGGGAGTAACTTCATGGCGCCATGGAAGGTCTCTGGCATTTTCCCCAAACCACGGCAATAAAATCTGCGGCAAAGATTCTATCACTGCATTTTTTGATTTTCGTTCTTCCCAATCCATTTCGGATCGTTTTTCTTTTGAACGATTCATTCTTCTCCTGTTCCCATCTGTTTTTTAGAAAGGTGCTGCGTACGGATATTGACAAAAAGACGCATCGTGGAAGAAACTAAAAGCACCCCGATGGCGAGCGAACCTGCAATCCCTAAAGTGTGCATTCCTGTTTCTAAGAATAAGTCCGTATTCCCTGAAATTGCATATTCCATTGTCTGATAGATTCCACTTCCCGGCACCATTGGCAGCATAGAAATAATCAAAAAGCCGGTAACCGGACATTTATTTATGCGCGCCATCAGTTCAGCATATGCCGAAAATGCGACTGTTCCAAAAAAATACTGTAGAAGATCATTGCGAAGCGGCTGGAAAAGCAAAAAAACAAACCATCCAAGTGTTCCGCCAAGCGCCGCAAAGAACATATTTTTCCCTTTTAAATGGACCCGATAACAATAAGCAAAGCACATAATAAAGCTATAAAGACAGGGCAGATAATCCATCATGTTGCCTCCCTATAGAAATCTGAAAAAAGCAAGTACAGCACCGGTTCCCAAAGCAATCGCTGTAGCGACCAATAAGCTTTCTACCAAGCGAAGCGTCCCGGAAAGATAATCCCGCGACAGCAAATCCCGCATAAAACTGGTGATAGCAATCCCCGGGACCAGATTCATAATGGCTCCCATAATAATCTTATCCAGATGAAGCTGTGGAAAAATCCGCAGCGCCAAAACCGCTACCAAAGCACTTACTGCACTGGCGATCAAATTGGCAAAAAAGGAATTTGCACGATATTTTTCAAAAACGAAAAGCACCCACTGCATGCAAATTCCTGCAATCCCGCTCATAATGGCATCTACAAAATTGCCTCCAAAAAAGAGTGTACTGGCAGAAGCAAGTCCAATAAATCCCAGCATCTGAATTTTATAAGGAAACGCAGGCGTCTCTTCAATCTTTTTAAGCTCTTCCTGCACGGTCTCTAAAGGCGGTGCGGTTTCACAAGTTTTACGGCACAGATCATTCAGCTTCTCAACTTTATCCATATCGGTCGTATAATCATTAATTCTTAAAATCCGTGTAACTGCTTGCCCGTCTGAATCCTGCAGAGTCACATTAATGCAGTTCGTCAAGACAAACAAATCGCACTGTGAAACATGATACGCCTTAAAAAATCGGGTCATAGATTCTTCTACCCGATAAATTTCTGCTCCATTTTGCAGAAGCTGGCGCCCCAAATTGCTGCCAACCAAGATCAAAGAATTATAATCAACCTGTTCCACACTCTCTCAGCCCTTTTCTCACATATGCAGTCTTCTATGAAGTTCGGCCAACATCTCTCGACCCCGAAAGATCAAAAGTGCCGTCAATAAAACCAAATTCATACAAGCGCTTAGCACTGTCGGAAGCGCTACCATTACAAGTCCCATCAGAAGAGAAACAAACATTGCAATATTTAAAAGTAATACCAGGCAAAGATAAATCAAAAAGCTTTCAGGCGCCACGCCAAAGATACGTGACGTTACCGTTAAAGTCGCCATCACCGCCATGCAGAGAATCGGCACGGCATAATCAAGGCTCCAACGGTTCCAGCCGGTTGCAAAATCCCATAGCACACACAGAGCAGAAATTAAAAAGAGTTCCCAAACAAAGATCTTAAAAATGTTTCTTCTTTTATACATAACCAGAACCAAATTTAGCCAAAAGCAGCCAATCCCAGCAATCACAAAGAGAGACCATTTTCCGGATTTCGGCAGCAGAAAATTAACGGCTACACTAACGATTCCCACCGTAATGGTACACAGCAGCAAAATTCGGAAAAACAGACTGTTTTTCTGATAAGTTCCCAGCACAAAGGGAAATGGATTTTCGCTGCCTTCCCCTTTCAGCAGACCTTGACATAATGGACATCTCTCACGATTTCCACGCACTTTTAGGTTGCATCGTTCACAGTATTTCATAATTCCTCCTGCGAAAACGGGACAGCTGCAATCGTTACAGGAAGTCCCATACCAGCCAAAGTCCGAAAGAAATTTTTTTGAATATTCGTATTGCGCAGTGACGAAGTAAATGTCATTGTCAGAACATTCTTAAAAGAACACAGACAAAGCTGCAACCCATCTTTGCTTGCAAAAACGTCAAACATTTTTACATGAGAAGCTGCCTTTTCCGGCAAATCAATCGGCCCTAAATTGGAGATGTCGGCGGTTTCGGTCTTGCTTACAACTTGATATCCAAGTCTCATAAAAAAATCTTTCACTGGCAAAATCGTTATTCTAGTAATCGGATTTTGCAGAATTGTCATAAATTGGTTCACTCGATAGATCATTTCATCTTCCGAAAGGCCTTTTTTAAACTGTTCTTTTAAAGGGCCTAAAATTTCTTCCACATTTCCATTTTCGGAAGAAAAGTCATATCGAACATTCATCAAGCTAAAAAAATTCCGTGCGCTTTCCGAGGGGAAATAATGTCTCAAATTAATTGGAACGGATAGCACTACCGGCCTTTCTTTATCTTTATGGGACATTTCCATTCCGATCGCATTCATCAAAATCGATGCAAGCATGACTGTCAGACTTACTTTTTTCTCTTTGCAGCAAAAAAGCATCTGATCAAGCGGTACTGTTCCCTCAATGACGGAAAAACGGTTATCCGGATTTTTTCCTCCACGGAGCTGATATGCTTTTGGCGCTTTTGGTGGTTTTTGGCTGCACTGTTTTCCATAATATTTCTGAAAGCTGTCTGCCGCCTGTTCAAATCGGCTGGCGTCATATCCCAAATTCGGGATTTCCTCAATATCCTGATATCTCAGATAAAGATAACAGGTGACCAAACTGCGAAAAAATTGAAGAGCGCCTGTTCCATCTGTCAGCACATGGTATACTTCCAGATTGATCCGGTTTTGATAATAGGTAACTTCAAATAAAAGCTTTCGCACATCCCGATCATAAATCGGCGCACAAGGAACTTTGGTTTCCGGCTGAACTTTCGGCTTTAAAGAGCTGCTCTCAAGGAAATACCAAAAAAGCCCTCTTTTAAGCACTGAGCCCCACAGCGGGAATTCCTCCAGCGTCTGATCAACTGCCTTCTGCAGAAAATCCGGCTCTACCGGGTCCATCAATTCACAAGCAAAGCGAAAGACATTCGGATCCCGCTTACTGCTGATACATGGAAAAATTCTTGCAGCCTTATCTAATTTTACCCATTGTGTCTGTTTTATCTTCATGGCTGATTCCTTCATTCAAAAAGCGGTTAATGTACTGGTAGGATAATTTTTTCTGTTGAAAATATCCTGCGCTTGAAAAAAAGCCATGCAGACCTTCCGGAATTCGATGAACTTCTGCACGATTTCCGGCTTTTAAAAGTTCTGCGCCATATGCTTCTCCCTCGTCCCGAAGCGGATCCAGTTCCGCCGAGAGAATCAAGGTATCCGGCTGATTGGAAAAATTCGATTCCAAAAGCGGTGCAAAATAAGGATCTTTTAAATCTTCATCACTACTCTTATAAAGTCCCAAATAATCATCCACTTGCTTTGCAGTTAAAAGATTTCCGATTCCATTCTCTCTGACAGAATCAAAAGGAGAGGTTTCGGGGCGGTGATCATTATAAAGACTTGGATAAAGTAAAATTTGTTTTTGAAACTGAAATTCTCCTAAATCCCTTCCCTTTAGGGAAACTGCAGCCGCCAGATTTCCTCCCGCTGAATCTCCCATTAATACGACTGAATCCTGCTGTGCATGAAAAAAACTTGCTCGGCGAAAAACTTCTTTTGCCGCTAGATAGCAATCATCCAAGCCCACCGGAAACCGATATTCTGGTGCCAGTCGGTAATCAACACTAATCACTCGAAATCCGGTCATTCTAGAAAGCGTAATACAAGTTTCCTGATAGCTTTCGATATCTCCGGTTATCCAGCCGCCCCCATGAAAAAAGAGCAAAGTGTTCGGGGTAAGACGATCTTTTTCCGACTCAAAAACACGCGCGGGGACTTCTCTTTTTCCATCTGTAAAATAATAATTCCATGGTTTATAAACGGGATCAACCAACTGGATTCCTTTTACTTTTTCCAGGTGCCGAACAATTTGATAAGTCTTTTTTATATGATAATCAGGCTGTGACAGCGCACGGATTGCCGCACGCATTAACTTTGGAATCGCCATGGGAAAGTTCCTCTCTTTCCGAGATTTTACTGATGGCGACGCAGAGGCTGATCATTCGGCCTAGATCTGAGTGGCTTTGGCAAATACTTTTCCAGCTCAGGTCTACAAGAATGTTTTCCGGATGACTTAACGACTGCCCGGCCATTTTTATTAAATCTGACGTTTGTGGGAGTTTCTGCCTTTTCAGATGAATGAATTTCCTCTCGACTTTTCTGCCGCCCATTTTGATTCTGCGGTACTTTTTTCTGATTGATTTTTTCAGAAAAAGTCTGTTTTGGATTTTTCTCAAAGCTCTTTTTCTGTTTTGAAAAACCTTTTTGTGCTTTCAAACTTTTTTCGGATTTTTCCACTCTAGTTTTTCCGGTTGTTGCAGAAGAATGCTTTTTCTCAAATTTTTTCGATTCTCCGGGTCCTCTGCGTCTTCTGACTTCCTGTGCAGCTTTTCTGTGCAGATCCTGTCTTTGACGCAATTCTGCTTTTGTAAGCGGTGTTAAATTCTGCATAGGCCACGGATGATCTGCTATTTCCGGCACCTGCTGGCGAATCAATTTCAGGATCTGTCGAAAATCCGCTTTCTCATCGATATCGCAAAAAGAAATTGCCGAACCGCTGTGCCCCGCGCGAGCGGTTCTTCCAATACGGTGAACATAAGTCTCCGGAACTTCTGGAATATCATAGTTAATGACGTGACTCAGGTCATCAATATCGATCCCTCGAGCAGCAATATCAGTTGCCACCAATACCCGTACCCTATGGTTTTTAAACTGACTCAGTGCCATCTGACGGGCACTTTGACTTTTATTTCCGTGAATTGCCGCTGCCGAAATTTTGCCCTTTGTTAAAAACTTTACAATCTTATCCGCTCCATGCTTTGTACGCGAAAATACAAGTGCAGACTTGATTTCCGGATTTTTCAAAAGATAAAGCAGCAAATTCTCCTTGTTTTCCTTATCCACATAATAAACGCTCTGATTCACTTGTTCTACAGTCGTTGCAGGAGGAGCCACCTCAATTTTAACGGGATCAACCAAGATTTCATTGACTAATCCCAAAATTTCCTTTGGAAGCGTTGCCGAAAACATTAGATTCTGCCGATGTTTTGGAAGTTGTGCGATTACCCTTTTTACATCATAAATGAAGCCCATATCCAGCATTCGGTCAGCTTCGTCTAAAACAAAAATTTCTATCTGAGAAAAATCGATATATCCTTGATGAAATAAATCATTCAGACGTCCGGGCGTTGCCACCAGGATATCTACACCTCTTTTTAAAGCTTCCACTTGTGGAGCCTGTCCAACGCCGCCAAAAACCACAGCACTTTTAAGAGAAAGCCCCTTGCCGTAATCCTGCAGGTTTTGAAAAATCTGGATGGCCAATTCTCGTGTAGGGGTTAAGATCAGGCAGCGAATACTTCCGCCCTTTTCCTGTCCCAGTAAATGCAAAATCGGGACTGCAAAAGCTGCTGTTTTTCCGGTTCCGGTTTGTGCACAGCCAAATAGGTCGCGATGGTTTAATACCTCTGGAATTGCTTTTTGCTGTATCGGAGACGGATTCACATACCCGATTCGCTCTAAATTTTTTAAAATAACAGGATTAATTGAAAAATCTGTAAAAGTCATAAATAAATTCTCTTTCCCAATCTATAAAAATTGTTTTTCTGTAAAATAATTGTTTGTTTTATTATAACATGACAAGCGCTTAATTACAATTCAAAAGGTTTTCTCAAGCATTACAAGCATTATATCAATTTGAAATACTATAATACATACATATCATAAAAAAATCCATCGTCCTTGTAAGACGATGGATTTTGGCTCCCCAAGTTGGACTCGAACCAACGACCCTGCGATTAACAGTCGCATGCTCTACCGGCTGAGCTATTGAGGAATATTAATGTTGGCACTTACCTATTTTCCCGGGCCGTTACCAGCCAAGTATCTTCGGCGCAAGCGAGCTTA
>ENA-UOOK01003371-UOOK01003371.1-fermentation-metagenome-genome-assembly--contig:-NODE-3371-length-18251-cov-3.762805_pt1 | contig 18251 bp, 13 predicted proteins | sample MGYA00245777_ERZ724023 | MGnify/ENA primary metagenome ERZ724023 (study PRJEB28704, sample SAMN03018312) | fermentation metagenome | biome: anthropogenic terrestrial biome; feature: soil; material...
GATTCGGCGTCGAATTTATCATCCAGTTCTTTGATTTCCTCGGTCTTGTCGGCGGGGTTGCCATGATGATTTCCTTTACACCCGCTACCCTGGCCGGTATGACATTCATTAGGACGGAGGACGGATAGGCGGCCCTGCCTCCGGGCACATAAACCCCCACGCGTTCCATTGGAGTGATCTTCTGGCCCAGCAGTATACCCTCTTCCTCAAAGGTCATCCAGGTGTTTTGCCTCTGTCTTTCGTGAAAGCGGCGGATCCGTTCCGCTGCTCTTTTCAGGATTTCAATCAACTTTGGGTCAACCAGGGCATAGGCTTCCCTAATTTCCTCTTCCCGGATAATCATGTTCTCCGGGCTTCCCAGATCCACTTTGTCAAGCCGAAGGGTATATTCCAGGAGTGCTGCGTCTCCCCTATTTCGGACTTCCTTCAGAATGGAGACGACCGCTTCCTTTTCCCGGATTGCCTTCAGCTGGGAAGGACGATTCAGGCTTTTTCGGATCCATTCCGTATTCCTGCCCCTGCCGTCAATGACTCGCATCATGATTTTCCCCCTCCGACAATTCCCGAATCCCGTCGATGATCCGCGTAATTTCCCCGCGCTTCGTCTTGAGACTGACACGGTTCACCGCCAGCCAAGCGCTTACGGGGCAGATTTCCTCCAGTACCTCCAGTCCGTTTTCCGCCAGCGTCCTGCCGCTTTCCACGATGTCCACGATGACGTCGGACAGTCCGGTCAGCGGCCCCAGTTCTACGGAACCGTTCAGCTTGATGATTTCAATGGTTTCTCCCCGTTTGGAAAAAAATTTGCGTGCAATATTCGGGTATTTTGTAGCGACCCTGGTATGGGCATGCGTGATCCAGAGATCCCTTTTCTCCGGATAGCCGGCCACCACAAGCCTGCATTTTCCAAATTTCAGGTCCAGCATTTCATAAAGGGATTTCCCTTCCTCCAGAAGGGTGTCCTTTCCCGCAATGCCGATATCCGCAGCGCCATGCTCCACATAGGTCGGGACATCACTGGGTTTTACCATGATGAACCGCACGGCATGATCCTTGCTGTAGAAAATAAGCTTTCTGGAAGACTCCTTTATTTCACTGCAGTCGATGCCGATCTCCTCCAGCAGTTCCGCGGACTTTTCCGCCAGCCTGCCCTTGGCCAAAGCTATCGTAATCAATTCATCCACTCCTTGAAGCTCTTCATAAGAGGATCTCCTCCGCTTTGTCCTTTTGCATTCGGATGATCCGGTGGATTCCCTTTTGTTTTGCATAGAATTCGGGGCTCAGATGATTGCCGGGAGGCAGAAATACCTCCACCCGATTTCCCTCCGATCGAAGCTGCCGGATCAATTGGTAGCCGTTTTTGTCCTGTATGGCATCATGTACAAACAGAATATCCACTCCGGGAATCGGTTCCAGTCCATGCCGACGCTCCAACGCGATCAGCAGGCGCTTGATCCCCACGGCAAACCCGGTTGCCGGCATATCCACTCCGAACTCCGCCACCAGATTGTCATATCTGCCCCCGCCGCAGATGGGATAAGCCAGATCCCCGGTAATACCCCGGAATATGATCCCGGTATAATAGTCCAGGCTTTGAACCATTCCGAGATCGACGGCGACGTATCGGGACAAACCGAAATTCTTCAGAATACCGTATACCTGGGCGATATTTTCCAGTGCCTGGATGCAGCGCCTGTTCTTTGACAACTTCATGGTGGTGTTCAGTAAATCACCGTTACCGAAGAACATGGGCAGCTGAAGCAGATTGTTCTTGATATCGGCCGGTATGGACAATTGCTTCAGGAACAGCTCCAATGCCAGCATGTTCTTCTGGTCGATCAGATGCCGCAGGTCTTCCGCTTCCGTATCCGTCAGGCCCGCTTCCTCCACCAGCCCCTTGAAAAACTCCACCTGTCCGATATCGATCTGGAATTCCGACAAACCCAAAGCCAGCAAAGACTCCGTCGCCAGAGCGATGACCTCTGCATCGGCTTCCGGACCGTTTGCGCCCAGCAGTTCAATTCCTGCCTGAGCGATCTCCCGCTGTCTGGCCGATTGCTGGTCTGCATAACGGTAAACGCTGCTTAAATAGGACAAGCGCATGGGGAAAGGACCGGACTTCAGCTTGGTTGCCGCGATCCTGGCGATGGGCATGGTCATATCGGGGCGCAGCACCAGGATACGGCTGCCCGGTTCAAAGAATTTATACATCTGTTCCTGTTCCATGGCGGTTGCGCTGCCGCTGAACATATCCAGATATTCAAAGATCGGCGTGTCGATCTCATCGTATCCGCTCTGACAGAACAGTCTGCGCAGCTTTTCTTCGATCCTGCGCTTGTTATAGCACTCATCGGGAAGGAAATCCTGGACCCCTTCCGGCACTTGTTGTTTCCATCGGTTCATTCCGCCGTTCATTCGGTTCACCGCTTTACTTATTTATTGCTTTAGCATGATAAATTACTAAACATTATAACCTGCAATTTATCCGTTGTCAATGTATATATCCGATTTTTTCCGAAAAAGAGTTCAAAAGAGTTCATTTAGTTCATTTTGTGATTCATTCCGGTCGAAATATCTGCAATTCCGGCGATCTTCCCGTTTTACACGTTTCCTGTTGACTTATTATATCGGTCATACTACAATGTTGTTTGTAATGTTGTGAAAGAACAGGCTTAAGGGAAACAGAATAAAGTCAAGGTGAAACGATTGCTGGATTATCATATGCATACCTATTTCTCCCAGGACGGGAAGATGACAATGGAAGAGGCCTGCCGGAAAGCGATATCCGTCGGGTTGCAGGAAATTGCCTTTACGGACCATATGGATATCGACTGGCCAGATAATAAGAATGCCTTTCAAATCACCGATATGGATCAGTATATCCGGGCGATCGAGACGATCCGAACCAAGTACCGGGGAAAACTCGTTGTAAAGACAGGCATAGAAATGGGTCTTCAGGACTGGACCCTGGAAACTGCCACATCCCTTGTGGAGAAATATCCCTACGATTTTGTCATCGCTTCCATCCACTTGGTGGACGGAATGGACCCTTACCTGTCGGAATACTATAAAAACCGGGATAAGGTACAAAGCTATACCGACTATTATCAGACTACCTATGACCTGTTGCGTGACTATAACGATTTTTGCGTTCTGGGGCATTTGGATTACCTGAGACGATATATACCCTACCCATACACACCCGGTGATCACAAGATCGGTACGGAAATCATAGAGTCCATTTTAAAACTGTTGATTCAAAAGGGCAAAGGCCTGGAGTTGAATACAGCCGGTTATAAACATATCTCAAAGCAGCCTCACCCTCATCCCGATATTCTGAAACGTTACCGGGAGCTGGGAGGAGAAATCGTCACCATTGGATCCGACGCCCATTCCGCCCCGTATGTGGGTTATGAAAACAGAAGAGCACTGGAATGGCTGAAATATGCCGGATTTGATTATGTGACCTCCTTTACCGAAGGGAAACCCAACTTTGTGAAAATAACATGAAAACAACATAAAAAGCCGCATGATTACTCATGCGGCTTTTTATGTTGTTTTCAGACAGTTGCCTTACTGACAACGGCCTTTGCTTTCTTTACCACATTTTCTGCGGTGAAGCCGAATTCTTCAAACAGAATATTGGCCTTACCGGATGCGCCAAAGCGATCGATGGCAAGGATATCTCCGTCCAGTCCGGTGTATTTATGCCATCCAAAGGAAGTCCCCGCTTCCACGGCAAGTCTTGCTCTTACCTTCCCTGGCAGTACGCTTTCCTTGTATTCGTCGGTCTGCTCCTCAAAGATCTCCCAGGAAGGCATGCTGACCACCCTGGCATCGATGCCCTGTTCTTTCAGGATCTTCTGAACTTCTACGATCAACTGTACCTCGGAACCGGCAGCCACTAGGATCATATCCGGCGTTTCCTTTTTGGAATCACTCAGGACATATGCGCCTTTCAGAGCATCCCTGCCCGTACCGTCCAGCAGGGGCAGATTCTGACGGGTAAGCACCAAAGCGGTGGGGCCGTCGGTCCTTTGCAATGCGGCGATATATGCCGCGGCAGTCTCCCTGGCGTCCGCCGGGCGGATCACCGTAAAGTTCGGGATGCTCCGCAGGGAGGCAAGCTGCTCAATCGGCTCATGGGTAGGCCCGTCTTCCCCCACTCCGATGCTGTCATGGGTCAGGACATAGAGTACCGGCAGCTTCATCATTGCGGACAATCTCATGGCGCCTTTCATATAATCGCTGAATACAAAGAAGGTTGCAACATAGACGACCAATCCGCCGTGGACGGTCATACCGTTGGCAATGGCAGCCATGGCGTGCTCACGGACACCGAAATGCAGATTGGAGCCGGAATAGTCCCGGGCCGAAAAGTCTCCCATGCCCTTCATTGCCGTCTTGTTGGAAGGCGCAAGGTCCGCCGAACCGCCCATTAGGTTGGGAATCTTCTTTACCAGGCGGTTGAGGATCTCTCCGGAGGCAGACCGGGTAGCCGCCTTGCCTTCAAAATGCCAGAACGCTTCGTCATTCAACAGATCTGCGTTCAAACCGGGCTTATGCCAGGCCTCCCATTCGGCGGCCAGATCCGGATATTTCTGTTTGTAGGAATCCCACAGCTTGTTCCATTCGTCTTCCACCTTCTGCCCCCCGGCTGTAATACCTTTCATATGCTCCCTTACCTCATCCGGTATATAGAAGGACTTTTCCGGATAATAATGCAGGAATTCCTTGGCAGCCCGGACATTATCCGCGCCGAGGGCCTCACCGTGAGCAGACGCCGTGCCCTGTTTTGCGGGAGATCCATATCCAATTACGGTATTGACGATAAGAATGCTGGGCTTTCCGGTTTCCCGCTTTGCTTCCTCCAGTGCTGTCTCAATGGCGTCCGTATCGTTGCCGTCCTTCACCCGGAGCACCTGCCAGCCATATGCTTCATAGCGTTTGCCGACATCTTCCGTAAAGGCGATGTCCGTACTTCCTTCAATGCTGATCGAGTTGGAATCATACAATACAATCAGTTTGCCAAGCTTCAAGGTACCTGCCAAGGAAGACGCTTCCCCGGAGATGCCTTCCATCATGCAGCCGTCGCCGCATAATGCATAGGTATAATGATTTACAATCTCATATCCGGGTTGATTGAATTTCGCCGCCAGATGGGCTTCCGCCATTGCCATGCCCACCGCGTTGGCAATTCCCTGTCCCAAAGGACCTGTGGTCACTTCCACACCGGCTGTATGGCCGTATTCCGGATGTCCGGGAGTCCTGCTTCCCCATTGCCGGAAATTCATCAGATCATCCATGGTCAAGCCGTATCCAAATAAATGAAGAAGGGAATAAATCAGCATGGATCCATGACCCGCGGATAGAATAAACCGGTCTCTGTCCGCCCAGGATGGATTTCCGGGGTTATGTTTCAAAACTTTTGCCCAAAGAGTATAAGCCATGGGAGCTGCTCCCATCGGCAGCCCGGGATGGCCGGATTTTGCCTTTTCGACGGCCTCTGCCGATAATATGCGTATGGAATTGATGCATAGCTGGTCAATCTTGTTCATCCATTTATCCTCCTGTTTGTTTCTTGTTTGGAATCGTATGATTACCACTATTATATTCTATTGTGGAATAATATTCAAACCTTATGGGGCGTTTTCATGGAAATTCTTTTGGCTAAAAGCTATCTTCCGAATCCCTGCTTAAGATTCCATCCTTTTCCCCGCTCTTTTTTCTTTTTCAGTCCTACAACTCCAGCAGCAGGTGCGCCAGCAAGGCTGTCCTTGCAGGGATTTCATCAATCCGTATATGTTCGTGCTCCGCATGGGCGCCCGCACCAACTGCCCCCAGCCCGTCCAAAGTAGGAATTCCCAGCGCAGCGGTAAAGTTTCCGTCGCTCCCTCCTCCGACGCTCTTTTCTGTAAGCTCCATACCCAGCTCCTTTCCAATCCTTTTTGCGATCTCAAACATCTTTATTGTGGAAGCCGTCCTTTCCATCGGAGGCCGGCTCAGTTTTCCCTCCGCCTCGATCACGGTCCCTCTGATTCTGGGTTTCAGCCCGTTCATCAAGCATTCCAGACGTTTTGCCTCCGCCAGGGTTTCTACCCTGAAATCAATATGAGCTTCCGCATAGTCCGGTATCACATTGGATCTGGTGCCGCCTTTCACTACCCCCACATTGAGAGTGGTGCCTATTGAATAATCCGTCAGACCGTTGAGGTAAATAATCTGATGCGCAAGCTCCTCGATTGCACTGGTCCCTTTTTCATGGTCATTGCCGGCATGAGCAGCAACTCCTCTTATCTTCAGGTTAACATTTCCAATTCCCTTCCTGGCGGTTTTCAGAGAGCCGTCATCGGTTGCCGCTTCCGGTACCAGAACATATTCGCTCTTTTTGGCTTCCTCTTCGATAATCCGCCTGGAGGAGGGGCTTCCGATCTCTTCATCGGAATTAAACAAAAGCACAATCTTTTTATCCGCTTTCCTTCCGAGGCCTTTCAGGGCTTTTACCGCCCAAATAGCCTGAATGCCCCCACCTTTCATGTCCAGAATACCCGGTCCGTAAGCCCGGTTCCCTTCCACCCGAAAGGGTATTCTTCCTTTCTCCCACACCGTATCCATGTGGCATAAAATCAGGATTTGTCCGTCTCCGTCCCCGTATGTAAACTTCAAATGATCCCCCGTATCGGTCTGGGCATAAACTTCACCTTTTCCGTCCAAAAGTTCAAAGACGATATCCTGCAGGACCCGGCCGCATCGATCAACCAGATCCTTTCGATCGGACGGAGATTCCGCCTTCACATATTTTTCCAGAGTTTCAAATATTCTTTGACGTTCCGTTTTAACATAACCAAGAATTTCAGACATGTATATTACCCCTTTCGCACTCCAAAGAAAACCCCAGCTTACCAACTCATTATAACAGGTTTCTTTATCCAATTCCAAAAGAAATTTCGTTGCTGCGCGCGAACCTCATGCCAGTATTTCCAAAGCATCCGTACAGCACTTGCAAATCAGCCCGGTTTCATTTTATAATAAGATAAACGAAGCCATATTGACAGGATAAATCTTCGGTTCCGTTATTCAGTCTGGGATACTAAAAACATAAAGGAGGCCCCCTGTATGCAGAATGATCTTTTTCCCGCCGCCCGTCCCGAGTCCATGGGCATCCCGTCAAAACAAATCCTTAAATTTCTGAAAAAGGCAGAAGCTAATGGCATCATGCTGCACAGCGTGCTGATGATGCGCCGGGATCATGTGGTCGCCGAGGGTTACTATGCCCCTTTCCGCAAGGATGAGCTGCATCGCATGTACTCCGCGAGCAAGACTTTTGTCAGTGCCGCCATTGGCCTGTTGGCAGATGAAGGCCGTATTTCGTTGGATGACCATGTATGCGACTATTTCCGGGATAAATTACCGGACCATCCCCATCCCTATATACTGGATATGCGCATCCGGGATCTGCTTATGATGGCCACCCCCTACACCTCCACCACCTACAACCGGAATGACAAAGACTGGGCCTGGACCTTCTTCAACACCGAGCCCAGCCACCCTGCTGGTACCATATTCAATTATGATACTTCCGGCACCTATGTACTGGATGTGCTGGCGGAGCGAGTGACAGGCAAACCTTTTTTAGAGTATCTGAAGGATAAGGTGCTCCGGGATCTTGGCTTCAGCGAGGACGCCTGGTGTATCAAGGCTCCCGAAGGCAATTCCTGGGGCGGCAGCGGTGTGATGTGTACCACCAGAGATCTGGCAAGACTGGCTCTTCTATTCATGCACAATGGCAAGCTCGGCGGCAAGCAGTATCTCTCTAAAGAATATGTGCAGACAGCCACTGCCAAACAAATCGACAATTCCCCCACCGGCCACAGGGACTATGTTCATGGCAACGGCTACGGCTATCAGATCTGGATGTTCAAGGACGGGGCTTATGCCTTCTGTGGTATGGGAATGCAACTGGCGATCTGTATTCCCAAAGAGGATTTTCTCTTCATATGTACCGGAGACACCCAAGGTTCCGCCCAGGTATACGCCGGCATTGTGGAACTATTGTGGAGTGAAATTGTCGAAGAGATGCACCCCAATTCCCTGCCGGAGGAAAAAGAGGCAGCGGAAAAATTGGAAAAAACGCTGCGTAATCTCCGTGTGGTGAATCCTCTGATCGGAAAGTGCAGTCCTCCCCTGGCAGAGAAGATAACCGGCCGGTGCTATGCTCTGGACCCCAACCCGATGGAGATCAATAAAATCAGTGTGGAATTCCACAACGTGGAAGGTCAGCTGATCCTGGACACGAAGGAAGGGAAAAAGTGTCTTTCCTTCGGCATGGAGGATTACATAGAAGGGCACTTTCCGCAGACCAATTATTTTGGCCACTCCATCGGAACCCCCGGCGGAGAGAGGTATAAATGCATGGCTATCGCACGCTGGACCCAGGAAAACAAGCTGGTGATCCGCTGCTATATAATCGATAACTATCTGGGCAACATGACTGTCACCCTGGGCTTTAAGGGAGAGGAAATAGGGATATGCATGACCAAAACCGCCGAATGGTTCCTGGATGAATATGAGGGCTTTGCCGGTGGCCATATGATAAAAAAATAAAGCTTATCATTGAAAATGCTCTCCCACGGATGGCAAAATAAGTATATCACCGGCAACGGGAGAGCAATCAAACCGCAAAGATCAGAAATTCAGCTCATGCAGGGTACCGATCGGCCCGCTCAACACTTCATAGCCGGTGTCCGTGATGGCAACGCCCTTTTCCCAGCGTGCGCCGAATTCATTGGTGGCGGTAAAGGTAAGCAATGGGGACAGCAAGAATCATGGGAACGGTTATGTGCCAGGGCGAGGCGGCCGGCACGGCAGCCGCCATGTCGGCCACTGACGGCATCCCACCGAGAAAACTCAGTGCGGAAAAATTGAGAAAAGTTTTATTGCCGAACGGCATGATGCTTTAGCCAACCGATATTTGTCCAAGCCTTATCCGAAAATATGGATTCAGGCGCCGCCTTGTCCTGAGCGCCTCCTCACATAGGAAACTGATGAGGGCAAAGGAGGGCTTTTCGCATTCCCACCGGATGCAGGAGGCCTGAAAAGCGGGTCTGTACAGCATCTGTCCCGCGAAGATGTGATAAGTTCCCACTTCGGTAATGAGTTGGCCTTCCCCCGAAATGAATAGTGAATTTGGGAAAAATCATATTTTCCTCAATAAGGCTGCTGCATGATCCGATGGACTTCATAATGAAGAGCTGAAATCAGGCTGCTGACATGGAAAACCTTTTTGATATCCATGCGGTTGTATTTGTCTATGACATCCATATTTCATTCCCCTTATTTCATTAGCAATGTGCCCCGCCCAGCCCGGGCCGGAGGTAAAGAGATCGATGCCCCCGTCGGTCTTTTCGTCTATGAGATCCGAATAATGGCCGATGTTTTCGTTGGTGGGATACAGGATGTTTTCTGCGGCAGCCGGCCAGAGTCGTCACCCTCCATCCTTTGACCATTGCGCAGAACTCCCTTCACGGTGTTTTCGGATGCTCCGGCAATGTGGGGAATGTGCCGCCAAAGGCCGCTACAATCGGTCCCAGAGATGTGCTCCATGCCAAAAAGCGAATTGAAGTCCATGGTATCAGCACCATAGGGACCTTCTCCTCCTGGCAGCGTATGACCTCCCGGTTGATCACCCACGGGCCGGTTACCCCCAATGTGCACACGATACCGCCGGTCCTGCTCTATCCATCAGTTCCCAGGGAATTGCTTTTGTTCCTGTCGACCGGAAAGGAGACATCCTGCATAATGCCATAAGCTGGCTTGACAGACGTTCGATAGAAGAAGTGAAAAGAATAAAAGAGCGGTATGATCCGAAAGAGATATTCCATCATACCGGGAAAAATGTGAATCCGTGCTATGTCCTGCCCCAGTTGATGTGGTTTCAAGCTCAAAAGCCTGAGATTTACAGGAAAACCTATAAAGTGCTTATGGCGCATGACTATATCCTGTATCGGCTTACCGGCAGAATGGTTACGGATCTGTCCATGGCTTCCGGAACACTGGCTTATGATATCCATGAGAAAAAATGGATGACGGAATGGATCGGAGCTTTGGGACTGGAGAGCTCCAAATTCCCGGAACTGATGGTGATGGGACAAGTGGCGGGTACCATACTGCCTTATGTGGCGGAAGAACTGGGATTGTCCCCTGAAACAAAAATCGTTGTGGGCGGTCAGGATCAACGCTGTGCGTCTCTCGGGGCCGGCATCGATAAAGGTATCTTTACCGTATCGTTGGGCACCGCATCCTCCATCAGTGCCCTTTGTGACAAGCCTGTAACCGATGAGAACATGCAGGTGACCTGCTGCGGCCTGGATGAAAACCATGATTGCCTGCTGCGCACCGTCATGAGAGAAATCGCGGATCAGCACAATGTATATATCATGACACTGAAACCGTCCGCATTGGCGGGCAACACCTATCATAAGCTGAAAAGGGACCCGAAAGGCGATATCCATGGCGGCGAGTATGAGACCTCATGCATCCTTCATATTGCCCCCGAGCTTGTGGATACTTCCGCCTATACAAAGGAAGATGCCATACGGTGCGACAGCTTTCTCCACGGTCCCGTTTCGACCTGGGGCCTTCAGGAAACCAAGACCGGGCTCTTCGGCGATCCCACATATGCTACTGCGGAGCTGGGGAAAGCAGGCCTGGATGCTGCGGTTACCGAGGGAGTAAAGTATATCAGGGCATATTATGAACATAATGAGCAGAGTAAATTATAAGAAAGGTTTGCTGCATGGCTGTTTCAGACAGAGCAGTGATATTGCTTGCCAATGTCACAGATTAGCGGAAAGGAGTCCAGGTTCATGAAAGCAATTATTCATGCCAATGTAGTCCTGGAGGACAGAATTCTGAGCGATGGCGTCATTCAAATCGAAAATGGCCGGATTGCGGAAATCGGGAAAACGGATGCCATAAAACTACTGGATGCCTGTGAGATCATCGACGCAGAGAACCGGTTTGTCGGGCCTGGTTTTGTAGATATCCACTGCCATGCCGGCGGCGATGCCTGGGCTTATGAGGATCCTATGAGAATGGCCCGTTTCCATCTTGCCGGAGGAACAACGTCACTCAATTGCACGATCTACCATGATATTGGGGAAGAAGGCGCCATCCGGGCGATGAAAAAAATCCGAAAGGCCATGGAGGAGAACAGTCCGGGAAACATTATGGGGATTCACTTTGAAGGGCCCTTCCTCAATCCCGGATACGGTGCCATGGCAAAGACCATAAGACCGGTTGACAAGAGGGAATATCGGCGCTATCTGGCGGGAAGCCGGAGATATTCTCAGGATGTGGACGGTTGCGCCGGAGCTGGAAAATGCCAGGGAGTTCATAACCGATGTCCATGCCGCGGGTATCCCGATAGCGATGGGACACTCGGCTGCTTCCCCGGAGGATGTATTCTGGGCGGTAGATCATGGCGCTACCATATGTACTCATATCATGGATGCCACATGCTGTTGGATTTCTCCGTCAAGATGGGGAGGAACCAGGGAATGCGGCTTTGACGAAGCGGTAATGCTCTGCGATAAGATATATTGTGAGATCATAAACGACAGAGAAGGGATCCATGTCCGGCCGGAAAATGATCCGGCTTATTCTTAAAACGGTCGGGATCGATTATGTTGTGGCAATTACCGATGCCTGCACCGGATCCGTCGACGACTCGGATGTCAATATGGTGGACGGTGTGCTTTATGGAAGTAAAATGCGGATGATTCAGGCCGCCCGCAATTTCCGCCATAATGCCGGGCTCAACATGATGGATGTGTTCAAGGTATGCTCCCGAAATCCTGCAAGAGCAATACATATGGATCATCTGGTCGGAACTGTTGAACCCGGCAAAAAGGCGGATTTTGTTATTATCGATGAGGATTACCATATCTTAAAGGTCCTATTGGGAGGAAATACAGTAGTTGACAATACAAGAGGATAACGGCGTTATCCTTTCAGCTTCCAGGCAAGATCGGCCAGAAAGAGTTCCTGCTCCAGCTTCACCGGATTTGTGTCCTTATTGATATGCACGAACTCAATATCCATCATCCGGGCCCAGTCCCGCATCATCTCCGCATCACAGTCGTGGCTGAGCACCGTGTGATGCGCGCCTCCGGCCAGAATCCAGCATTCCGCTCCCACGGCCAGATCCGGTTTTGGCTTCCACATCACACGGGCTACCGGCAAATTGGGCATGGTTTGGGTGGGTTTCACACATTCGATATCCTGCACAATCAGCCGCAGGCGACCGCCCATATCGACCAGGCTGGCAACAATGGCTGGCCCCGCTTTGCCTTCAAACACCAGCCGTGCAGGCGCCTCACGATCGCCGATCCCTAACTCATGCACTTCGATCCTCGGTTTCTCCGCCGCCAGGGACGGGCACACTTCCAGCATATGGGCACCCAAGGCAATGCCGTTCTTTAAGTCATAGGTATAATCCTCCATAAAAGCTGTGCCGCCGCCCATACTACCGGCCATCGCTTTCATAACAGCCGTCATGGCGGAAGTCTTCCAGTCGCCTTCGGCACCGTAACCGTAACCTTTGCTCATCAGGTCCTGGCTGGCAAGACCGGGGAGCTGTTTCATGCCATAAAGATCCTGAAAGGTATTCGTGTAGGCCATGCATCCCTCTTCCTCCAGCATCTTCTTCATGGCGATTTCTTCCCTTGCCTGGAACCGTATGGTCTCCAGGTCTTTCGTTGCAAATTCGTACTTCTCCCGGTACTCCGACAGTAGCGCATCCACCCCGGTATCGGTTACCGCATCCATATATTCCACCAGGGTGCCGACCGGCCAGGTGTTCACCTGCCAACCCAATTTGATCTGCGCTTCCACCTTGTCACCTTCGGTAACGGCCACCTCGCGCATATTGTCGCCGAAGCGCATTACCTTCATGTCTTTGCTGACTGCGACGCCGACGGCGGCGCGCATCCATTTCCCGATTGCCTTCTGCGTTTTTTCGTCCTTCCAGTACCCCACCACGATTTTGCGGGCCCTGCGCATCCGCGCGCCGATAAAGCCATGCTCCCGATCGCCATGAGCACTCTGGTGCAGGTTCATATAGTCCATGTCGATGGCTTCATTGGGAATTTCCTCATTGAACTGGGTATGAAAGTGCAGCCAGGGCTTTTGCAGGATTCCCAACCCATTGATCCACATTTTGGAGGGCGAGAAGGTATGGCAAAACGTGATGATCCCAGCGCACCCGTCAGAATAGTTGGCCTCTTTTACCAGCTTCTCGATGCCGTCCGCTGTTTTCATGGTGTCCTTGTATTCCACTTCAAAGGGCAGATTGCCGCTTTTGTTCAGTCCGTCCACGATGATACGGCTGTCTTTTTCCACTTGGGCCAGGGTTTCCGGCCCGTATAAGAACTGGCTCCCTACCACAAACCAAAATTTGAATTGTTTCGTTTCCATGCGTAATACCTCCCTATTGTATTGTCTTTCATTATCTTCCTCGTTTTTTTTATTTCAGGTGTTCCACAGCAGCCCGCTGTATGGCAAGCCCCTTTGTATACCGCTGCATGTAGACGGCAAAACCGTCCATATCCTCCGCTTTGGGCTTCACACAGAAACCTTGGTCTTTGGCAAACACCCTGTCGGCAAGATAACTTTCCAGTGTTTCCCCCGCCGCTTTCCTTTGCATATACGCCGCCAGCAGAGCAATACCCCAGGCACCGCCCTCACCGGCTGATTCCATTACGGCAACGGGCACATCCAGTGCGGCAGCCATCAAGCGCTGGCCTACCCCTTTGGTTTTGAACAATCCGCCGTGACCCAGCAATTTTTCCACCTTGACCTGTTCTTTTTCCGTGAGGATATCCATGCCGATCTTCAGCGTCGCCATGGTGGAAAGCAGCAGGCTGCGGGCAAAATTCGCCAGATGGAACCGGCTGTCCGGCGTGCGGACAAATACCGGCCGGCCTTCCTCAAACCCTGTGATGGGCTCGCCGGAATAATAGTTGTAGGAAAGCAGGCCGCCGCAATCGCTTTCCCCCTCCAGAGCTTTGAAGTATATGGCATCGTACAGAGCGGGTTTATCCGCTTTCGCGCCCATAGCCTCCAGGACTTCCCGGAACAGACGGATCCAGGCATCCAGATCGGAAGTGCAATTATTGCAGTGCACCATGGCGACCGGTTTCCCGGCGGGCGTTGTGACCATATCGATCTCGGTGTATACCCGGCTCAGTTCTTTTTCCAGTACGATCATTGCAAAGATGGAGGTCCCCGCCGAAACGTTGCCTGTATGCTCGGCTACGCTGTTTGTAGCAACCATTCCCGTCCCTGCGTCGCCTTCCGGCGGACATAGGGGAATCCTCGCTTTCAGTTGTCCGGTGGGATCCAGCAGTTCAGCGCCTTCTTCCGTCAGCACGCCTCCCCTGTCCCCTGCATTCCGCACTTCCGGCAAAATATCTTTCAGTTTCCAGCCGAGGGAAAGCCCGGAAATCATGTCGTCAAACTGTGCCATCATTTTGTCATTGTAGTTGCTGCCGGTGCTGCCGACAGGAAATACCCCCGACGCTTCGCCTACGCCGAGAACCTTTTCCCCCGTCAGCTTCCAATGCACATACCCGGCCAGAGTGGTCAGGAAGGAAATGTCCCGGATATGGCTTTCCTTGTTCAATATGGCCTGATACAGGTGGGCAATGCTCCACCGCTGGGGAATGTTGAACCCGAATTTTTCCGTCAATATACCGGCTGCCTGTTCGGTGATGGTATTGCGCCAGGTACGGAAGGGAACCAACTGGTTTCCATCCTTGTCGAATACCAGATACCCATGCATCATGCCGGAAATGCCCATGGAGCCCACCGTGGCAAGGACAACCCCATATTTGTTATGTACTTCCTCCGCAAGCTTGCAGTAGCTGTCCTGCAAGCCGGTCCACACATCCTCCAAACGATAAGTCCATATTCCGTTCTCCAGCCGATTCTCCCAGTCGTGGCTGCCGGAAGCGATGGGACGGTGGTCCTCCCCGATCAGCACCGCCTTGATGCGGGTAGACCCCAACTCAATTCCCAGCGAGGTTTTGCCCTCCAAAACCGCTTGTCTGATTTGATCTTCACTTCTCATGAGTTTTGCACACTCCTTCTCCTTTTATACGGTTTTCCATCAATATCGTAAACATTCGATACGGTAAGGACTCCCATGGCATACCGATAAAGTTCCGCTCAGGCAAACAATGGCATGATTTTATACTAGAAGCCGGCTTTCGGCCTGATCCTGAAACAGGCATGACAGGGGCCGCCCCATGCCATAAAATTCGGCACAAGGGAAAGCCCGTCCAGGTCGAATATCAAGGGATCATCGGTCCTCTTTATTTTTCGGTTCACTGTATCCTCGCCGATATCCAGCTCAATATATTCCTTTCGGTCGGATTTGCCCACCATGACAACAGGGCCGTACAGAATACTTGCCAAATCCCCAATATCCGGAGTTCTCTCCAGGCGAAAGGTAAATGGAAGCCGAAGTTCCACTTGGTCTCCATTCCGCCATTCCCTCCCTATAGTAACATAGTTTCCCGGTTGTACACTCACCTTTTCCTTCTTACCGTTGACTTTTAATTCAAATCCTTCTGTCAACCAATAAGGCATGCGGAAATGAAACCGAAACATGTTGGCTCCCTTTACCTCGAAGCTAAGGGAATGATCCCGTAAATAATCTCCGGATTGAAGAATCCGGAGCCTCTTTTCCTTCCAGTCCAATGTGGAAGGAATATATAGATTGACATACAAATCATCTTCTTTATAAAAGTATATCGATTCCTGAAACTTTATATGGCTCTCCAGCCCTGTTCCATGACAGCAGCTGTTGTCATCCTCATCATAGGTTCTCCGGCTGCTAGGTGACAAAGGCATAAAGTAGGTGGAACCCCCGACCGGCCCTCTGGGATCCTGTGTCGCCAGCATATGATTATACAGCGCCCGTTCATAATAGTCCATATAGTTTGCCTCGGGCCGATAGCGGAAAAGGCCCTTTGTCAGCTTCAGCATATTATAAGTGGCGCAGGACTCCGCCGTCTTTGAGGTCAGGAAGCTGCCGATTTTCCCTGCCGGCCGGAACATCTCCCCTTCGCCGACACCGCCGATAGGATAGATATGAGCGGTTGCCGCCATATCCCAAAAATTGCTGGCAATCTCATAATATCTCCTGTCCCCTGTCTTGTCATAAATCCTTAAAGCGCCGACAGCCTGGGGAATATGTTGGTTGGCATGCATTCCGCCGAGAGTGTCCGCCTTTTGCTCCATAGGGAAAAACAGCTTTTCGTTGTCAAACAATTTGGCGGCGGTTAAAAACCCGGCATTCCCGGTTATCCCATAGAGCCTGGCCATCACTTCGTTCATTCCGCCAAACTCCCCGGCGATATACATGCCCCACATTTTCTCCAATTGCTCTTTGGGCAACCGGCCAAGCCGCTGATACACCCAAGTCCCCATTTTGGTGCAAATCTCCAATGCCCGGCGGTTGCCCCCCAATTCATAGCAGTCCAAAAGTCCGGCCATGATCTTGTGCAGGGTATAATAAGGGGCCCAGATAGCGGGGTAGGGCGTATATGCCTCCAATTGATCAAATTGTTCCTCGGAATAGGCACTCAGGAATCCATATTGATATTTGCCCGACGCCTCCATAGCATCCTGGCATTTCCCAAGCTCGGATACCATATAGTCTGTTTTCCGCTGAAATCTCAGATCCCCCGTACCTCGAAAGGCAATGGCAATCGCCGACAGATAATGGCCCGTCGTGTGCCCCTTCAGATTGCATTCCGGGGCATCCCAGCCCAGCATGGGTCGAGCCCCCCGCGTATCCAGACCGGCTGCCTCCCGGAAATTGTACAGCATCCGGTCGTCCTCGACCGATAACAGGAATTTCAGTCCCCTGTCCCGGTTGGCGGCAAACAGATCGTCCGTCAACCGGACCCGGTCCAGTTCAAAGGGCTGTACGGATTCTTCCACCGGCCGGGGTTCTTCTTTTTCATCGGTTACAACAATATGGGCAACGGCTTTCCTGTCCGTCATGGCGACGGAGCCCTCTGCCCGAAATTTTCCTTCCTCTTTATACCGCCCGGGATCTCCCGGAAGATCCCAGGCAACTTTGGAAACACCATAGGTCCCGTCATCCTTTTTTACAATCACGACAGAGGGCAGGGAAGGGGTCTCCCCCGGCCTGCATTTCAGATGGACCGCTTTTACCTCCGTAATCCGGAAATCCGCTTCCCTTTCCAGGACGGTGACTTCAAACTCCCGGGTGTCGGATGCCTGACCATAGGTAATGGTGGCTGTCAATACGGCCTTTCGGTTCCCTTTACCAAACTCCGGCCGGCCAACTTTCCCGGTATTTGTTATAAGATACTCCTTATCCGATCGCCAGGTAATCCGAGAACCCAGCTTGCCCTCGGAAGGCAGTTTCAGGTCCGTGTCCACGGTAAAGAGATTTCCAAGATAAATCCCTGCCTTATCCCGCCGGACTATTTCTTCCGGTGTCAGCTTCATCTCCTCTTGACAACTCCTTTCGCTGCAGCAAGACAAACTCAAAAACTCATTCCGCCGAAGCCGTACTTCAAATCAGCGGCGACTTGTTGCAACAGAATCCCAATCTTCTTTGTGGAGCACATCCATACGAAGTTTATAACGGCTTATGCCTGACTTAGTGGAGCCGTCATTTTCTTCAGCCAGCTTTTCTGTTCCTCACCCAGGCAGGGGCTCAATTTCTCGTAAACTTCTTTATGGTAATCATTGAGCCAGTTGATCTCCTCCCGGTCCAGCAGGGATGCATCGATAGCACGCATATCGATAGGGCAGAAGGTCAACATTTCAAAGCGGTAAAACTGCCCCGCATCCTCGTCCAGCTTATCCTTGACCACCACTACATTGTTTTCCGTCCGGATGCCGTATCGGTTCTCTTTGTACACTCCGGGCTCAATGGTTACCACCATGCCCGGTTCAAAGGGCACATCCCTGCCAAATCCATGGGGTCCCTCATGGACGCTCAGGCAGAAGCCGACCCCATGCCCCGTACCGCATTTATAGTTCATGTGATATTCCCACAGGGGCTGCCTTGCCAACGCATCCAGGGTCTTGCCGGTGGAGCCTTCCAGGAAGATCGCCATTGCCATATCAATATGGGACTTCAGTACCAGGGTAAAATCTCTCTTCTGTTCCCCGGTGATCTCTCCCAGCACCATGGTACGGGTAAT
>ENA-UOOK01003372-UOOK01003372.1-fermentation-metagenome-genome-assembly--contig:-NODE-3372-length-18249-cov-4.922667_pt1 | contig 18249 bp, 19 predicted proteins | sample MGYA00245777_ERZ724023 | MGnify/ENA primary metagenome ERZ724023 (study PRJEB28704, sample SAMN03018312) | fermentation metagenome | biome: anthropogenic terrestrial biome; feature: soil; material...
GTAATAAGTTCCCGGCGAGGGCGGGGAATTCAGCTAAACGCAGGGGCAGAATGCGCGCATGGAGAAATATTCCTTTTTTTACATGCCGACAGCATGATTGAAAGTCGGGTATTGGATGATATCCGCTCTGCAACCTCACAAGGAGATCACTGGGGATGCTGTACCCTGATGTTTAGCGAAAGAACCCCAATTTTCCGCTTAATAGCCTGCTTTTCCAACCTGCGTTCCAGAGTTTTCAGCAGTTGTTACGGTGATCAGGGTATTTATTGTCAGCGGGATTTATTCTGGAGAAAAGGAGGTTTTCCGGAGACGGTATTTCTGGAAGACATGGGATTCTCCCATCAACTTTGCAGCCAACAAAGGGCACGAGTGGTGAAGGGGATGATTATAACCAGTACCAGGCGCTTTAGGAAAGCGGGTATATGGAAGACAATAGGTAAGATGCAGATGATTAAGATACTATATGCTATGGGGATTAGGCCAGAAAGACTATGGAAATGGTATAAGTCTGGCTCGCAGGAGATGATATGCGAACGGCAGTAGTTGTTATGAGTAAGGTACCTCAGCCTGGTTTCACCAAGACCAGATTGAATTCAATTCTGTCTGAACAGGAGAGCGCGGATTTTCACCGTGCCTGCCTTGAGGATACCTGCCGGGCCGTCAGGAAGAGCGGGCTGCCAGGATATATCTACTATGCAGAGCCGCATGAACATCCCTGGCCAGCACAGGAAAGCTTGGCTGAGGGTGATATTTGGGGCCTGCCTGAGAAGGAGCGGACTTATTTCAAGATGCATCCCCAGCAAGGTGAAGATCTGGGGGACCGTTTATTTCATGCAGCCCGGGAAATTCTAACCCGCTATGAAGCGGTCTTGTTTCTTGGGAGCGATATGCCTGAGATTACTCCTGACATTATTTTGGAAGCACAGGCAAAAATGTTGAGCGGTGAGATTGTAGTTGGACCCGCCCATGATGGAGGGTATTATCTATTGGGAATAAAACAAGCCTCCCCTTGTATGTTTCAGAACATACCCTGGGGAACCGCCCAGGTATTGGAGAAAACCCTGATTAGAATAAGAGAAAAGAATCTCGCTTATTCTTTGTTGCCACCACAAGCGGATATTGATACCTGGGATAACCTGATAAATTTTTACTCCGCTGGTAAGGCCGATGAGAATAATTTCTACCAGCGATTAGCAGCTTACCAGATTGCCGCCAGGCTGGTGGCCAAGTACAGTTCACAGAGGGAAGGAGTCTAAAGGGTGGATAAGAACGTTAAAAAGATCATCGATGGGGCCATGAACAGGCGTTTACCATCAGCTCTCGAAATAAGAGACCTGCTGGCCCTACCCACTGCTTCGGAAGAATCATTTTATGCCCAATACGCTGCTTTACAGATAAACAAGGAAGTCACGGACAGTAAGGCTGAAGTACACGGCCAGGTAGGGATCAACAGTGGACCCTGCGCCTGTAACTGTGCCTTTTGCTCTTTCGCTGCTTCCAATCGAATCTTTAAGGAACAACGGGTCGAGGCAATCGAAGGAATTATTGAAAAATGTGTTCTTCTTCAATCGGAAGGTGCCAACGCTATTTACCTTATGGCTACGGCAGCCTTAACATTTTGGGACTTTTTATATATTGGGCGCCTGGTTAGAAGTAGTCTGGAGGCAGAAACTATACTGATCGCCAATATCGGAGATTTTGGTTATCAAGAAGCAATTGCCCTTAAAGAAGCTGGTTTCTGTGGCGTTTACCATGCGGTGCGATTGGGAGAAGGCTATAACACACGGCTTTCCATACAGAAACGCCTCGATACCATAGCAGCAGTTCATAAAGCAGGTCTTAAATTGGGGACCTGTTTAGAACCAGTAGGGCCTGAACACACTCTGGATGAATTGGTGGAGAAAACTCTCATCACCCGCGAGGCGCACCCGGTATTTAGCGGAGCCATGCGCCGCATTCCTATTCCAGATACTAGACTGAGCTCCTTTGGGAAAATCAGCGAGGCCAGAATGGCGCACATTGTGGCAGTAGTTCGCCTCGCCGTAGGATATGAGGTAGGGGGCAACTGCACCCATGAACCCAATGTTTTGGGAGTTGCGGCCGGGGCCAACCTATTATGGGCTGAAGCGGGGTCCAACCCTCGGGATACCGTTAATGATACCGAGGCCAGCCGGGGCCATGACATGGCCAGGTGCCGAGAAATACTTAGCGAAGCTAATACCGAATTGATTCGGGGCCCCTCCAGGATTTTTACAATGGCATAGACGGTTGGCAGGATAAAAACCAGATATGGGTTGTAGAGCATTTTGTTTCCCGAGAAAGGTAGGATCCATATGGAAAAAAGATATTGGAACAGTGTTTGGTTCAAAGTGGCTATTATTTTAATCCCCATCGCCCTGTATATTTTTATCGATCCTGTGCAAACTGCAGTCAAAAGAGCTATTTTTATACTATCAATGGTTGACGTCGACGCAGCCAAAGGGTACATTCTGTCCTTTGGTATCTGGGCACCGATAGTTTCATTTCTGTTAATGGTTTTTCAATCAGTGCTGGCACCGCTGCCTGCTTTTATCATTACCTTTGCCAATGCCGGATTGTTCGGCTGGATCAAAGGCGCCATCCTTTCCTGGTCCAGCGCCATGGTAGGCGCTGCGTTATGTTATGCCATTGCTCGTATTTATGGAAGAACAGTTGTGGAGAAGTTTACTACCCGTGCCGCCTTGAAAGAGGTAGATAAATTCTTTGAGAGATACGGCAAATGGGCGGTTTTAGTAGCCCGCCTACTCCCATTTGTATCCTTTGATATCGTAAGCTATGCCGCTGGTCTTACGGCGATGGGCTTCTGGGAATTCTTCTGGGCTACCGGACTGGGGCAGCTACCCGCCACTCTCATCTACTCTTATGTGGGGGGGATGCTGACAGGCGGCACCAGGACAATGGTAATGGGATTATCCATTCTGTTTGCACTTACCATTATAATATTTGTGGCCAAACAAGCCTGGCAGGCTCGAAGTAAGCTACAGGTGGAGAAAAGTTCAAGAATTTAAAGATTATTAACCTAAACCTCAACCATAAAAACCTGGCTTTGAGGAATTAGCCAAACGCTAGATCCGCAGGGCCATATTTATCATTATTCTTATATAATCATTGATGTATTGGCGATTAGGGAAAGGTTTGCTATGATAGGTATATCGCATAAGATGCTGTGGGCTGAAACTACCCGCAAGTTTTAAATAGGGGGCCTATTAATGAAGAAGATATATACTGATATGCAGGCTTTGGTTGCAGATGGATTTGTTAAAGAGGAAGATGGAGTCCAGTGCGTACAGGTGATGCAGCAGGAATTTATTGAATATGTTGTCGGCGGGAGTCTAACCTGTGCCTATCCGGTGCTGGAGATGTATTCAAATCCCCGTAAGGCTATGCAGGGAGGTTTTATTGCCGCAGCATTCGATAATACCTTTGGAGCTCTGGTTTACTTCACCACCAAAAGGTTGGATATGGCCACTATTGATATGGACGTCAACTACCATAAACCAATTTATGAAAACGATGAACTAACCGTAAAGGTAGAAATTAAGTCATTAGGAAAATCAATAGTTCATTTGCTGGGGGAAGCTTATGACGGTCAGAAAAACCTTGTCGCTACCGCCACCACAAATATTTATTTACTCAACAGTCAAAAATCCCAATAAACTCTCCTGGTTAGAAAAAAACCTTCCCTTCTTCTCCTACATTACAAACTGTTTCCCAAGGCAAATGCTGGTTTTGGTATAATGATTTAGAATATATCTAAATAAAAGGAGGAATATCTTATATTATATAGAAGTATTGAAATTCATTAGTGAAATACCATTAGTATTTCAACTTATGGTATTATAAGTTGAAAATTATTAGTGATAAATATACAGTTTTAAGGAGATATAATTATGGAAGACAAAAATAAAAATGATGAAATGTATGAAATATTAAAAAAGCGGATCATTCAGTTGGAATACGTTCCCGGGCAAGTGCTTAATGAAAAGGATATTGCCGGTGAGTTTAGTTTGAGTCGCACACCGGTCAGACGGGTATTTGAACAGCTAAAGAACAACAAATTGCTAAATATTATTCCGAGATTTGGCGCACAAGTAGCCCCTATTGATTTTTTATACATGAAGTCGGCATTTGAAGTAACCAGGGAACTTGAGGGTTATGCTACCAGACTAGCTGCTGAGAGAATAACCGATCAAAAAATAGAGGAACTCGAAGCCATTGTAGAACGATTAAAAAAATATGATATTGCAGAAGATTATAAAAGGATTATTCAAGAAGATGAAATTTTCCATGAAATCATTATTGAAAGTTCCAGTAATCCTTGCTTGGTAGAAATTCTTTACGGCTTACATATGCATACCCAAAGGATTTGGCTTTATGCGCAGCCTGATATAAGTGAGATAGGCTTATTCCTTAACACCTTGCCTAATATTATCAATGCCCTAAAAGTTAGAAATATTGAGCAAGCCGATAAGGCGGCTAAAGTTCATATCGATGTATTTGTAGAACGAATTAAGCAAGAATTATTATAAAAGCTCGGAAGCAAGGGGACATTCTCTTTGCTTCTTTTTTTGGCTACATTGGGAAGGAAGCAAAGAGAACATTCCCTTGATTCCTAATTAAACCTGGTCCAGTACTAAATTTTAGTACTGGATTTTTTTATCGAAAATTTTTTTCACAAAATAGGATTTTATCTATTTACATAGAAATGAACTGCTAGTATACTAGTGGTGCATCAATGTTATACATATGGTATTGCAATACGGAACAATCAATATTTGGTGGTCTGGAGAATAAATTATTTGCGGTGGTTCAAAATACACAGAAAGGGGAAAATTCTATGTCCGATATTTACGACATTATTGTAATAGGCGCAGGACCAGGTGGATTATCAGCAGGTATCTACGGTTCTAGATCCAGGTTAAAAACCTTGATTCTGCAAAAAGGCAGACCAGGTGGTCAGGCAGCTACTACTCAAGAGTTAGAAAACTATCCTGGGTTTGCAAGAGGAACAACTGGACCAGAGTTAATGCAGGCTATGGTTGATCATGCCGAGAGTTTTGGAACGGAAATATTACGCGATGAAGTCATCGATTTGGATTTGGATGAAGATATTAAAAAGGTTATCACCAAAAGTGGAAAAGAATACCAATCGAAGATTGTAATTCTGGCTCTCGGGGCTGAACCGCGCTCACTTAATATCAAAGGGGAAAACAAATTCAGAGGTAAGGGTGTATCCTACTGTGCTACCTGTGATGCTGACTTTTTTGAAGAATTAGATGTAGTTGTAGTCGGTAATGGGGATGCTGCAATTGAAGAAGCTATGTATCTGACCAAATTTGCGGAAACTGTGACGATTATTGTAATTCATGACGAAGGGATCTTAGATTGCAATAAAGTTAGTGCGGAAAAAGCTTTTGCCAACCCGAAAATCAAATGGATCTGGAGCTCGGTATTGCAGGAAATCAAAGGTGAGGGACTGGTTGAGAGTGTTGTTATTAAAAACCTTAAGACCGGAGAGCTGTCCGAAATCCAACCTAACGGCGTATTTTTTTTCGTAGGAACGATTCCCAAGACTGGACTTGTAGAAGGAAAAGTTGATTTAAATGAACAGGGCTATGTAGTTACTAATGAGCAGATGGAAACGTCCCTTCCGGGGGTTTATGCAGTAGGTGACTGCCGAGTTAAGTATTTGCGTCAAGTTGTAACAGCAGCCAGTGACGGAGCAATTGCTGCTGTGGCGGCAGAGAAATATTTAGCCGAAGAAGAAGGCTTTAAAAATATGGTACTAGATATTGAGGAACCTGTAATGGTAGTGTTTTGGGCTCCGCAAATTGAAGAGAGTATCACCGCAGTATCTGAATTGGAAAGAATGCTAGATAAAACCGATGGCGCTATAAAGCTAGTTAAAATTGATACCTACCGCAATCAAAGACTGGTCAAAAGATATGGAGTGCAGGAAATACCTAGCGTTTTATTATTCAAAAAAGGTGAATTGATTTCTAAATTTTCTGGTTCTTTTAGGCCGGAAGATATTAAAAGCCAAATAGAATCCGAATTAAAATGAATCTTTAGAAAATGCTATTGGGTGAGGAGGTGAACAAGTTGATTGAGGTAGATAAAAGTAATTTCGAAGATGAAGTGTTAAAGGCAGAAGGTTTGGTAATGGTTGACTTTTGGAGTCCCAAATGTGAGCCCTGTAAGGCATTGATGCCCAGTGTACATGCCATGACGAAAAAATATCAGGACCAAGCTAAGTTTTGCAGTCTGGATACAGCTGGTAACAAGAGATTAGCAATAAGTCAAAAGGTATTAGGCTTGCCTACTATTGCATTCTATAAAAACGGTGAAAAAGTTGCTGAGCTTAATACTGACTTTAGCATTGAGGATGTAGAGGCCAAGTTAAATGAATTGAAGTAGTTACTCAAGGCTCTGCAATGTTTATTTGAGTATTAGATAAAATTTTATATATATAAGCTTTGTCTAATATAAGTAAATTATTATTGAAAGGGGTAAGACACTATGCTAAAAGGCAAAAAGGTTGCTATTCTGGGCGACCGTGATGGCATTCCAGGACCTGCCATTGAGGAATGTGTAAAATCTGCTGGCGCTGATGTAGTTTTTTCAACCACAGAATGTTTTGTTTGAACTGCTGCAGGAGCGATGGACCTGGAAAACCAAGCCAGAATTAAGGATTTGACTGACAAATACGGTAAGGAAGACCTAATCGTCATCCTAGGCGGAGCCGAAGCTGAAGCTTCCGGTTTGGCTGCCGAAACCGTAGCAACAGGTGATCCTACATTCGCAGGTCCATTATCCGGAGTCTCGTTGGGACTCAAAGCTTATCACATATTCGAACTCAAAAATGACGTGAATGCTGATGTTTATGAAGAACAAATCGGTATGATGGAAATGGTTCTTAATGTCGATGAAATCGTAGAGGAAGTTAAGACCTATCGGAAATAGCCTCGAAAATACAAATGAAGAGGAAACCAATACTGTTATTTATTGAAGGGTAATGGCGTTAACTGTTACCCTTTAACAAAATTTGGAGGTGAGATTCGATGAACTATCCGGCCATAAAAGGTGCTGGCTATGGCTTGATCCAAGCCAATGGTATGCTTATTCATCATGGTACCACTCAGACTTCAGAGAGAATCAAAAATGCAGAATCAGAGCATTTGCAAAAACTACCCGAGCACTTGAGAAGCTTTGAAGATGCAGTTAAATACCCCCCCAACCAAGCATTTATAGGCAATATTATGCCTGACGAATTAAAGACTATTCCCCGCCCGTGGTATGAAAATCAAATAAACGATGCTGCCCGTGATGGAAAATATGGTGAAATCATGCCCGAAGATGAGTTTTTAGGGCTTATGAAAATAGTGGATATCTTTGATTTAGTAGTTTTAGAAGAGGAATTTCAAGCTCACATCAAGGAAAAACTTGCTGCCCACCTAATCCTTGGAAATATCAATAAATTCGATAATTTGAATAAAAATACTGGTAGTTTTGATGAAATAAATAAAATGGTGGAAGAGCACGTGGCCTTGCCCCTGTATTTCGAAGGGAAATTACTGGGTTGTGTAAAAAAAGCTCACGAATTTGATGAAGCATTATCAGCTCATGTCATGTTTGAGAATCTGGTCGCCAAAGCATCAGCAGTTTATGCATTAAAGCTTTTAATGGCCAAAACAGATCTGAATCCTGAAGATATTGATTACATTATTGAGTGTTCGGAAGAAGCTTGTGGTGACATGAACCAAAGAGGCGGCGGTAATTTTGCTAAAGCTATTGGCGAAATCTGTGACTGTATCAATGCTACCGGGTCTGATACCCGGAGTTTTTGTGCCGGTCCTGCCCATGCTTTTGTAGAGGCAGCGGCCCTGGTTCAGGCCGGTGTTTACAAAAATGTGGTGGTACTGGCGGGTGGTTGTACTGCTAAGCTGGGCATGAATTCTAAAGAGCATGTTAAAAAGGGTATGCCAGCCTTAGAAGATATGCTGGGGGCATTTGCCATACACATTGCGGAAAATGACGGTGTTAACCCAGTCATCCGTACCGACGCGGTGGGTCGGCATAGAATTGGTTCGGGAGCTTCTCCCCAGGCGGTAATGACGGCTATTGTTACCGATCCTTTAGATAGCGTGGGCTATAAGATTACTGATGTGGATCGCTATTCACCGGAAATGCAGAATCCGGAAATAACTGAACCGGCTGGTGCTGGAGATGTTCCCCAAGCTAATTATAAAATGATTGCTGCCTTAGCCGTAAAAAGAGGAGAAATTCCAAAAGATAAAATGTTGCAGGCGGTAGCAGATTTCGGTATGCCAGGATTTGCACCCACCCAGGGGCATATTCCTTCGGGAGTTCCGTTTATTGGACACGGTCGCGATATGATTCTGGCAGGAAAAATAGACCGGGCTATGATTATCGGTAAAGGAAGTTTATTCCTGGGAAGATTAACTAGTCTTTTTGACGGTATTTCCTTCCTAATCGAAAAAAACAGTGGAACTGTGGATGCTGGTTTTGATAAAGATGTTGTTCGCCAAATGATTGGCGAAGCCATGCGTGATTTTGCCAAAACTTTCAACGCTCAGTAATTTAGAGTGCTGAGAGTTTTGTTTTTTTAAGGGAGGTGAAATAGTGAGCGATAAAATTCGGGAAACTATTGCGGAAGTTTTTGAAGAAATAGCTGATGCCTTAGAAACCGGTTCTTTTGGTAAAAAAGTCAGAGTGGGACTTACTATTCTAGGTAGTGAGCATGGCCCCGAGGAATTAGTTTATGGAGCGGTCCTGGCCCAAAAGAGTAATCCTGATATAGAAGTAGTGGTAATCGGCACTGGAGTGGAAACTGATTTAGAAATGGTGGCAGTGGCAGATGAAAAGCAGGCTCATGCCAAAATGGATGAAATGCTTTTAGCCGGAGATCTCGATGCTGCGGTAACCATGCATTACAGCTTTCCTATTGGGGTTTCTACCGTTGGTAGGGTCATAACGCCAGCTCAGGGCAAGCCGATGTTTCTGGCTACAACTACTGGTATATCTGATGTGGAGAGAGTACCGGCGATGTTAAAAAATACTATCTACGGTATTGCCACCGCTAAAGCCTGTGGTATTGAAAATCCTACTGTCGGCATACTAAATATCGAAGGTGCAAGGCAGCTGGAAAGAGCATTACAGAAGCTTCATGAAGGTGGCTATCCTATAAACTTTGTTGAATCAGTCCGCAGTGACGGCGGTGTTGTCATGAGGGGCAATGATCTGTTAATGGGTGTACCTGACATCATGGTTAATGATAGCCTATCTGGTAACGTACTGATGAAAATGTTTTCCGCATACACTACCGGGGGAAGTTACGAAGCATCCGGCTATGGTTATGGGCCGGGGGTAGGAGAGGACTATGACCGTATTATTTGTATTATCTCCAGGGCTTCCGGGGCACCGGTGATTGCGGGGGCTATTGCTTTAGCCGCTGGTTGTGCCAGGGGAAAATTAATGGAAAAGGCCAAGGCAGAATTTATGGAAGTCCGGAAGGCTGGATGGGAAACCATAATGAATTCTGTTAAAGCCTCAGCAGCCAGCTCTAATAAAACCAATGATGTCGTTACAATTGTTGCTCCCCCAAAAAAACTGGTAACTGACGCTATACCGGGTATTGATGTTATGGATATTGAAGATGCGGTTGAGTCTTTATGGAAAGAACAGATATATGCAGAAAGTGGTATGGGCTGTACCGGCCCTATTATTATGATTGCTCCGGAAGATAAGGAAAACGCAGTCAAAATACTAAAGGATAATGATTATTTGTAAGCATGCTTTTGTAGTTTATAGATGATTGGCAGATAATTAGGAGTATTTTCGAGGAGACAAAGGGGCGGGTACATTGAAATTCATAATTATTACCAACAATCCATTGGTGGCGGAGAAATATGAAAATGTGTTATGGACAGATGGCTCGGTTGAGAAAACGTTGATTAAAGTCCGAGATCTGGTTTATGAAGGGTACGAGTTAGTAAGTCATCCCCTGGCAGCAAGTCTGCGTATGCTGTTTTCTCCGTATCGATCTATAATAATTGGCAATAAAAAAGAAAAGCTTAACTTCGAACATGCAGAGATTATTGACACCAGTATAATCAAATACAAAAATCATATGGATCTCAGAAAAACAGATGATTTAAACCGGGATGATTATAAAAGAATTGATCTATTGCTTTTAGAAGCTGCATTGGATGAAGAAAAAGGAAAGTGGTACTAATAGAGTTTGCTAAATTATATGGAGGTGACTGTTTTGAAGCTGGAAATCGGAAGAATATATATTAAAGATATCCAATTGGGAACTGAGACAAGTGTGAAAAACGGTGTTTTAACCGTAGACAAGACCAGCTTAATAGCTAAATTAAAAGAAGACGACAGAATTAAGGACATTAAAATTGATATTGCCAGGCCAGGGGAAAAAGTAAGAATAATTCCGGTTAAAGACGTAATTGAGCCCCGGGTGAAAATTAGCGGTGGAATAAATGGCTTCCCGGGAGTATCCGCCAAACAAGCCCAATGTGGTGATGGCAAAGTTCATGTACTGTATGGCGCTGCTATCGTAACCGTGGGAGATATTGTTGGTTTCCAGGAAGGGGTTATTGATATGTGGGGAGAGGGAGCCCAATGGACACCATTCTCTACAACTTTTAATTTAACTGTTGATATTAATGTGGTAGATGGCCTGGATCCGCACACCCATGAAGAAACAGTTAGAATAGCGGGCTTGAGAGCTGCTGAGTTTGTTGGCGAAGCCGGTAAAGATTTGCAGCCGGATGAAGTTCTGGTTTACGAAATGGGCAGCATTTTTGAAGAGACCAACAAGTATCCTAATTTACCCAAAGTGCTATATGCAGAAATGATGATTACCCAGGGGCTACTCCATGATACTTACATTTATGGCGTTAATGCGCAAACCATACTACCGTCCCTACTACATGCGAATGAAGAGTTGGACAATGCGGTTATTAGTGGTAACTGTGTGGCTGCCTGCGACAAAATTACTACTTACCAGCATCAAAACAATAGTACTATTTTGGATCTCTATGCTCAGCATGGTAAAGAGATCAACTTCATGGGCTGTATCATGGTTCCGGAGCATACCACCCTATCCGGAAAAATGCGTGCTTCGGATTATACCGTCAAATTAGTTAAAATGTTAGGTGCGGACGCCGTGGTGGTTTCGGAAGAAGGGTATGGAAATCCGGACTCCGACCTTTTAATTATTTGTAAGAAATGTGAAAAAGCTGGAGTAAAAACCGTACTGATTACTGATGAATGTGCCGGTAGAGATGGCCTGTCCCAACCTCTGGCTGATACTGCTGCAGAGGCAGTAGCAGTGGTTTCCGGTGGTAATGTAAGTCATGTGGTTACCTTATCGCCGGCTGATAAAGTTATTGGCAATGCCAAGGCTATTGCAGTACTGGCCGGTGGCTGGGAGGGAGCTTTGTTGGAAGATGGCAGTTTACAATGTGAATTGAACGCTGTTATTGGGGCTACGTCCGAAATTGGCTACCATAATGTGACCTGTAGATTATACTAAAATATTTATTGAAAGGAGAACATTAAATGTCTAATGAATTCAAAGTACTCTACTATGTTAACCAGTTTTTTGGACAGGTAGGCGGAGAAGACAAAGCGGGAATGGAGCCGGAATTTCATCAAGAAAAAGTCGGCCCGGCAGTTGGCTTTGAAGGGCAACTTAAGGGTGAAGGTAAAGTAGTAGGTACCATAATATGCGGAGATAATTATTTTAATGAAAATAAGGAAAAATCATTAAGCTTTATATTGGATATTGTCAAAAAAGAGCCACCGGATATTTTTGTGGCTGGACCTGCTTTTAATGCCGGCCGTTATGGAGTAGCCTGTGCGGAAATATCCAAAGCGGTAGCCGAACAGTTAAATATTCCAGTAGTAACCGGTATGTATATCGAAAACCCCGGTTTAGATACCTGTAAACAAGTAGCTTATGTGGTTAGTACCAGCGATTCTGCCGGTGGCATGAGAAAAGCCCTACCGCTTATGGCTAAAATTACTTGCAAGTTAGCCCAAGGTGCAGAGATAGGATCTCCTGAAGAAGAAGGCTATATCCCTCGCGGTATGAGAAAAACTATTATTGTAGAAAAAAGAGGTTCTTTAAGAGCCGTGGAAATGTTAATTAAACGGCTCAAGGGCGAAGATTTTGTTACAGAAATGCCCATGCCGGTATTTAATGTGGTTGCACCTGCGGCTGCCATTAAAGATTTAAGCAAGGCTACCATTGCTCTGTGCACTTCAGGGGGTATCGTCCCGGCCGGTAATCCTGACCGTATTCAATCCGCCAGTGCTCAAAAATGGGGTAAATATGACGTCAGCGGTCGAGACGCTTTAAATGCCCCTGACTTCTATACTACCCATGGTGGATATGATCCGGTTTATGCCAATGCGATTCCGGACCGGGTTGCTCCTCTGGATATTTTAAAGGAACTGGAAAAAGAAGGGTATATAGGTAAGGTATATGATTTCTTTTATACCACCACTGGTACCGGAACTGCGGTAAGTAAAGCCGTAGAATTTGGAACGGAAATTGGTAAAGAATTAAAAGCCGCTGGTGTAGATGGGGTTATTCTTACCTCCACCTGAGGCACCTGTACTCGTTGCGGTGCAACGATGGTTAAAGAAATTGAAAGATACGGTATTCCAATTGTTCACATGGCTACAATTACCACCATTTCAGAATCTGTGGGTGCCAACCGTATAGTTCCCACAGTGGCGATTCCCCACCCGGTTGGAAATCCTGCGTTAAAACCTGAAGATGAAAAAACCTTAAGAAAAGCCATGGTAAAAAGAGCTGTAGATGCTTTAGCTACAGAGATTACCGAAACTACACATTTTGAATAATTTTAATCGGGGGACGGAAGAACCGTCCCCCTAGTTTTCCTGGCTTTCTAGTTGCACCCCCCCGGTTTCAAAAAAAGACATGTATAAATTTGCACACTACTTCGGATGATCGCGGAATTGACATCCCCCCTGATATCAAATATTGAGATAGGAGGATAAATTATGGATGATCAGAAAGTAAATATTAAACAGATAATTATATATGCAGGAGCTTTCATCGCATTTTTGATAGGGTCGGGATTTGCAACAGGACAGGAAATATTGCAATATTTTGCATCTTATGGATACATGGGTATTTTTGGCGTTTTGGTAATATTCGTTTTATATTTGTATGTAGGTGTTAGCTTTACAAAAGCAGGGTATGAAAATAAGTTTCACAAAAGAAGTGATATTTACACATATTATTGTGGGAAAGCAATAGGCACCTTTTATGATTATTTTTCGATAATATTTATTTATATGTCATTTATTGTAATGATTGGAGGAGCGGGAGCTACATTAAATCAACAGTATGGATTGCCTAATTTTGTCGGCGGTATAGGAATGGCTATACTAGCAGGAGGAACAGTTATTTTGGGACTGAATAAAATAGTTGATGTAATTGGCAAAATTGGACCAGTAATAGCTGTGATGGCTATATCGTTAGGAGTAGCAGCCATTGTACAAAACCCTGGAGGATTAAGTAGAGCAAGTGAAATTATACCCACTTTGCATTTACTGAAAGCATCAACTAACTGGTTATTTGCAGCAGCTTCTTATGTAGGCTTTTGCATGCTTTGGTTAGCAACATTTATGTCTTCCATGGGGGCAGAGGCAAAGAGCAAAAAAGAAGTAACTCTTGGAGCAATCTTTGGAGCAATTGGTTTTTCAGCAGCTGTTTTATTAGTATCATTAGGAATTATGGCACACATTGAGCAAGTTGCAGGTTCTATGGTGCCATCATTAATTTTAGCACGAAATATACATCCAATTGTAGCTATAATATTTTCGCTAGCAGTTGTAGCAGGAATTTACACAACAGCAGTACCACTTCTTTGGACAGTTGTAGCCAGAATTTCAGATGAAAAGAGCCGTAAATTTATAATTCTTGTTATAGTATTAGCCATGATAGGAACTATTATTGGATTAAAAGTACCTTTTAACCAGTTGGTAAACATTATTTATGTAATTAATGGATATGTAGGAATATTGTTATTGGCTTTAATGATTATTAAGGATATTAGAATGAACAATATCAAGAATGTTGAAAATTAGTGCTCATTTGAAACCGACTGAAGCACGGGAAGGGCTGTGGTGATATGCAACAGCCTTTTCATTTACTGGGCATAGTCTGGATTAAACGTGCTGTGTTAGCGGCAAAAAAGGGAATAATCTTATAATGGAGTGAGGAAAACTACGATGTTTATTGGTTTGATTATTGTTCTGCTCCTAGTCTTAGTGCTCCCTTTTACCATTCACAAGGTTGAAGAGAACCTGGAAGTCTTCCTTTTTGTCATGGGGATTTCTGCTTCCCTGATCTCAGGGATACTTGGCAAGGAACTGATGATCAAGGCTCTTAAAGAACCTGTCATGATTTCCGGGGCGGTTCTGGTGGCAGGTCTGATGTTTCATTATTTTAATAAGAAGATCAGGCTGTCTATAAAAAAGATCCTGACAGCCATCCCGCTGCAATTGTTTGTATTTATTGTTGTGGTGTTTCTTGGCCTTGCCTCAAGTGTGATTACAGCGATTATTGCGTCACTATTACTGGTGGAAATAATTAACGTACTGGAAATAGAACGCAGGCACAAAATAAATTTAACGGTGATTGCCTGTTTTTCCATCGGATTGGGTGCTGCTCTGACCCCCATAGGTGAACCGCTGGCTACCATTGCCATTTCCAAAATGGGGCAAGATTTTTGGTACCTGGTGCGGCTGTTGGGTATTTATATTGTTCCAGGAATCCTGTTGATTGGTGTTATCAGTATATTTGCTGTTAAGGGAACTGTCGCTGTCAAAACACAGCCAGCTTTAACGACTGAAATAGAAGCAGCGGCAGTAAGCCACACCAATGGAGGAGAGTCTTATCCCGATGTCTTTATCAGAGCAGGGAAGGTGTACCTCTTTGTGATGGCACTGGTTTTTCTTGGTGAGGGTTTTAAACCGTTGATTGATGCCTATGTCCTTGGCTTAAGCTATAAGCTCCTTTTTTGGATCAACATGATTTCAGCCGTATTGGATAATGCTACATTAACTGCGGCCGAGCTGAGTATTTCTATGGACGCCCACCAGGTAAAATCAATTCTTCTAGGATTGTTGATCAGCGGCGGGATGCTCATTCCGGGCAATATCCCCAATATTATTTCGGCGAATAAGCTGAAGATAGGGAGCAGGGAGTGGGCTCGATTAGGTGTTCCCATGGGATTGATCATGATGGCCCTTTATTTTGCCATTTTGACCCTTGTTTAAATTCTGTGTTATTTTAATACTGCATGATGAAAGGGCTTTTGGAGTTGCCTATAGGCTGGTCATAAAAATACGAGAAGCTGGGGCAGAGCGATGGAGCTTGAGGAAGATATCTTGTTTCTCAATAAATATATTATAATGGATATATAAAACATTTTTCTATTCTCTATGAAGCAGGGGTATTAAAACCTGGATGTGATTAGGTTTGGAAAAAGTATGTCAGCTTACCTGAGCTAAGGCCAAAAAACAGTTATTACAAGATAAGTTGATTGATACGGAGGGAAAATAAATGTTAATGGCATCTTGAATAAGCAGTATTCTTCAAGTTTGTGAGGATGAAAGTTTACATCAAGTAGCAGAAAAGTTGATGCAATGTTCGAGAGAAATTTTAGATATTGTAGATAGTGGGGGTCAGGTGGTAGGTAAAATAACTTCAAAAAATCTAATGATTGCTTTAGCCAAAAAAATTGATCCTAATACTCCGGTTAAAACACTAGTAGAAGATCTTAGGGAGATAACGCAAACAGACAATTGCCAGGATATAGTGTTGATGGATAATGGCAACTTGATGGGTGCTGCCCTGGAGGCCTCATCGGATGGAATTTTGATTTCCGATGATAAAGGAAATATTACCTATGTTAATAATGCCTATGAGAAAATCACTGGTCTAAAAAAAGAGCAAATGATAGGTAAAAATCTTCGTATACTGTTACAAGAAAAAATGTTTAATATGGCGGCATCATTGGTAGTCTTAGAGGATGGGAAACCAGTATCAATTATGCATAAATATATTACTGGTAAGAATGCTCTAACTACGGCTAGTCCAATTTACAATGAAGAAGGAAAAATTATTGGGGTATTCAATAATACACGTAACATTTCTGACCTGGCTAGGCTGAGAAATGAATTGCTAGCCACTAATAATGTAATCCTTCAATATTCTAGCGAAACACAATCGCTTCTCCAGCAGCAGATGCAGGGGGAGGGGTTTATTTTCAAGAGCAAAATCATGATGCTGATATTATTATTTCTACCCTAAAAAGCTATCCATCCATCCGCAAAGCGGCTTCCGACTTGGGTATTAATCCTTCCACCTTATCGCGCAAGATAAAAAAATATGGAATTGATATTGATTTGATTTAAAGATTTATTCCCCATTAAACTACTGGAACAACCAACTAAACTTCCTTTGAACTAAACCCTGAATACCCATCAGGTAAATCCACCCTGCCATATATTTCTGCTATAGTACTGTAGGATAGTAATTTCACAGCCATTTAAAACTCTGGACCGCTCTGCTTAAATCCCTTACCAAAAACTTCAATAGTTTCATTGATAGTAATAAAAGCATGGGGATCAATCTGAAATACAATTTCCTTTAAGCGGGGCAGCTGTGTCCTGGCTACGGTAACCATAATGATATTCCTGCTTTCACCGGTATAGGCTCCCCGGCCCACCAGGTAGGTACAGCCGCGATTTATATTATCAAATATTTCCCTAGCTATATCCTCATGTTGTTCGGAAACTATCATGGCGGTTTTGCTCACATTCGATCCTAATTGCACATTATCCACCACTTTGCCGCAAATGAATATGGATATGGCAGAAAAAAGGGTCAGCTCTATATTCGAGGTAAAGAGAAAAACTCCCAGTATGATCAGATTTACAACGAAGGAAATAGTACCGAAGCTATACCCCCAGAAATTACTGATAATCACCGCTATGATGTCCAGTCCTCCGGTTGACCCTTTACTGCGCAGGTTGATGCCAATACCTACACCAGATAAGACTCCCCCCAGTATGGACGCTAAAAGGAGGTTGTCTATACCCAGATCAATCTGCCAGTTTTCGCTAATGCCCAAAAAGAAGGTAAGGGCTAACATGCCTATGAGACTATAAAGAGCAAAGCGTTTGCTGACGAATTTATATCCCATAATAAAAATAGGTATGTTTAGACCCATGTACCAGACCCAAATATCCACCCCGCTAAGAAACTTAAGTATAATAGCAATCCCGGTGACCCCGCCAGTCAGAATGTAAGCAGGTACCAAAATCAGCTGTATCGCCAGGGCGAGTATTAACGACCCCAGCAGAATTCCCAGAATATCTTGATAAGAAAACCTTTCCTTAAACCTGTTCAAACTGGATGCCATTGTAACCATCGACTTAGTTAGGTTCATAATCTGCCTCCTCGTGCAATTGCCAACCATACTGTTTATAAGATGTGGTATGAATTAATATTCTATCATTTTATTAGCACTTATCAAGGAAAACAATCTGAATCGTTTTCGTGCTAGCGAAATTGTAGTCTTTAATGCTTTGGTCTGATCAGGCGGGGCTAGATTCTTTTTTTGTAGTTAATTTTAACATGATACACTTTCTCAGCAGATCAATTCAGGAATATTTACGGGAAGCGGTCTCTCCAATGTTAAAAAAAAGGATATTAAAGTAACCGGATGTCAATAATACTGATAACGGTTTATCTCCAAGATGGGAATTTTAAAATGTGAAAGGATGGATATCAATGGCAAACAAAGAGGTATGGGAGAAAAAGGAGACCTGGGATAAATATGTAGACACAGGGGGACAGTATACTTTTGATGAGGAAATGCTAAACAGGGCTTTTGAGGAAGCCAAAAAGGTCTATAAAGCCAGGGGATTCCAAAGAAGAATGGGTTATGGAAAGGCCCCTTGCGTAACTACAGTAGATATGGCCAGGGCCTGGATGTCGGATGGGCACCCCTTTACCTGTGAGAATAATGTAGAAATTTGTGCCAATGCCCTTAAGGTATTGGAAGCAGCCAGAAAAACTGGAGTTCCTATTTTCCACACAACTACCGGGTATACTGGAGA
>ENA-UOOK01003373-UOOK01003373.1-fermentation-metagenome-genome-assembly--contig:-NODE-3373-length-18244-cov-8.355050_pt1 | contig 18244 bp, 18 predicted proteins | sample MGYA00245777_ERZ724023 | MGnify/ENA primary metagenome ERZ724023 (study PRJEB28704, sample SAMN03018312) | fermentation metagenome | biome: anthropogenic terrestrial biome; feature: soil; material...
GGATATCATTTGTCGAAATCATAACATGGTATACATGGTGGGTGTGAACAGTAACTTTACTCCTTAACGATTCTGGATAATTTAAAAGCACCTAGCGCCAACGCTCCCACAAAGAATAGGAGCAGCGGCAGAAACCACAGCAGCTTCGAATGAGAGCTTGTCAGTATCTTTAATCCCCAGGTAGCAGGAAGGAGATATCCTGCCTTTTCTAAAGCACCTGGCAGCATATCGACAGGAAACATCATACCGGTGAGCATCATCGAAGGCAGGAACAGAAGCTGGGCATACATTGCCAGCTTATTTACATTGGAAACAAACAACCCCAGCAAAGACCCAACCGCAATGCAGCTAATAATAAAGATAGCCAGACATCCAAAGTATCGAAGCGGATTCTCCGGTAACTTTGCATCAAAGGCAAGGGGTGCCGTCGCGTAGATGATAAGACTCGTAATAAACAAGTGAACAAAAGCAGATATAAAATTATTTACCGCTCCGGTCCAGAGAGGAATCCCACCAACCTGATACGCCTTCTTAATGTCACTGGGATACAGCTCAACCAGTGGAAGCGGCGTTCCCAAAAAAGCTCCCATTGTAATCGTAAATACCGTCATGGACTGGATCAGCGTGTCTTTTGCCAGAGGGTTAATGGAAGTGAAAATCGCTCCGATAAAAAGAAAAAACAGCAGCGGAACGAGATAGTACGTAATCAGGATTCCTTTGTTTCGTAAATCTATTTTCCATTGCAATGCTACTCCATAGAAAAAAGCCCGCATTTATTTTCCCTCCTTTGCAATCTCAATAAAACGCTCCTCCATGGAAGCACGTTCGATCTTAATATCAATGACTTCATTGTCCATTTCCTTAAGCATGGTCAACAACTCTAATAAAGCATCGCTGATCTCGGATGTCGTCACTGTAAAATAATTCTTCTCTAAGCTGCCGGCTTTACTATAGCGCAGCTTTACCTGCGGGAAAGGATTTCTCGTATGCAGAGATATCCTTCTTTCTCCAAAACCACTTCCGGTCAACTCATATGCCGTTCCCAGAAAAGCCAGCTCTCCTTCTCTTAAAATAGCAATCCGGTCACATAAGCTCTCCACCTCCGCCATGTCGTGGCTTGCCATTAAAATGGTTTTACCGGCTTCCTTCAGCTTTCTTATCTCCTGATGTAAGGATACCCTTCCTTCCACATCAAGTCCGGCAGTCGGCTCGTCCAAAATGATGATATCCGGATCATTAATCAGGGCAATCACCAGATGTAATTTTCGTTTCTGCCCGGTAGACAAGGTTCCATACTGCTTATTTCGAAACTCCATAATTCCGAAATTTTGAAGTACGGTTTGGTCTACTTTTGCATTGTTCCATTTGCTGAATAGTTTATAAGCCTCCAGCGCTGTTATGTTTTCCATGAGAGAGGAGGACTGTAACTGTACTCCGATTCTTCCGTGCACTCGAATCGTACCCTCATGATACCTTCGAATTCCTTCAATACATTCTAATGTTGTTGTTTTACCGGCACCGTTGGCACCCAGTAAAGCAAAGATTTCCCCCTGCATCGCAGTAAAAGAAAGCCCGTGGATTACGGTATGATTACCGTATTTTTTAACCAGATTAACTACCTCAATCGCTGCACCCATATTTCTCCTTCCTTACGATACCATAATAGGCAATTGCCTGTAATATTTTTTATCATACAATAGTTTGGTAATTTTTTCAAGAAATATAAAAAGCATCCAAATCGTACGTGAATTTTCCACAACTAAAAAGGCTGCATAAAAACCTGCATAAACAAGTTTTCTACAGCTTGTAAAAGTATCTTCTAAAGAAACAAGAGGTATGATACTATTATCAAAAGGGTGGCTAAGTAATAATTAGCGATAACTTATGCCCGCACGCAAAAAGGCTGCATAAAACCTGCATAAACAAGTTTTCTACAGCCTGTAAAAGGTATCTTTTATAAGAGTGTCTTATGTTTTAATGAAGCAGATAATTTGACCTGTTGTTTTAAAATAGACCATTCAAGATAATTACTGTTCAAAACACTCGCGCAGCTTCTTCAGCGCTTTCTTTTCTATCCTGCTGACATAGCTTCTGGATATTCCCAATTGACTGGCAATTTCTCTCTGCGTAACCTCCTTGCGGTTATGCAGTCCATACCGAAGAAAAATGATTTCTCGTTCCCTGTCGGTCAGAATTTCGCCAATCATGCTATACAGTTTCTTAATATCATTTTTCAGTACAATATTTTCTACAATATCGACATCTGCCTCTTCAATGATATCCAACAGATTGATTTCATTGCCTTCCCGGTCCGATCCGATTGGATCATACAGATATACTTCTTTAGCCAGACGTTTGCCGCTTCTTAGCATCATTAACAGTTCATTGTCAATACAGCGGGAGGCATAGGTTGCCAGGCGGATCCCTTTCTCATCATCAAAGGTATCGATTGCTTTAATCAGTCCGATTGTTCCAATCGATATTAAATCATCTGTTTCTTTATCTGCCATATTATACTTCTTAACGATATGTGCTACCAATCGTAGATTATGTTCAATCAGTTTATCTCTTGCTTCCTTATCGCCTTCCTTGCAACGCCGGAGATAGTCCGCTTCCTCTTTGGTATTTAACGGCTTAGGAAATGACTTCACGAAAATAAGCACCCTCAATGCTTAATGATTCGTTAATATCATATGTGTATTATTGACATAAAGTGCCTATCCCTCTTAAAAAAGGACAGAAGGACTAATTATTCTTTTCTTCTGAGTATATCAAACAAGTCTAATTTTGTCCCTAAATCCACATAAATGGCTTGTTTCGGATGAGGACAGCTCTCCATTTCCTCTCCTTGCTCGTCTAAAATCTTCTTCACCGCTGCTTTTATCGTATCGCCGTTCGGCTTAATGATTTCAATTTCTTCACCAATCGAAAATTTGTTCTTCTGCTCCAGCATATAGAAGCCGTTCTTTTCCTCTTGAATAGTTCCCAGATAGGTATAGGCTTTCTCATACGTATTATGCTCGTAGATCTGATCCTCATGCGTTGGTTTGTGAAAGAAGAAGCCGGTCGTAAACTGGCGGTTCACTCCTTTTCTTACTTCCTCCATGTAGAGGGACTTATGCTCCCTGTAAAGCTCCGGATCTGCGAAGAACTCATCAATTGCCTTCCGATAGGTTCTGGCTACCGTAGCAACATAGAGTGCCGTCTTCATCCTGCCTTCGATTTTAAAACTGTTGATCCCCGCTTTCACAAGCTCCGGAATGTATTCAATCATGCAAAGATCCTTGGAATTAAAGATATAGGTTCCTCTCTCATTCTCTTCAATCGGCAGGTATTCCCCCGGTCTTGTTTCCTCCACAATATGGTACCTCCATCGGCAGGAGTGAGTGCAGGCTCCCAGATTGGCATCCCGCCCGGTAAAATAATTACTCAGCAGACACCGCCCGGAATACGCGATACACATGGCTCCGTGTACGAACGTCTCAATCTCCATCTCCGGCGGAATATTCGCACGCAATTCGGATAATTCCTGCAAAGATAATTCCCTGGCAGATACTACTCTGGTGGCTCCCAGATTGTGCCAGAAGCGATAGGTCTCATAATTCGTATTATTTGCCTGGGTGCTGATGTGAAGCTCACACTCCGGGAGCTCCTCCTTCGCGATCATAAAAACACCCGGATCGGAAATAATGATAGCGTCCGGTCTGTTTTCACCAAAAGCTCTTAATTCCTGAAAATATTTTCTTATCCCGGGCAGATCTCTATTATGTGCGGTAATATTCGCGGTAACGTAGACCTTCTTCCCATGGGCATGGGCAAATGCGATGCCATCCTGCATTTCCTCCATGGAAAAATTCTTCGCCTTTGCCCGCAGTCCATACATATCCCCGCCGATATACACCGCATCCGCCCCGTACATCACCGCAGTCTTAAGTACTTCCAAATTCGCAGCCGGAATTAACAGCTCCGGTTTCTTTCTATCTTCTATCATAGTACTCTCTCTTTCCATTCAACCTACTCTTTGTATTGACACCCATGTTTTGGGGTATGCCAAAACCTCGCTCAAATGCGAGATTAATATTTAAAGCTTCTTACTGATCGCTACCCCGTCACCGACCGGAAGAACTACCGTTTCGAGATCCTCACGATGGGTTATGGTATACAGATATTCCCGCATCCTAGTATGAATGGTACGATCCCTTCGGGTGATGCTGTACCTGGAATTAATCACTGTACCATCCTGCAGAACATTGTCCGTAACCAGCATTCCTCCTACCAAAAGAAGCTGCATCAGCTCCGGCAGGAATGCCATATATTGTGCTTTTGCGGCATCAAGAAAGATAAAGTCATAGCTTCTTTTCTCCTGGACCAGATCCTTTAAGATCTCCAGGGCATCCCCTTCGCGCAATGTGATCTTATCCTTTTGCGGGAATCGGGGATCCGCTAAGTTCTTGACCGCCTCCACCAGCCGCATCGCAACCTTTTCAATCGTAGTAATCTGGCAGTCCTCCATCGTATATTCCCCCATAAGGAGAGCGGAAAATCCAATCGCTGTCCCCACCTCCAGAATCTGCTTTGGCTGATGTACCTTTAGCAAAAACCGAAGTAACCCCTGGGTGTCCTTTTTAATAATCGGAACATGATTCTCGATTGCCTCTCTCTCCAAATGAAGAAGCTCCGTAGGAAGCTCCTTTGCCAGAGAATTAATATAATCCGTTATTCTATCATTCCCAATCATATAATTTTTCGTTCCTTCCCTGCTTATTTGAGGGGTCAAAAGCCAATCTTCAATTGCGAAACTCTCTGTTTTGCAGCGTTACAGCAACGGTCCCCGCATATTGCTTCCGCATAGCTTATTATGGCACAAAAGCTTTCGCCTATGTGCCATAGAAGCTCTTTCTTCCGCAACAGGAGGGGACAATGAGTTTATTTATTGGATTTGTCTTTCTTGGTTTTCGTATTCTTATCGGATTCGTTTTGGCCTGTTTTCGTATTTTCGTCAGATCCGTTTTGTTCTGTTTTCGTAGCCTTATCGGCTTCGCCTTGATCTGTTTTCGCGTCCTTATCGGCTTCGTCCTTGTTTTTTTCAACATCCGCATCCTGTATGATGGATTTGGAATAATCGGTTATGGTATTTAATATCTCATCATAGGTCATAGCAGAATTTATCTCATAGGTTCCTGCCATGATTTCTGCACCCTGAAGCTTTGTTTTTACATAGAACGAGTATTTACTGACAATGACCCGATTCCGTTCTAATTTGCTTGCGACATCCATGGAGGATTCGCCTTTTTTAATTTGAAATATAATATCTTTGCCGGGCGCTTCCTCCACTATAACAGGGCCATAGAGCTGATAAGCGAATTGAAATGCTTTCCTGCTAATCGCCACGATTAGAAAAATCACCAGAATATAGAACATTATATTCATCAACAAGCGAATAATAAAGCTTGTTATTTTCAAAGTTGCTTTTACGGATGTGGATTTCGTAGCCATTGTATACCTCTCTTTACTAATCATCCCTTTTTACCTTACCAATCAATCAGCTTAGCTTATACTTCCATTATAATCGGTAATATCATCGGATTTCTCTTGGTCCTCTTCCAGATAAAATCACTTAAGGAATCTTTGATTTCTGCTTTCATCTTACCCCAGTCTGTGTTGTTTTTACTCAGAGCTTTATCCAGGGCTTTTTCCACAACTACTCTTGCCTCTTCCATCAGGTCCTCCGATTCTCTCACATACACAAAGCCGCGCGATACAATATCCGGACCTGCAAGAACCTGATTGCTGTATTTTTCTAAGGATACCACTACAATAATCAAACCGTTCTCGGACAGATGCTGCCTGTCCCGAAGTACGATATTGCCGACATCTCCTACCCCGAGGCCGTCTACTAAGATACCCTGCGCAGGTACCTTCCCTGTAACGGCTCCCTTTTCCTTCGATAAGGTCAATACATCTCCGGAACTGATTATAAAAATATTGTCCTTCGGAATTCCCATCATTTCCGCAATTTCCGCATGGCGGATCAAATGCCTGTATTCTCCATGGACCGGTACTGCATATTGCGGCTTAATCAGGGAATAGATCAATTTGACCTCTTCCTGGCAGGCATGACCGGACACATGCGTATCCTGATAAATTACTTTGGCACCCTTCATGGATAATTCATTGATTACCTTGGATACCGCTTTTTCATTTCCCGGAATCGGGTTGGAACTTAATATTACCACATCCCCCGGCTTGATCGATACCTTTTTGTGGATGGAGGCTGCGATACGGGATAATGCCGCCATGGATTCTCCCTGGCTGCCGGTCATGATCATTACGATTTGATCATCCGTATAATTCTTCATCTGCTCAATATCAATCAGCGTATTGTCCGGTATATTAATGTAACCGATATCGGCAGCCGTGGTTACCACATTAATCATACTTCGTCCTTCAATAACCACTTTTCTTTTATATTTTACTGCGGAATTAACAATCTGCTGCACCCGGTCAACATTAGATGCAAAGGTTGCTACAATAATTCTTGAACGGGAATAATCCGCGAATATATTATCGAATGTTTTTCCTACCGTACGCTCCGACATGGTGTATCCGGGACGTTCGATATTGGTACTGTCGCATAAAAGAGCGAGCACGCCCTTCTTACCGATCTCACCGATTCTCTGAAGATCGATCGGCGTTCCAAAAACCGGTGTAAAATCAACCTTAAAGTCTCCGGTGTGGAAGATAATCCCGGCCGGTGTAAAAATGGCGAGAGCCGCCGAATCTGCAATACTATGATTTGTACGAATAAACTCAATACGGAAGCATCCCAGATTAATGGACTGCCCGTATTTTACCACTTTCCGTTTCGTACTTTTTAGCATATTAGCTTCCTTCAGCTTATTTTCAATCAGTCCGATGGTTAGTTTGGTACCATAAACTGGTACATTAACATCCTTTAAAACATAGGGAAGCGCCCCAATATGATCCTCATGACCATGGGTAATTACAAACCCTTTCACTTTATCAATATTTTCTTTTAGATAAGTGACATCCGGTATTACCATATCAATTCCCAGCATTTCATCCTCCGGGAAGGATAATCCGCAATCAATTACGATGATATTGTCTTCGTATTCAATTACCGTAATATTCATACCTATTTGTTCTAATCCACCAAGGGGAATAATTTTAACTCCCTGTACCTCTGCTATGTTCTTTTTTTTCTGTTCCTTTTCTTTCAAAATTGCACCTCCAATGGTTTTATGTAAACTTTCTATCCATTATTTAAGTGCATGCTATAATATTAGATTACCATGTATTTTCAATCGCCCCTGCATTTCTTACAGTGTCCATAGAGCTTTACCTCATGGTCTACCACCTCAAAACCAAGGGTTTCCTTAATCCGCATCTCTAATGTCTCCAGCAGATCATCTTGAAAAGTGTAAATATTACCACAATCAAGGCATATCAAGTGATGATGATGGTGACCGGTTTCCTCCGTGTCATTTTTGCTGATTTCATATCGCACATATCCATCATCCAAGCTTAGTTTATCAATTAAATTAAGTTCCGATAGCATTTGAATCGTTCGGTAAACGGTGGCCAGACCAATATCAGGGTACTTTACCCTGACAAAATCGTAAATTTCCTCTGCGGTTAAATGTTCGCCCGGTCTACTATTTAACACTTCCAGAATCGCTATTCTCTGGGTAGTCACTTTAAGTCCGTTCTGTTTTAATAAATACTTAAACTGCTCCTGATTGTCAGGCATATTCCCACCTAGTTTCATCTAATCATTAATCCATGCATTTAATATAATTCATTCATAAATTTAAAAATCCAAATCAATATCCTCTAACAATTCACTAAAAACTCCAGCTACCGCATCCAGTTCGTCGTCATCCTCAACAATGCTGTAGATCGCTTCCTCGTCGGTATCCGCCGAGATGTCTTTTAAAATGAGAGCCTCCGCCTCATCCTCTTGCGCCGTACTGACCAGAAGATAATTCTTTCCTCCCAGTCTGGTCTGTTCCACTACATGAAAAGCGACTTCTTCCCCGTCGTCCGAGGTTAAAATTATCTCATCTGCCTTCTTATCCATAATCTTCCTCATTTCCACACTGTCTTTGTCGGCTCGTTTACGAGACAATGCGCATAAACAAATCATTCAAAAACATAAAGCAATTATATCTCGCCATTCTTCATAAAATTGAATTTATCCAAATACCCCTGCAAAATCAAAACTGCTGCTAATTTATCAACAATCAAAGCCTTATCTTTCACATTCATTCCGGTTTGGTCTAAGACCTGATGGGCAGCAACAGTTGTCAACCGTTCATCCCATAGAATTACTTCCAGACCGGTACGTGCCTTAAGCCTCTCTGCAAATTTCTCTGACTTGAGAGCTCTTTCGCCAACGGTATTGTTTAAATGCTTCGGATAGCCCAAAACAATCTTATTCACATCGTATTCCTGAATCAATTTTTCAATCCTTGCCAGTGTCTGGCGAAGCTTATTCTCCTGCTTACGCCGTATCACTTCGATTCCCTGCGCTGTCAGCAGCAATTCATCACTAATCGCAACACCAACGGTCACAGAACCATAATCCAGCCCCATAATCCTCATAATAATCATCATGCCTTTCTTCAAAGCTTGTAAATTTCGGGCTGTAAGCTCAACATTTGCAAAGCGAATTAATTCGCTTGGTGAAGAATAGCTGCCTTTGCTATTTAAGCGCCTGCCCTGCCGCCTCGTCTGTGACCGGCATATTTTACCTGCCGTTGCCTGGTTTATTAATCTCATTGGCAATGTAAAAACGTAACAATTCCTCGATAATCTCGTCTCGTTCGACCTTCATAATCAGACTGCGAGCACCTTTATGACTCGTTATGTAGGTCGGATCTCCAGACATTACATATCCAACAATCTGATTCATAGGATTATATCCTTTTTCAGATAATGCATCATAAACGGAATGAATTACATCTCTTACAAATACCTCAGGCTCTTTTTGCACTTTAAAATATTGTGTATTGTTAAATTTCTGCATTGTTTCACTTCCTTTTTATTATAAAATAAACGAATGAAATTTCTTCCATCATCTGAATCTATATTTAGTATTATATTAATATATTTAGAGAAAAATTTCAATGAGTTATTTCACAATACAATATTTCGTCAGTCAAATTCTTTATTATCCTGGCCGGTACCATCGTATTCGTCAAATCTTCATCACTTTCGACTGCTAGCTTAAGATATCTTTCATTATGCCCGATCTGGTATTTCCTACCTCCAATAACAATCTCTTCCTCCAAAAGGATTTTCTCTATTCTTCCCATAAATAACTCTTTATATTCCTTTGCCATAGATGCTGCCACTGCAATCAGCTCGTTGCTTCTTGTCGTTTTTATCTCCTCCGGAACCTGATCCGGCATCTTAGCCGCTACCGTACCGGCTCTTTTGGAATATTTAAAGACATGGATATGGGAAAAACCTATCTTTCTTACAAATTGCAATGTTTCTGCAAATTCCTCCTGCGTTTCACCTGGGAATCCGACGATTACATCGGTTGTAAATGCAGGATGAAGAAAGTATTTTTGCAACAGAAGAACTTTTTCATAGTACTCCTCCGCAGAATATTTCCGATTCATCCGTTTCAGCACCAAATCACTTCCGCTTTGCAGGGATAGATGAAAATGCGGGCAGAATTGCTTTACCCCTGCGATTGCCTGAACAAATGGCTCCGTAATAATTCCCGGCTCCAGGGATCCCAGGCGGATTCGCTCAATCCCATCGATCCTGCCGGCATCTATAATCAGTTTTGCCAGCGGCATCGTCTCCTCCTCTTCCGGCAGCCTTAAATCGGTACCGTAGGAAGAGATATGAATTCCCGTCAGAACAAATTCTTTATACCCTTTATCCGCCAGATGCTTCATCTCATCCAGAATGTCCTCCGCCTTCCTGCTTCGAACCCTTCCCCGGACGTAGGGAATGATGCAATAGGAGCAGAAACGGTTACAGCCGTCCTGAATCTTAATAAAAGCCCTGGTTTTATCCATGGTAGAGCTTACATTAAGCCTCTCATAGTCCATTTCTTTACCAATATCAACGACAAATTCCTCTTTCTTTTGATTTGTCCGGTAACGCTCCACCAGAGAAACAAGATCGGATTTTTTATTATTTCCCACCACGATATCCACGCTGCTATCTTTTAGCAGAGTTTCCTCTGCCGCCTGTACATAGCAGCCGGCTGCCGCGATGACTGCCTCCGGATTTCTCTTCCTGGCCTGATGCAGCATCTGACGTGATTTGCGGTCGGCGACATTGGTTACCGTACAAGTGTTAATTACATAGACATCTGCCTGCTCCTTAAAATCAACAATGTCATAGCCGGCCGACACAAAGCTTTCCCTCATAGCCTCTGTTTCATAAGAATTCACCTTACAGCCAAGGCTTAAAAATGCTGCTGTTTTTTTCATTTATCGTAGCTTATCCTTTCTAAACTTATTGCTTTTGTTTTCCCGCTTCCTTTATCCTCCCAGAAGTTACAGGGGTGTGAGCGTAACAGTACAAGTTTTCTGCATATTTTTATGAACATTGTCTATTGACTTTTAATATGTTAAAATATAGTATATACATATACTTAATGAAGGAGGAATTTGTTACTATGAAAACAGTTAAAATATCTTTAAATTCAATCGATAAGGTTAAAGCATTCGTTAATGATGTTACAAAATTTGATTCCGATTTTGACTTGGTTTCCGGAAGATATGTGATAGATGCAAAATCCATAATGGGTATCTTTAGTCTTGATCTATCCAAGGTAATTGATTTAAATATTCATAGTGAAGAAAATTTGGATCAAATTCTCACAACACTGAAACCTTATATCGTTGGATAGTTGTAAATGAATATTTATCTTGGGGTTGTCGTAAGACAACCCCTTTTTTTATCTCTTTGCTGCAAACTTACGCACCTACCGTTATACACTCTGCAGTATTGATTGCCGTCTCCACCATCGCATCGATTTTCTCTTCCAGATTCCTCTCCGAATGCTGAATTGTCTTAATGTTCGGCTTGGTTACAGGATGCTTTGCTACAAAGATGGTACAGCAATCCTCAAACGGCTGAATAGATGTCTCAAACGTATCGATCTTCTCCGCAATTTCTACAATATCCTGCTTATCAAAAGCAATCAAAGGCCGGTACACCGGCATGGTACATACCTCATTGGTTGCCGCAAGACTATGCATCGTCTGACTTGCCACCTGTCCGATACTCTCTCCGGTTACCAGTCCAAGGCAGCCTTCTTTCTCTGCCAGCTTTTCCGCGATCTTCATCATGTATCTTCGCATGATAATGGTCAGCTGCTCATGCGGACATTGGTCATAGATATAGAGCTGTATATCCGTAAAGTTAACCACATAGAGTTTCATTTCACCGGTATATTTTGCGATCTTCTCTGCTAGATCCACAACCTTTTGCTTTGCTCTTTCACTGGTATACGGCGGGGCATGAAAATAGGTGGCAGCCATACTGACGCCGCGCTTTGCTATCATATAGCCGGCAACCGGGCTGTCAATTCCGCCGGACAATAACAGCATTGCTTTTCCGTTGGTTCCAACCGGCATTCCGCCAAGACCCGGAAGATTGATCGAATACACATAGGATTTCGTGCGCACCTCCACGGTGAATCTTACGTCCGGCTCATGCACATCTACCTTCATCTCAGGAAAACGTTTTAAAAGATACGCGCCCATATCCGCACAAATCTCTGGAGAAGTTCTGGGATAATTCTTGTCCGCACGTTTTGCCTCTACCTTAAAGGTGATGTGGCGGTCCGGATACGATGCCTCCACATAATCCCCTACTCCCCGGGTCAGATCGCCCCAATCTGAGCTATCGAGGACAACCACCGGGCAGATGGAGGAAATTCCAAATACTTTCTGCACTGCCTCAACGGTTTCTTCATAATCATAGCCTTCGGGGCATTCCACAAATATTCTGCCCTGCTCCCTGCTGACTGCAAAATTGCCCAGCGGATTCAATGCTTCCTGAATGCGATCCCGCAGAGCATTCTCAAACAGAAACCGGTTTTTCCCTTTGAGCCCGATTTCCGCATATTTTATCAAAAATGCTTTAAACATTTGTCTCCTCATTTCTGTACGACTTTTTTGGGCATAAATCCTGAAGAATAGCTGTTTTCTACCCAATCTATTTTCTGGTATATCTTCTCAATACCGGCAATAATTTTTTAATCTGCTCCAGGGTATAATCGATTTCCTCCCTAGTTGTCCGGTCAGACATTGAAAACCGAAGCGTAGAATCCATTAGATTCTTTGGTAATCCGATCGCTGTTAAGGTCACACTGGGCTGCGGATGATGGGAACTGCAGGCGGACCCTGCCGATACATAGATTCCCTTCTCTTCAAGCGCATGTAAAAGCACCTCGCTTCGTACCCCGCCAAAGCTAACACTCATGATATGTGGGGCAGTTTTTTTGATCTGCTCCATCTCAAAAGCATCCGTACATTCCTCGGGAAGCCCATTGATGGTTACATCCGGTAACCCACTTATCTCCCGAAGGAAGTATTGCTTTAATTCATACATACGGTCTATCTTCTCTTCAAAATCTGTATACAGCTCCGATACTGCCTGTCCGACACCGGCGATTGCAGGAACATTCTCCGTTCCCGAACGCAAGCCTCGCTGATGACCGCCGCCGAACATCAAAGGATTCAACTTCACTTTTTCATTTACATAGAGAACTCCGCTTCCCTTTGGTCCATGAATCTTGTGTCCGCTAAAAGTCAGCAGGTCAATCCCCATTCGTTTTGGATAAATGTGGTATTTACCAAAGGCCTGCACGGCATCCACATGAATCAGGATATCCTTCTTTCTTCTCTTTAGCTCGGAGGCAATTTCCTCAATATCCTGCACTGCCCCAATCTCATTATTAACGTACATAATCGAGACAAGAAGGGTCTCCTCTTTAATTAAATCGTACAATTTCTCTTTTATAATCTTTCCGGTACGATCCACCGGAAGAAAACTAATTTCAAACCCATTCTCCTCCAGAAACGCTAATGGCTGATGAACAGACGGATGCTCGATCTGGGTTGTAATGATATGATTTCCCCTCCGCTTATTTGCCAGCGCCGTTCCAATAATGGCAAGGTTATTGGATTCTGTTCCTCCCGAAGTGAATATAAGTTCTTTCGGCTCCACCTTAAGGCATTCCGCTATAATCGAAGCGGATTCCTTCATATAATTTTCTGCCTTCACACCAAGCAGATGCATGGAGGACGGATTACCGTAATCCTCATACAGCACCTTTACCATCTTGTCACGAACGCCCTCGGTTACCTGCGTTGTTGCTGAATTATCTAAATATACTTCCATCTCTATAGCCTTCCTTTAAGCATGACTGAAATCTGCATAACATTTAAAGCATGACGAATTGGCAAGCCAACCTGCTTGTCAAGAATAATTGTATATACTCAATTTCGTACATTATCTTTATAATTATACCACATATAGAGATAAATATAAAAGTTTTTATTTCAAATCCCATAATTGATTCGATTTCTTTCCAGTATCTTCAAAATCCAATAGGGATTTACGCTAAAATCTCCGTTATCCGACCGCACATAGATTCCGACATGCAGATGTACATCAAATTTTCCGATCGTGCCTTCACTGCCATACCCGCTGTCCCCCATAAAACCAATCAGTTCGCCGGCTATGACCTCGTCTCCCGCGCTTAGCCCCGGCGCATAGGAATCCAAATGTGCATAATAAAAATATCCCCCGGATTTTGACCGGATTCCTATGCGATTGCCGCCTTTTTCAAGCCATCCCAGCTTCTCGACAACGCCGTCGGTCATACTGACAACCGGAAAATATCCTCGTTCGTTATTACATGCCATGATATCCGTTCCCTCATGTCTGCGCTTTCCTCCATATTCCCGCAATGCATACCAGGTATCCCCAAACCGGACATCCATTTCTTCGGAATCGATCTTCGGCACAGGAAAATACCGAAGATCGGACAGGATTGCATCGTAGTATCCATACAGCTCCTGAAAAATCTGTGTTCCACTGACTTTATTGATTCCCCGCAAAAAGGTAACATTATCGATCTGACCCAGGACAACCGGATTGTAATCGGAAATCAGCATTGCTAAGGTGATATACCCAATTCGATTGATATAGGGGTGATTGTGCAGAATCTCGTTCTGCTTTAAGACTGCATCCACCCTATGGTCTGCTTTTCTTAGAAGCTCCTCATCCACCCGGACATCCCGCAATGCTTCATAGTCAATGCCCTCTTTGATGGCATTAAAAAAGATGCGCTGTGTATCTAGCAGCTTCAGCTCATAACCGGTAATATATATCACAATGAAAAAAGAGCAGAGATAAATCAGGCCTGCAAATAGCGGATTGTTTGCCGGACCGCGAGAGGAATACCGGTTCCAAAAATCAGACTTAAGAAAGTGGAATTGCTGCCGCATAGAATGATCACTCACCATCTAAATTATGCTCCGGCCGGGCTTTTCCAACCGGGACATAGTATTATATGATAAGAATCGGCGTAATATCACCGAAAAAGCCTCCGATATCGTAAATTGGTATAAGACAGAGAAGGACTATTGAAAACATCCCCGTGACTGCTTTGCAATAGCCCTATGATCTATGACAGGCAAATTGGCGCACCAAATTTGTCTTACTGGTTAATTTCTACTATTTCCCCGGCAGTATGGTTCTCCCCAAAAATAAAATTATGTAGAATCTCTACATTTTTGTCTAAATCAGGAATTAATGCATCCATCCCGCGCACTTTCGATTCACTAAAGGTACCATCGGCAGGAATTCTTAATTGTTGAATTTCCATTGCTCCGGTTTCTATAAAGCTGTTTAACAGTAATTCAAAGTTTTTTTCTCCGATATCGGTTGTGATCATTGGTAATAGCTTAAACATGATGGATGCAAGCTCTACTTTGCTCTTTGTTTTATACTTCTCAAAGATAGCATTCAAAACGATACGGTGACGGTCCGTCCTGCCATAATCATTGTTGTTCCCAGTAATTGTCGCTCTCTTTCGAACCCTGCTGTAACCCAGAACCTGATTGCCGTTTAAATGCTGTTTTCCTTCTCTTACATTGCGATAGGCAGGATTGGAAATATAGTTGGTAGAATTCAGATACCTTGCCTCCCCGCTCGTCAAAGTAATATCAAGACCGCCAAGTTCATCAATAATTTTCTCAAAGTTTTCAAAGTTAACTAATACACAGCCATCCAAATGAATATTAAAATTGCGGGTTATTACATCGTATAAGAGATCCACCCCGCCCTTTTCATAAGCGGAATTTATCTTATTATCATTGTATCCGGGAATCTGTACCAAGGTATCCCTCATGATAGAGGTAAGTTTTACTTCTTTCGTCTTCGTATTGAGTGTTGCGATAATAATTACGTCCGTTCTTCCTCTTGAACTTCCGGAGCCAATTGCCTCTTCTCCCAACAGAAGGATATTATAGACACCTTCCTCTCGTCTTCCCTCTCCCGCATCACCCGGCCAGACAATCTGGCTGGGATCTATCTCAGGAACATCGGAACTTAAATCCTCCGCATCCAAATGATCGGTATCTTCCGCTACGGATGCATCCTTTTTAAAATTCTTGGTCCAAACGGTCCAGATTTTACCTCCCAGGTTCACTCCCATATTCATAAGTAGTTTATTTCCAGGTCTGGTCAGACCCAGAAAGGATACAAGCAGAAGTAAACCTATCAAAACCCCCGCAGGGATTTTGACCCATTTTGAAATCTTGCCGTGCTTTTTCGTATTGTCCTCCTCCTCTGCCCTTTGGTCCAGTTCCTTACAGATTTGCTGCGCAAGAGAGAAATTAATACTTACGAGTTCATCATCGACCTTATCTTCCTCATACGGGGTATCTGTCAAGCCCTGAGTGTCTTCCTCATACGAGGTATCTATCAAATTCTGAGTGTCTTCCTCATATGTGGTATCTATCAAATCCTGAGTATCTTCCAAATTATGGGCAGCAGACAAATTTTCTTCGGAAGCGCCCTCTAATTTTTCTGCTCTGTCCTCATTATCCTTTTTCTCCAAGCTTTGTTCCTCTTCTGTAGGCTCGTTTGATGCAACTTCCATTGCATCCGAATCCGCATCATTGAGTACTTTTTCTATACTCTCATTAAAATTCTTACTAAATTCAGGATCCATATCAAAATCATATTTTGAATCGTCCATTTTCACATCTCATCTCCTAATTCCACTTACAGCAAAGCTATCTGCAATTTGTTTCCCTGCTTAAGCTTTGCTATTAAGAAGGGAATTTCTTGTCTGCTTACCCATTTTGTAACCTGGTGTCAAAGCAAACTGCCGATGTTTAGAATTTTTCACTAATAATCTGTTCTAAGAACTTGTACACACGAATTGCGGAAAGAATGTTAAGCTTTTCTTCCACAGTATGAACGCCGGCCATCTCCGGTCCGATGGATACCGTATCGATGCCGGGCATTTTTTCATAGATGATACCGCACTCTAGGCCTGCGTGGATCGCTGCTACTTCCATATCCTTACCATACATTTCACGGTAGACCTTTTTAAAATGCTCCCGCAGGGCAGAATCCTTTTTAAACTCCCATGCAGGATATTCTGAACGGACAACATAATCTCCGCCTAAAAAGCTAATCATATAGTTCAGCCGGTCACTCAGGTAATGCTTATAGCTGTCCTTCGAGCTTCGGATATGCTGCAGAATCTCTGCATGATCCTCTTCGATACGGAAGATTCCAAGGTTTAACGAACTCTCCACCAATCCTTCAATATCCGCGCTCATAACCTGCACGCCATAAGGCATGTTTATTAATAAGAACAGTATCTTTTCAAAGGATTTTACATCCAGTACCGAATAGGTATCGTTCCCCAGATCCTCCACGGTAAAGTCAAGATCCGGTTCACTTGCTGCCAGCTCCTGCTGATAGATCTTCATAATCTCTGCTATGATGCTCTTGATCGTGTTATACTCTTTGGTCAGTGCTTCCTCATTTGCTGCAGAAATAAATAATTCTGCCTCTGCTTCCCGGGGGATTACATTATCCTTGAAGCCGCCCATCATCGTAATCAGGTCAAAACCATATTTTTCTCTCAAATCAAAGAGCAATCGTCCCAGAAGCCTCGTAGCATTGCTTCTGTTCTTATTGATATCCGAACCGGAATGTCCGCCCTTTAATCCGCAGATGGCTACCTTTATGCTCTTTCCATACTTGGATTCCCGTTTCACCGGAAGGGTGCCTGTAGCAGAAATACCGCCTGCACAACTGCATAGAAGATAGCCCTCCTCTTCCGAATCCAGGTTGATCATATATTTCCCCTGAAGTATGGAAGCATCCAGAGCTCTCGCTCCCTTCATGCCCACTTCTTCATCTGTTGTAATGACAGCCTCCAATCTGGGGTGCTTCAGTGTTTCATCAGATAAAACAGCTAAAATATAAGCGACTGCAATTCCATTATCCGCTCCAAGGGTCGTACCGTCTGCATGAATATCATCACCATCGACAATCAGCTTAATGGGATCCTTTAAAAAGTCATGTGTGTTCTCTTTCACTTTCTCGCAAACCATATCCATATGTCCCTGCAGGATAATTCCTGGTTCCTGCTCAAAACCGGGGGTTGCTTCCTTTATTATGATCACATTATTCGCCGAATCCTGAGTATACTCTAACTTATTCTGTTTTGCAAATGATACCAGATAATTACTAATTTCTCCTTCATTTCCCGATTCTCTTGGTATCTGAGCAATTTCCTCGAAATATTTAAATATTCCCTTGTAATCAAGCTGTTCCAATTTACTATTCATCATAACACACGCTTCCTTTGCCAAATTTTACTTTCTAAAAAGCAATAAGTTTTTATCTATAGTATATCCTTTTACAAATCCTAATCTTTATACCAAACATCACGCTATTGTTTTGACTATACATTAGACGATTCTGATGCGCTGTAAGTTCTAGTTAATATTTTACAATTCGCTGCTGTAAATACCCCCGCCATAAGCGTCATGCTTGATGAAATCTACTATCATTGAACTTATCTACCGTGGATATTATGCTTTTATAATGACGAATTTTTACGAGTTATTCTATATCCTTAGAAATTTTACTTTCGGTATAGAGACAAAAAAGCATGATGTTTGACGAACGAAGTGAGGAGTTCATGTTT
>ENA-UOOK01003374-UOOK01003374.1-fermentation-metagenome-genome-assembly--contig:-NODE-3374-length-18242-cov-14.426513_pt1 | contig 18242 bp, 20 predicted proteins | sample MGYA00245777_ERZ724023 | MGnify/ENA primary metagenome ERZ724023 (study PRJEB28704, sample SAMN03018312) | fermentation metagenome | biome: anthropogenic terrestrial biome; feature: soil...
GCGGTTTAATTCGTGAGTGACGTATTTATGCGTCTGAAGCGGATTAAACCGCTTTATTTTTTTGCATGGAGGGAGTGTGTTGAGTGCTATATTTAGCGGCTCTGCTCATTGGTTTAGCAGTATGGCTAATAATGTTATGTTACTTTCCGCAATTGGCTTTACAAAAGAATGGGCTACACATATGTATAGTCATTTCACTAGTTTTACTATTTTTTGCAGCAATGTACGAAGTACAAGTAGGTTTAATTATTAGCCTAAATGAGGCAATGGCGAGATTTGCAAATTATTAAAAAGGGGAGATGATTTAATGGAAAATCTGAAAGTCATTATCAACCGCTTAGCAAGTGATCCCGAGAATATAGCATCTCTAATAAAAAGCAGAGCAATAGCAAGTGATGAACTTCATTTACAGTTAGACAATATCCAGGTCAGGGAGGTGAAAATTGCTGGAGATGTTGCTTCTCGGAGAAAAAGTGATGGTAATCCAGTGTTTCCAAACAGGGAATTACGGGATGCTGAGGCGCTAAGACTTTTAACAGCTGATGCAGATTATTTTGCAGCAAAAAACCTTGCAGATAAGGCACGCAACCAAATGCGTGAGCTGGACGCCGCAATAGAATCTGCCACAAGGCGGAATAACAGCGACGTTCAAATTGTCGGATTGGTAACTGCTTTGCTAAACGCAGGCAAACACCAGGAAGCTAGCGAAGTAGCCGGCTCCTATTGTTGCCAGCCAGCAGCTGCACAGTACGAGCCTAACCAGCAGCAGGTGAAGGCGGAAGCAAGTGCAGCAGATTTAGGTACTACAGGTATCAGCGCTGTCGCATTGGTGGACGTGTTGGAAGCCCGTCCTTCAAAAACGACACCCGGTACCATTAGGGCATATTGCCAGGCAGAAGACGGCAATAAAGTAGCCGTCTATGCCAAAAACGGTAACGGTCAAGCTCTGCTGTCAGCAGTAGGAAAGAAAGTGCATATAGAGTACCAAAAAGTGGACCGCGGTTGGTTCGCATATAAGGTGCTCATTATAGCTGCATAATAATGCAAAGAAAGAAGAGCAGTTCTGCTGACGTGGAACTGCTCCTGTTTTTTTAAAGACAGAATTCTGACTTGTGTCGGATTCTGAAGTTAGGGGCTCTTCCCCTGGGGAGGGGGTGAAGCTATGGAGTGGTTGCTGGGATCAATAGTTGCCATTTGCTGCCTTCAGGGATTAGTTGATTCGGTGACGATTCTTCTAATGACCCTGAAACGCAGAAAGGCGGCGCGACACCGCCACCTTTCCTAGCAAAACCTGGGGTGGGATCACCATCCCGCCCCTAACTAAATAAATTTTATCATAATTTCATTAATCTTACAAGAGACTGTATGGTTTTACTTAGTACGATATATTTAGGGTGAGGCCGGCAGTCATGCAGCACAACGTAATAATGGGCCAAAGGCCCCTATTCCAACCGAAGGGAGGGATGGGGGCCATCACGGCCCCCGTTAATATGGTTAATGAAAAAGTCACAAAAAAGTTGAACGAAATTATAGAGATGTTTGAAACTGGTAATTTGCCGCCGGCAGTGGCAAGAACAATTATTGCTAAGGATCTGCCTAGACCAAGTAATTCTTGGTCTATAGGGAACAAAATGCTTATGTCCCTGCAAGGAACTGAAGATGCACGTGGATTTAAACAATGGCAAGAAGTTAATCGTTGGGTTAAAAAGGGCGCCAAGGCTATATATATTCTTGCCCCCAAAAAACGTACCATCACGGTTACCGTACTTGATTCGGAAACCGGTGAAAAGAATAAGGAGAAACGGCAAATAATTACAGGTTTCTACCAAATACCGGTGTTCCGGTATGAAGATACTGATGGGGAACCGTTGCCGGCGCGTCAAGAATATAAGCCGCCAAAATTGCCTCCGCTTCAGGATGTTGCCAAGCATTTTGGTGTAGATGTAATATACGCGCCGTTTGACGGAAGAAGCTATGGCTTTTATTCCTGGACAGGCGGAAAGAAAATAGTGCTCCACACGCACGATATTAGGACCTGGTTCCATGAACTGGGCCATGCCGTGCATAATACCTTCTACACCCTGCGGAACGGGCAGGTGCCCGAACAGGAGATAGTAGCCGAATTGTTTGCGGCTACTATGTGCGAATTGCATGGGATCCATGGGTTCCATCAGTACTCATGGGATTATATAAAATCGTATACAGGGAATGATCCGGCTGCGGCCGTGCAAACGATATTTCAGATACTGTCAGATGTCGAAGAGTGCATTCTAAGGGTCATGGCAGTCGCCGATATTCCAGCATTAAAAATCAGCTAGGTCTATGAGAGCAGGGAGTAATAAAACCTTCCTGCTCTCACAATTTATAAATTTATTATATAGATCTGTCCCCGACATGGTTACATCCACCGACTGGGGGCAAAGGGAGGAAAAAAGGATGAAGCAATTATTTTGCTCTGTATGTGGTAATTTTGTAGATCAAAACCAGGTGTCTCAGACCAATCATAATAGCAATACAGAAGAAGACCGCTATATATGTGAAGAGTGCTTTGAACATAACACCTGGTGCAGTAGATGCGGCGAATATCATGATAATGACGAATTCATTATCTGTGATTGGTGCGGCGCAAGTATTCCGCCTTGTCAACCGACTTATTCTGATTCTTCGGAAGAAATTGTAATATGCAGTAATTGCGAATATGAAGCAATTACATGCGTTGACTGCGGTATATTTTTACGGGATGACGAGGTCCATTTTATTGGCGATGATCCTTACTGCTCCTCATGTTATGGTGCGGCACAGGATTACAATTCTGATGTTATTCATAATTACTCGTTTAAGCCAACCCTGCAATTCTATGGAGTCGGTCCGGTTTATTTGGGTGTGGAACTGGAAATTGACAGCGGTTACAACAGAGACGAGTGCGCCAGAGATATTGAGGAGATAGCCAATGTAAACGGAGAATGGAAAATATACACTAAATATGATTCCAGTCTGCATGATGGCTTTGAAATAGTTTCCATGCCGGCAACTCTCGATATGCATCTATTAGAGTTTCCATGGCCTGGAATTATGGAAATAGCCCTAGATTACGGGTTCCGGTCGCATGATGCGGGTACATGCGGGTTACATGTACATATCAATCGCACAGCTTTTGGAGTCAACTTAGCCTTTCAAGAATTCGGCATTGCTAAACTAACATACCTCATAGAGCTATTCTGGGGCAAACTGGTCTTCTTTTCTCGAAGGACCGAAGAGCAACTGGAAAGTTGGGCGCAAAGTTACGGCTTAAACCCAGTAACAGAAACTCCGGATAAATTATATAAAAAGGCATGCGAGGATAATGTAAGCAGCAGATACTACGCAGTTAATATGCAAAACGCTGAAACGGTAGAATTGCGCTTATTCCGAGGAACATTAAAATATTTAACATTTGCCGCCACTCTCCAATTAGTGCAGCTATTGGTCGATATCGCTAATAAGCTTGACATAGAAGCAGTACAGAGTTTTACTTGGCCGGAATTTATCCATGCCGGGTCAAAGTATGCCGAATTGCAGGAGTATCTGCATATTCGCAGGCTCATATAGGGGGTGGTTAGCAATGTGTATCATCGTCTATAAACCTGCAGGAGTATCTTTGCCCAGTGATGATATTTTATATAACTGTTTTATAAATAACCCTGATGGGGCAGGTTTAATGTTCCCAAAGGGTAACGAAGTTGTAATACGTAAGGGGTTTATGTCCTATAATGCCCTGATTGAAGATATTAACACTGTCCAAAATGAAATGCATAGTTCTTTAAAAACTCTTGAAATGGTTCTTCATTTCAGGCATGCAACGCATGGCAATATTTGTCCTCAGAATTGCCATCCTTTCCCATGCGTTTCTAATATTAAAGACTTAAAAAAGCTTAATATATCAACTTCTATCGGCATAGCTCATAATGGGATAATTGATTTTTGTACTGCTCATTCTTATTCTTCTTATAAGCAAAAGCAGTCAAAGATATCAGATACACAGGTATTTGTCCGGGATTACCTATCAAAGCTTACTGATAAAGAATTATTTAATTCTGTAATCCAGGGCTTGATTTTTGAAGCCACAAATAGTAAATTTGCTGTAATGACAGCAAAAAAAACCGAGTTGATTGGATCATTCATAAAACACCGTGGAGTGTTTTATTCAAATAGTTCGTACGAATATTCATTTTGCTGGGAAGAATCGGCTTTTGATTTTTGCGCAGCATGTGGGGAATTTGAAAGAGTTAAGTATTTTAACGGCATGTGGTTGTGTGAAAGCTGCATAGAATATTTCGACTAATGCCGAAACCGCATTCTTTATAAGGATGCGGTCCACCGGAAATGGCCACCCGGTGCTGATGAGGCTGGCCGGAGACAAGGAGTGATTGAATATGAGTATATTTGATGCTAATAGTGTATCGTCTTACGTTGGCGGTAAGACTATATTAGATTATATTAACTTTAAATACCCAAACTCTAATGAATTTGACCGTAAAAGCTTTGCTTTACTGGTAGATTATCTTATAAGCGGGGATTATAAAGGGACCAGGGAATTTGCCAATTATTTAAAAGAACGCCGTGCTGAGGCTATTGTAACTGCCTGGGGCACCGCTTATCTTCAGACAATGGTACATGCTGAAGCAGCCGGCATATTTTCAACAGAGAAGGCGTTAGCCTTCTTAGAAGAGTTTTATTTTAAATGGGAAGATGAGGCCATTATTAATTTGGCCAACCTTCTGCCTTCCGCTGTTACTGGGCGCATGTTAGCCTTAATGCTCAAATATAAAGAAGATGTATCTGGGCTATTAACTACAGTTGGGAGCTTTTTGAATAAAAAAGCTACGACTGGAGATCTTAGGACAATTTATAGACGGTTTGTACCAAGTTCAGCTCCTAAATATCAAAATTAACAACCCGCAGCCTATAATTATATAATTTGATCCTCTGAACCCGGGAATTGATTCCCGGGTTTTTTTATGGACATTTCAAAATGACGTTACTGAAGTTGTCTTCAATTATGTCCAAAAAAATTGGAGAGGATTGACTGTATAATGCTGCAAAAAACTGCTGAGAAAAGTTACATTCGGTCAAAACAAAAATATGGGGTTATATCACAAAATATAATGCGTAATCCTTATATTACTCCCACAGCAAAGGCCCTTTATAGTTATCTGGCCAGTTTTGCTGGTTCTGAAAATACCGCTTTCCCTGGAAGGAATTTAATTTGCCACGATATGGGTTTTAACAAGGATACTTTTACTAAATACATGTGGGAACTTGAATGCTGGGATATAGTGCAGAAAGAAAAGCTCCGTGGTCAAAGTGGACAATTCAATAATAATTTATATATACTTGATCATTATCCTGAATTAGTAATGATGGAAAAAGATATCTTTGAAGAAAGATATTGGCCGGAATTAGAAAAACAACTCAAAAGTAAAGGCAATAAAAGCAAGTCCGATAAATCGGCATCTTCACCATGTCCGAAATTTTCGGACATGGATGAAACAGACTCACCGTGTCCGAAAATACCGGACACGGTAAAACCGGACCCGGTGGAACCGGACCCGGTATTTTCGGACACTAACAATAACAGTCTTAACAATAACAGTCTTAACAATAACAGATTTAATAATAACAATCTTAACAACAACAACGAGGTAGTAAGTACTTCTCTTGAATTACCCTCAATGGTGGAGGAAGATAAAACGGCTGTTGTTGTTGTTCCATCAACTCAGTTTTCTACAGGGGATAAACTGGAATCTGTTGATAGAGCTGCGCGCAATATTTTAAATACTGCGGATGTTAAACTGATTTTTTCCAAGCAAGGTATTACAAGTTTACCTGATGCAATAATTCAGCAATTAAGAACAAGCTATTCTCAGAATGAGCTAATTAAAATTGCCCAGGTATTACACCAGAAAAAAGAACAGGGATATATTAAAAACCCGACCGGTTTATTGGTGAGCGGCCGGGCTATTCCTGACTCTATTCTACGTAACGAATTTTATCCGGATACGGATAAAAAGAAAAAAGCAGCAAGTCAAGAACGCAGTTCAAAAGCCCCAGAAAGGCAGTACAGCGAATATGAAATATACATCCCACCGGGACGTTAATAATCAATAAAAATATTAAAAGAAGCCAAGCTTAATTCTACTGTGACCAATAAAAGTGCATTAGTTGATGCATGTAAACTTTTGGCCATGACTCAACTTTAGGGAAAATCCTAACTTAAGCTTTAAGTGGATTCTCAGCTACAGGGAGAGGACTTCCAATTAGGAGTCGTGCGAGGCGTATTATCTGGCCAGAAGGGGGCCCGTTCACTTGGGATATCGCTAAGTTCTTATAGTTCGTGCATAAAGGAACTTTACCATCATGATCCGGTTCCCGGTAGCGGTCAATCCATCAGTTCGAAAGCAGTTTAAATTATAAAAGCTATGTCAAGTGCTTCAGGATCGCGAGCAGAAATGGACCCAAGCGGCTGAGATCAGAACTTAAACGAAAAAACCGGTGTGGAATTTTGCAGCCTCTCAGTTCGGAAACGGCGGAAAGACAAAAGCTAAAAGGGATGACCAATATCCAGAATAAGGGCAATTATCAAAGCTAATCAATTACTGCGATAAAAAACGGTCTATAAATTATTCAAACTTTATGATAATATCTGATTAAATGGATTATACCTCTGATTTTCTCCCGGTAGGTGCCATTACGGCGCCATAGACCTGGACAAGTTCGTGGATTAACCCACCTTTTTGTTTTCCCACTGCGACTAACATTAGTCAAGGCGGTGGCAAGTACCATAGTATCTTAAATAACTATGGCTTTTTCTCCCCATTTGAGTGGGACATGTGCCTGCTATTAGTAAGGCTATAAAATGCGGAAGTTATGCGGTTTATTTCGTGAGTAACGTATTTATTGTGCGTTTAAAACGAATTAAACCGCTTTATTTTTTAAAAGAGAGGAGCGGTTATAAGATGTCAGATTGTAGCTATATTACACCTACACCTTGGGGTCTAAGGAACTTGCGTGGATTTTACCCTGGATGCCCTTAATTAAGAAAAGGTCCACGCAAGTGTATTATTGTAATATTGCCGTGAGAGATGGTTTCTGTTGTCCGGAAACCATCTCATTTATTTTAGCCGACAGCATTCAGTGGGGAAGCAAAGCAAATAAATTTATAAAAACAAGGAAGGGTTTTAAAAATGGCCATAAAAACAGTAAGACCGTATATTTTTAACCGAGAAACTCTCAAAATCGAACTGCATTTCTCTCGCGAGGAATACAACGCACTCTCAGAAGAGGAAAAACGGGATTTAAATAGCAATTTTCTCTGGAGCCGGACGGCTCAAGCTTGGGTCAGCCGGGCCAAAGAGGGAAACCTTTGGAGAGCTAAACAGACCGCCGAAAAGATAGGCTTCACTGGCGAGGAAAAGCAAGCCGACTTTAACAAGTATCGCAAAGATTGGTCATGGTTAACACAGCCCATTATTCCTGGCCATGCCGGAAGCCGTGCATTTGCAAATCACAAAGAAAAAGTTATGCGACGTTACGAAAAAGGCTTCGAGGAGTATGAAAAAAGTGCATATTATCAAGACAGAGCTGCGACGGCTAGGGCAACGGCTGATAATGTAAAATTATCGGATGCTGTTTATTTAAGTAAAAAAATAAAAGAACAAAATAAAAAAATAAAAAATCTCCAAGCGGCGATTGCTAAAAACGAGAACACTCTTCATAGAATTCAACAAGGAGAAGTGTTGCACGCTCGTTATAGCGGAGAAGTTGTTACCGCTGAAAGCATGGAAGAAATTATTTCCGAAAATTTAGAAAAATACGATTATGAATATGGAAAATTGGAGTTTTTTGAAAAATGCCTTAATAAGATGGGGGGCATTGCATTCTCTCAGGAGAACATAAAGCCCGGCTATATTGTCAGAATGATAAAGTGGGGCCGCTGCGAGATTATATCGGCAGGACCGGTAAATGTTCAATTTAAAACGGAGCGCGGCGACTGTTTGACTGAATCATATGCTGCGGTTGCTGAAATACTAGACGTAAAGGAACTACCAAAGGTTGACAACCCCTTTAAAGAAGGTGATGTCCTCACCAAAAACCGGCCAGCCGATGGCAGTATTTACAAGGCTTATCAGGTGGTAAAAACTACGGCTACCGGTGTCAAAATACAGCAGATCGTTGTCGAGGGTGGTAAACCTATACCGGGGCAATTTATCGGGGAAAAGGCTATGCAAAAGAAGGTAGTCAAGAGCAAGTTTAGCGATTGGATCGGAGTCTATGACGATGATTGGCAACTAAACAAGTACACAGCAGTCGGGGCGGTTTAACTGCTCCCGGCTGGAATGGAGGGTAAAACCATGAATAAGAAGCCAGATATAAAAGAATGGGCTAAAGATTGTAAGGCTCTAGGGACGCAGATTAGGCGTTATGGGTATGCAAATAGCTGCATGCCCGACCAGTTAATAAAAGATGAATGGAATCAGACGGTTAGGGCGATACAGGACTTTGCAAATAAGTACTGTATGGATTATGCAGTGGCTGAAAAAATTGGAACAGTTGTTGCGGATAACATATCATTGGGCGTTGCCTTTTAATGAGCGAGACTACTGAGTTAAGATAATGGACGGCCAGACGGCCTAGTCTATTCCAAACAGAAGGGAGGAATGGGACGGGTCTAACGGACCCGTCCCTTATAAAATGAGAGAAAACCTGTTCTTTGGGGGCGAGTTTACCCCGGAAAAGAAAAAGGATAAAAGCTATTATTGGGTGACAACCAGGTTGGTTCGTGAATCTGGGCCATGGGCTACTGAATTTATCCACACTCCTAAAGATGTTACTGGAATAATGCAGGAACATCCCAGAGAGGTATTTAAAACTGCTTTTTTGACAAGCTCTTCCAGTATAGTAATGTGCCATAACCATCCCAGCGGTGATCCTTCTCCCAGCCGTGAGGATATAGAAATTACACGCAAGCTGATTGAGGCAGGAATTGTTCTCGGAATTGAAGTTCTGGACCATATTATAGTTGGTAATGTGCGTTATGTCAGCTTTAAAGAAAGCGGTTTCATATAATAAATGTGAGCTGAGCGGTTCTTTCGGGAGCCGCTTCAATGTTTTCTGAGGCCGATGCCCACTCCTTCTTTAAGAAAGACAGAACTATTAAAAAAAGGAGTGTAACACAAACTGTGTAAATGGAATAAAGCTCCCCCAAAATAATAATACAACAATTAGCTTTTAGTCATGAACAGGATAGGGCAACGCAGAGGTGCGACCGAGCGGTGCATGAGGTTCGGCCCAGGTGGCAGGAGCTTTCATATATTTCCATATGTAGCCCAAGTAGGATAATAATCTTTATAAGCTTGATCTCCCCGTATGCCTCTGGCAAATATTTTAAGATCTTCGAGAATGATGGTTCAGCCGGAGCCTTCTCAAAAATCATAGATTTAACTTCCTTCGTCGTTTGGAACCCATTCAAGCAGATCGCCCGGCTGGCAGTTAAAAGCCTTGCAGAGCCCGTCAAGCTGCTCCATATCCAATCTCTTTAATGTACCATGCCAAAGCATAGACACGGTATTAGGTCGTATTCCCGTCATATCGGATACGGCTTTTTGGTTTAGTTTATGCTTTCCCATCATTTCTGCAACTTTGATAATGATCATTCTGCTTTATCCTCCTATGGTTAGATTATATCTCTGTATGTTATTTTATTGCAAATATATTTTAAAATATATCTTCAAAAGCTATTGCATTATATCCTGTAAAGATATGCAATAACTATAAACGGTATTTAATATCGCTAAAAAGGAGCGGATAGTATGAAGAATCTTATAGCGGACATCTTAAGCCAAACGGATTACTCCAAGAGTTGTCGAGGGCTTCAAGCTTCTGCCGCAGCCGAAAAAATCGCTCAGCATTAAGGAGTCAATAAACCAAGCCGTGGCCGGGCGGCTAACCCGGCAGAAAGGAAGGCAGGACATGAAATTTGAAGCTTTGGAAAAATGGTTAAACGACTGGAAAGATAGCAGGGTTTTATACCTGGACCGTTTAGCGGAAGCCTTCAACCTGTGGAGTGAAGCGCACTGTGCCGCCTTCAATAATCACCAGGTAAAGCTGGTAGAAGTTAAGGATTGGTCCCCCGCTAAGGGCTACCATACCAAAACTGTAAAGGCTGTTCCTGTTGTCATTGACGGTAAGGAATACCTGGACTATGGGTATGCTGGCGTCGGTCAGCGTGCTTATCTGAATGACCGTGGCTTCAATGGTATATCGAAGGAGGACGCACAGCTAGCTAAATACTACAGCCGCGAAGTGTGGAAAAAGACGTAGAGTTCAAGCGAAAAGGCATTATCGCAAAGGTTCAGAAAATATGCACCGAAGAAATAGCCGAAGTCGCAGAAGTCGCAGGCGACGGCCTGCTTATCAGAGGGGCAAACAATAAGGTGGCCCATATGTGGGCGATATTAGCAGGCGGGTATAACATTCAGTGCCTGCATATACGGGTCCTGGTAAAAGAGATGAATTAAGAACGGTGCTTTAGGAGGGATAAAATCAATGCTTAACACTGTCCAAAGTATCAAGAACCAAAAAACCATATCCTACTACACGGAAGACATAGAGCTATGCGAATCGGGAGAATACGCTTGTACTGGTTTGGTTACGCAGACGATGGCGACGGGATCTATGACATCACCTTTGAATTGAATGGCACAGCATATCTCGTCAAGGACATAACCAAAATCGAAGAATAGCGGTAGCTTCGGCCAGGCGACCCCAGAGGCGGCCCAGGAGATACGGGAGAACATCAGGCTCCTAGCGGAACTGGAGGGGGACTCTGGGGAGCACTCCAGGTATCTTGACCTGGAAGAAAGGCTTACGGACCTGGAATCCCTCTTGCACACCCAGGGTGATATTATAGACGATCTGGAAGAGCGGATTACTGGACTGGAAGAGACTGTTTTTCCGGAAGAGGACATAGAAACCGGGGAGTGATACCCTAGCTCTCCTGTCATATGCTTTCTTCGTTGCCTTCTATCCCTGCGCTTCAACCTACCCATCCACATATACACTTGGCCACCGTCGACCTAAAGGTACCTAGGCCAGAACCGACGTAGGTGATAAATGGATAGAAGCATTTTTTTTGATTGGAAATATACCAAACTTGGTATATTGTTATATTATAACAATCAAGAGGCTGAAGATAAGTTTGTTGGATTATCTTCACCGTATCTATAGCGGAATTCGAATTAGCTTACCTGCCGCATCAGTACGGGGCGGTGATACGCTGGCCGGAGCGAATCCGGCGAAAGAAGGAAAATAGGCATGATGGCGACTAGCCTTTTTTGCCTCGCAGGAATAAGGGTAGCGGCCTACGCTTGAAGGAGGTAAAAATGAATAAAAATTATGATTTATTTGAACAGTTCGATGGTTATGCTTTTGGTGTTGATTTGGACGATGGAGAATGGTATATAATCTCTGGTGATGATGTTGCCAAAAACGTCTGGGATATAACAGAAGAAGATTCCTCCAAACAAAATATAGTTGATACCTTTGGGGAATGGATTAAAAGAAATTCGTTTCCTGAAGTAGATCATATTAAAGATTGTATAGAATTTTTTGAGTTTTCTTTAGAAAAGAATAACAGAATTAAGACTAATAGAAATGGCGAGATATTTAAAAAGGCAAGGAACTATTTTATTAGACATAAACAAATAATTTTAAATGAATTAATTAGATTAGATAAAGTTTATAAAGAACAAGAGGATTTTTTAAAAAAGTTACCTGAAGAAGTTCCTATTGCTAAATCGCAGTTGGAACCAGCTATAGTTGTTGGTATGTCGGCAGGATTGCCGGAAGCTTATATTAGAATTATTGAAGAAAGAAAAAATGGGGATGGCAAGGTATCATATTTTTATGGATTATGCCAGCCAGGGAGTAGGGTATCTGAGAAAGCACCTATTTGGGTGAATATGTGGTGTAATATTATAAACAAACTATTAAAGCAAAACGCCGATTTATTTAAGGATTAGATGATGAACAATAGACATTCTGGAGCCAGATTATAGATTATGAAAGACGGTAGCCCACAATCACATGAAACTACCGTCCTAAGCAAACGACCAGAGTCGTTATAATATGAATTATAACAAACGGCTCCATTTAGTGAAAGGAGCAGACTTAGAATGGCATGGTACTACGGTACTTACAAGTGTGGACACGATGGGCGTGTCCAAGTGATAGGCCCGGTAAAAAACCGGCAATGGAAAGCTGACCGGCATTTTGAAGGGTTTTGCCCTGAATGTTGGGAAGTGGAGAAAAAGCGGCGTTTTGAAGAGGAAAACCGAAAAGCTGCTGCTGAAGCAGTTGAATTAGGCCTGCCCGAGTTAACCGGCACAGAGAAACAGGTTGCCTGGGCGAATACGCTCAGGCAAAATTGGATAAATGAAAACCAGGAAAAAATAGCTTATTACGAGAAGCAGTTAGGTAGAAATATCATCAGCAAGTATCCGGAAAAGGTCGCGAAATTAAAAAATTCAATTCTCGGCATGAAAACGGCTGTAGAAACCCGGTTACTAGCAGAAGCCAGCGCGCGTTTCTGGATAGATAACCGGTATGAAACCGTATCTGCATTTCTTGAGGCTGCCGGCGAAAAAGCTTTGTCAGCTCCGGAGGTGCCACCCGTGGAAGTCCCCCTGGAGGTACAGCGACAGGCCATCGAAGATATGACCATCCGGCCGGAGGTTCCTGTCACATCGCTTGTAACCGAGATTCGTGTTCAGGATGATATGGTCACCGCAAAGTTACCGGAACTGATAGAGGATTTCAGGGTAATCCTCAGGAACCTTCGCTTCGATTGGTCTTATAGTAAAAGCCGTTGGGAGAGAAAGACCGGCGAGATAACAGGTTCGGCAATAAACAGAGCTGCTGAGCTGGGCATTAAGCTCCTGGCTGCCGGTTTTCCGGTAAGGATTTATAATGATGAACTACAGAGAAAGATCCTGGCCAGCGAATATGAGCCCGAGTGTGTTCGCTGGGTAATGATACATGAAAAAGGATTCAGGATATACTGGAGGCGGGAAGAAGACTTCTATGATGAATCTAAAAGACTGCCCGGGGCAAGATGGATATCGACGAAAAAGTCTATGTATGTCCCGCGGGATGCTTTCCGAGAATTACAGGACTTTGCAGCTCTGTACGCATTTAAGTTCACAGCACTGGCTCAGTCACGCCTAGTGGAAGCACAGCAGGCTTTTGAGGCGGCAATGATTGCTGATGTAATAATTCCGAAAAAAGAACAGCTACCGCAACCTGGAAAACGCCCTGTATTAAATCCTCAAGAAGCATGCGGTGTTGATGAAAGCTTATTGGATTAGCACGCCCGGCCAGCCGCTATTCCCGATACGATTCCAGGGTGGAAAAGGCGGAATCGCGAACCTGCGGATGGAGTGGATTGAGTGGTATATTGATTCCCAGAGTCTGCTCAGAGGGCGATTTTTGCAGAATAAAAAGAAAAGCCCGATATAAACCGGGCCTTTCTCTTTGAGAAAAAAGAGTATTAAAAAGTTTCAATCCCTATAAGGTAAGCTAAAAACTTATTTAAATATATACCCCAAAATAAAATAATTGTCAATGCCTTTTAAGGAGCATTAGTATGAGAGATTTTATTACTAAAACAACACTTATGCGCCATCAGCAGGCGGCGGTATCCAAGCGTCTCCCTGTACGTGTAGGCGGTCTTTTTATGGAAATGCAGACGGGGAAGACCCGCACGTCTATTGAATTGGCAAAGTTGCGAGCACATAAAATCGACAAAGTAGTATGGTTTTCACCGGTCTCACTGAAGCTCACAGTTGCCGGCCAGATTCGAGAACATACTGATTGTGAAGACATATGCGTATTTGACGCTCGCACAAATCAGTGTAATCTGCCTTGTAAACGCTGGTATATTGTGGGAACCGAGTCTATGAGTAGCAGCAACCGGGTGGTGGCAGCAGTTAATAGTCTGATTACTAACCAGACCTATGTAGTTATGGACGAATCAAGCTATATAAAAGGGCATCGCGCCAAGCGCACAGAACGACTGACATTTATTTGCGCCAGATCAAAATATAGAGAGATTCTGACTGGGACCCCCCTTTCTGAGGGAGTAATAGATCTATATTCTCAAATGCGCTTTTTATCAGAAAGAATTTTAGGTTATTCCAGTTTCTATTCTTTTGAAGCTAATCATCTGGAATATTCCGAAAGGTTTCCAGGAATGATCGTACGGGCTCATAACACTGAATGGCTGGCCGCAAAAATAGAACCTTATGTCTATCAAGTGCGCAAAAAGGATTGTTTGGACTTGCCACCCCAGATGTATTCTACCAAATATTGCGCAATGACATACCAGCAGAGAAATGCATATGAAAAATTAAAGGACGAGTTCTTAACGTATAATGACCCTGATGATTGGGATAGCTACAAACTATTTCAATTATTTTCGGCCTTACAACAGGTAGTATCCGGATTCTATAATGAGAAAAAGAGATCCGGACAAGAAATCCGTCATGAATATGACAATGACCGCCCCGACCTGCTCCGAGAAATTGTTGCCAGATTATCGAAAGGGGAACAAGTCATTATCTGGGGGAAATACATCTATGATATTGAACAGATATGCCGGGTATTAGAGAATAAAGCATATGTAGTCTATACTGGAGAACAATCTGAGAAAAAACGAGAAAAGGGAAAAATAGCATTTAGGGCGGGAGAAGCTCAATTCTTTGTTGCAACCCCTGGAACCGGAAGTCATGGACTTACGCTTATGAACGCCAGTACTGAGATATTTTATACAAACTCATTCAAGTATTCTGAACGGGATCAGGCGGAATCACGCTGTCATGGAATCGGCCAGGTAAAAACCGTTCATTATATTGATTTTGTATGTGAAAATTCGATAGATGAGCGAATTATGAATTCTATCTCAAAGAAAGAGAGCACTTTAAAAAGCTTCCAGCGGGAGATTGATCGGGCCCAAGGAAAGAAAAATAAGTTAAGGGAACTAATAAGGAGGCTATAAGCATGATCCGTATCGGGTTGAACGGGCGGGAGAAACAAAAGCAGATTGACAATTATATGGAGCAATACGATATAAAAAAGATCTTCTGCTTCTATTTTAAGCAGTTTCCCCTTAGGATAAAGGCTGATATTGAGATTGAATACATTGAATATTCCGATATCATCATGTACAAATTCTTTTATCGACTTCTGGAAGAAATTGATGAAAGCTCATTATTGATCTTCAATGAGTGCCTGAGAACCCGAAACAGAAGCGATCTCACATACAACTGTGCTCATCATTACTGCAACCAGACTCCGCATAAAATTATCTTCGAATTTTTCCCGATCATTGAAGATAAAAATGATTTCATGATCTTGTTGGATTTCCAGAATAAAGGCAAATATAAAGGCAAATCGTTTGATTATCTATTCCTGCAGCAGGAGGACATCCGGATTAAGCCCTTCAACGTCAAACTGGAGCCCATCAGTATTGAGACAACAGATAAGGATCGAGAGCGGTATGAAAAGAAGAAGGAACAATTATTCGATAATCTGGGTGATAAGGATCCGGACACCATCCCCCGCAACTTACAGATTCTGGCCGGAGACATAAAACGGAAGTCCGTAAATGATGCTGAATTGTATGTTGCCCGGAATCAGCGGTTTAAAAAGGCGAATATTAAATCATATGCCGATATCACCACGCAGGGGAATTATGTTGTAATAGACATGCACTACCGGCGCCTCAACTTAAACGATTTTTTAAAAACAACTCAGATGAGGCGGGTTAAATATTTATGTACCACACTTCCGATTGATACTGTAATTGTGAATGATTTTATGGCATGGAAAGCGAGGTTGGATTCAATCTATGCTCAAGCAAGTATATATAAATAAGACCGTGCTGGAAGCGGCCAGGGAACGAATGGTCTATATATTTGATGAATTTAATAATATCATAGTTTCAATCAGTGGAGGAAAAGACAGCACAGTCTTGGCTCATCTGGCTCTGTCTGAAGCCCATAGGCGCGGCCGTAAGATAGGCATTTTCTTTCTTGATGAAGAAGTAGTCTACGAGAGCACAGTCAAGCAGGTAGACTACATAATGAACATGTACCCGGAGAATACCAATAAACTTTGGCTGCAGATAGAATTTAAGCTTACCAATGCTACAAGCCTGACTGAAGGACAGCTGATATGCTGGGAGGCTGGTAAACATAAAATATGGATGCGCCCCAAACGAAAAGATTCCATACAGCATCCACCCTGGGATCAGGAAAAGGAGACCATTCGGGATAAGAATAAGGGCTTCGGGTTTTATGATGCTCTTGACAACTTTCAGAATTCCCGGGAGAATACAGCATTTTTGATTGGTTTAAGGGCAACTGAGAGCCCTAATAGATGGAGAGCCGTTTCCAAAAATCCGGGGTACAAAAGTGTATTCTGGTGTACGAAGATGAAGAACAACAACATCAGTTTTTATCCTCTCTATGACTGGAATTTTCACGACATTTGGAAATACATATATGACGAACAGCTCCAATACTCCAAAATCTATGATTACATGCATAAAAAAGGTATGGGACTGCAAGAGATCAGAGTGTCCAGCCTGATTCACGAGAAGTCATTTAAGGCGCTGGTGGAGTTACCGGAGTTTGAGCCGAAAACATATGACCGGTTATTAATGCGGGTCAAGGGCATCAGTATAGGCAACTTGTACGGAAAAGACGCCAAAATGCTCAGGGCTCAGAAACTTCCGAAAAACTATAACAGCTGGATGGAATACAGGGATTTTTTGCTGGCCACCTACCCCGATGATGAAAAACGCTGGATTTTTGTGAAACGGTTTAATAAACAGTTGAACAATGCCTATGTGGCTAGGCAGCAGTGCCGGCAGCTGATACTAAACGACTACGAGAATAACCTGCCGGTTGATAATAAGCCGGATCCACGCGAGGCGACGATACAGAAATGGAGGGAATTGTTATGAGGGAGATCCAGACCAAATACGGGGTTTTTAAAATCCCTGACTTTCCAAAGATAAAGACCAAGAAAGGGAATTTAGAAATTCCAGTGATGTGTCCGATTTTAGTGCCGCGGGATCTCGTACAGGCCAATAACTATAATCCAAACCGGGTCTCCAGGAATAACATGGAGCTGCTGGAAACATCAATCCTTTGCAATGGCTTTTGCTTTGCCGTGGTAACTGCCTGGGATGAAGACATAGAAAAGTTTGTCATTATAGATGGCTTCCATAGGGACAGTATCTTAGAAATGTGGTTGGAAGCTGAAGAGATCCCAATAATAGCTCTTGATCTTACACCGGCTCAGCGTATGGAAGCCACGGTACAGTTTAACCGCGCCCGAGGCGTCCATCAAGTGGAGCTCATGGGAGACTTGGTGCAGGCCTTGGTGGAGCAGGGAGTAGAAGATGACGAGATTGCACGGAAGCTGGGCATGGAAATTGAAGAAGTGTTCCGGCTCAAGCAGATCACCGGTATTGCTGAGCTGTTTAAAAACCAAATATACTCCAAATCATGGGAGATGCTGGATGTGGATGAAAATGCCTAAATGGGAATACGGAGAAGCATATAAACGGCACCCTGTTGAACAGGGCAAAACAATTATCTTCGAGAACGGCAGCAAAGTCAAGGCGCATGATATATTTGAACCGTTGCCTGATTTTATGCAGGATGCGGATTTAATTTTCGTTGATCCTCCCTGGAATTTAGGAAATCTGAACTCATTCTATACAAAGGCAGGTCGCTCGGATTATCTTGACAGTTTTTTTACCTTCTATAAACGACTCTTTGAGTGCATCACAGAGATTAGTCCGGCAGTATGCTACATTGAGGTAGGAAAAGAATACCTGGCAGAATTCATCCAGGAAATGAAGCGGGTATACAGACAAGTTACCTTCTACAACAGCACTTATTATCACAATAAAGATAAGCTGTGCTATGTGGTCAGGGGGAGCCGAAAGAGAAAAAAGCTGCCTTTGGATTACATGGATGAAGAAAATATAATCACCTGGGTATGTGAAAATGAGGATTATGATTGCATTGGAGATTTATGTATCGGAAGAGGGTTAGTTGGAATTAATGCTTACCAGGCAGGTAAGCAGTTTGTAGGGACCGAGTTAAACCATAAGCGCCTGAGTGTGCTATTAG
>ENA-UOOK01003375-UOOK01003375.1-fermentation-metagenome-genome-assembly--contig:-NODE-3375-length-18241-cov-3.158858_pt1 | contig 18241 bp, 12 predicted proteins | sample MGYA00245777_ERZ724023 | MGnify/ENA primary metagenome ERZ724023 (study PRJEB28704, sample SAMN03018312) | fermentation metagenome | biome: anthropogenic terrestrial biome; feature: soil; material...
AAAGAAATATATAATTGTCACAGTAACTAATACGTCATATAAAATCCTTAATAAGAAAAAAGCGAATATTTATAGCGATATAGAAATAATTGAAGAACATTCTCCACCAAGTGCTTGTGCAGAAGAAATAGCCATATCAGAAGTTTCTTACAAGGAACTTAAGAAATCCATTGATGAATTAAGCCCAAGATATAAGCAGATATTGAATATGAAGCATGAGGGTTATAGCAATAAGGAAATATCTGAAAAACTTAATGTTAAGATAGATACAATACGTGTCATGCTTATGAGAATCAGAGCATACTTAAAGAGGGGAGGTTTGAAAGATGAATGATAAAAATAACCTTGGGGAAAATTTAAGTGCAGAAGACGAACAACTGTTTCAACTTGCAGCACAAGCTCAATTCGATAAGGAAATGGAGTTATTTGACGAAGTTTCGAATGATGGAGTTGAGATACCAAACCTTGCCGATTTTGACAAACGAATGATTGATAAAATTAACAAAATGTACATAGATGGTCGAAAGCATCGAAGAAAGAAAATTATTTTCAAAACAGTTGCGGTGGCAGCAGCAATTATATTACTGTCATTTGTATTCTATCCACCAATGTTCGGGAAAATAAATGCATTCTTTATTAAAATTATGAACATTAAAGTAATAGATAAAGAAGAATACACTGAATTCAGACCGGAATCTGAGCATAGCATTGAAGAATTTGAAGGCTATTATTATCCGAGATATATACCGGATAATTATGAAATAATTGTAAAGAGCAATATGGATAGCATGGGTACTATAATATATTTAAATGAATTAGACGGAACAAGGATAGATTATAGTTTTATTTCTTTAAACAGTCCTATACAGTTAGATACAGAAAATTGCGATAAAGAAGATATTTTGATTAATAATTATATGGGATTGCTGTATACAAAAAGAGATAATAGTCAAAACATAGTAATTTTTCAAGGAGAGGAATATAACTTTGTGGTTTCTGGCAATATTGACGTTGAAACTTTAAAAAAGGTAGCTGAAAGTATAGAAAAATAAAAATATTACAAATTATTAATAAAATATCCTTGAAAAAACTGTAACGATTTGGGCAATTATGAGGTTTATATAGTAGAGAACTAATTACAAGGAGGAATCTATGAAAAAACTTTTTATACTGTCCATATTTTTTTTATTGCTTATGGTTTTCACAACAACCGTAAATGCAACAGCGGAATCTGAACTAAGTCCTATGTTTATAGCACTGAAAACTCATGCTAATAGTTTAGATATTGAAGGCTCTGTTGCAACCTGTACAGGATTTGCAACTTGCTCTGATAGCTATTCAGTAAGAATTTCACTTTATTTAGAAATATATTCGAATAACCGATGGACTGCAGTTAACAGCTGGAATGGTAGTAAAGATATATATTCTAATGTTAACAAAACTGCTACAGTGACTACAGGAAATCTATACCGAGTTAGAAGCGTGGCGACTGTATATGATGAAAATAATAAAATTGTTGAATCTCCTGTTGTTTATTCGAAGGTGGTTGGTAACTGATTATATTTATGGAATTTGTTGTAGGAATTGTCTTCGAAGATAACCGTATGCTGTTGACGCTTTTATTAGTAGTTATTGGATTGTATATTTTAAATGAACATAATTTATAAATTAGAAATTTAATTTAAGGGAGTGATTCCATTGAATGCATAATTTTGAATGAGCGACCAATCAACATTAGTATTAGTTAGAATATTAACAAGGGGAAGCAGAAGTTATGAAGAATAAAAACAAGAGTATGAACAAAGTACTCCATGTCAATACGACCTATTTATAATGATTATCCAAGAATAATTAGAAACATTACAGCAACTATAAAGATAAAAAAAAGAAGAGGAGGATATTATGCTTAAAAAGTTAGCATCTTTAATTATAATAACAATGATAATAAAATCAAAGTCCAACTCCGTCTCGTTAAAAGTTCTTTTTTCATAAATCTCCTCTCTTAATCAATTTTCTTTGTTTTTGCTTCACTTCTTTCTTCTTGATTCCTGGCCGATAATTATATTACCACCATCTACATTAATTTCCAGACCTGTAATCGTACGAAGAGCCCGTATGGTCACGTCTAACGATTCGTACCGATTGAGAATCCCTGTAAAGGAAAGTTTCTCGGCATTACCAATATTGAAGACCACTTTTTTGTCATACCAACGGGATAAAACGGACATCAAACGCGATAAGGAACAATCATCAAAAACGAATCTCCCCGTATTCCATGCGACATAAGGCATCACATCTACTTTTGTAATCACAGGAGTTGACTCAGCTGTCTTTATTACGGCCATCTCACCCGGCTTCAAAATCCGAGGAGTTCCATTCTTAGAGGTAACGCTGATACTTCCATTGACAAGCACAATACTCATAGATCCATTTTCTTCACGCGTATTGACATTGAAATCCGTACCGTATTCCTTAACATCACCCATATTGGTCTTTACGATAAAAGGATGACGCTTATCCTTGGCAACGAAGAAATAAGCTTCTCCTTCAAGTTCAACCTGTCTTGAATCGCCCTTAAACTCCATCGGATAAGTCAGTCTTGAATTATAATTCAGATGTACACGGGTTCCATCCGGCAGACTCATCCAGAATTCCTTGTCATGCCGGGTAACAATCGTGCCGGCAGAATCATAACGTGATACGATTCCAGCTATCAAGCTATCAGAAGTTACGGATACAGGCGGCCTGTTTTTAACTAAAAATGTAGCTGCGTTCAAACCAGCATGCTTGGCCTGGTTCATTGCAACAAGAGCTTCCCTTGGCAGTTGAGGATTTCTGATTTCCATCCGGTGATCCCTGAAGAACCAAAAGCCCGACACGATGAGAACTAATATGGAAACAGCCGCTGTCCAAACTGACCAAACAGGATAAAGATGAGGAAAATGCTCTTTTTTAAATTCCTTCAAGGCTCTTCGTGCATTTACTTTCTTATACTGACGATAACGGTCTGAGAAATGACGTAACTGACAAAAAGCCTTATACTTTTCCTTTAGAGCAGGATCTCCCTTCAGCAGACGTTCTAAGTCAACTTTCTCTTCGTCCGACAACTCTCCGGTCAGACTTTTCCGGATCAGTGTATTGACATCTGAATGGTCCATATCTATCATTTTCACTTAAAGAACACAAAAAGAAAGAAAAAGGTTACATAAATTTATAAAAAAAAACAATACATATCCATTTTAATATATTTATTCATTAAATACTACTAATACGAATAGTAAAGAGAAGACTTCCAAAGAAAGTTTGTCTCTCAACGCCATAATAGCGCGACGTTTATGTGTTTTTACAGTATCTATAGCAATATCCAGAATCTTAGCAATCTCACCATTTTTCTTCCCTTCCATACTCATCAGGAAGATTTCCCGTTGCCGTGCCGGCAATTCATCTATTGATAAAAACAACTGCCGGTAAACCTCTTCGGGGAAAAATTCTTCAGATCCATCTTCTGCGAGTTGATATTCCTGCATCCGGTCTGAAATCCGTACCACGTGGGTACGTTCAGCTCTTATGGCACGAATCTGATTCAGTGTACCATTACGGACACCTGTATAAAGATAAACTTTTAACTGCGCTATTGTCTTGAAAGAAGGTTTGTTTTTCCACAGATTCCAAAACACCTCCTGAACTATATCTTTTGAGATTTCTTCATCAGAAGTCATCTGAAAAGAATAATTGACGAGTGCCTTAAAGAAACAAGCATATAGCATAGTCAGTGAAGAATCATTCCACTGATGCAATGTGTCCAAAGACAAACCATTAACTTTCATACTCATCTCAGATACTGTTCAATCAGGAATCACATTTTATATGCATTTATATAATCTCACCTTTCGGCAAAGGTAATGAATTTTTGCCAATATTCTAAAAACGCATGTCTTTTTTCTTCGTTTTTCCTACCTTTGCAGTATACAAACTATAAGAATAAAAGATGATAGAATTACTTTTAGCAAGTTTTCTCACCTTTATTGAACTTAATTGTGAGAATTTATTCGACACACAGCATGACTCTTTAAAGAGCGATTATGAGTTTCTTCCTAATGGAGATTATCATTGGACACGAACACGATATTGGCGGAAGTTGGACCATATCGGACAAGAAATCATCGCATTAGGAGAAGACTCCACACATCAATGGCATTTACCCGACTTTGCCATTCTATGCGAGGTTGAGAACGACAGTGTCATGCGTGATTTAAGCAAGCGCTCACTCTTGAGGCATGCAAAATACGAATATTTCATCACCCACTCACCAGACCAGCGAGGTATCGATGTTGCTCTCTTATACAACCCATACGCATTTCTTCCCATCCGCCACTTCAGTTTCAGGGTTCATCCCCTACCGGACATGCGTCCCACAAGAGACATCCTCTATGTAAGCGGCAAACTCAATAATGGCGATACCCTTCATCTGTTCGGTATCCATGCACCAAGCCGGATGGGAGGAGAACGGGCCTCACGGCCTCACCGCATATTAGTAGAAGAAAAACTTGCAGAAGCCATTGATTCGATCCGGAGTAAAACGCCGGAGGCCAAGATTATCGTTGCCGGTGACTTCAATGATTACAAAAATTCTCCTGCCCTCAAGAAACTTTATGCCCTCGGATTAATCAATATATCCCAAGAAGCTAAAGGGGAAAACGGAGCCAAAGGCACCTACCGTTTCAGAGGAGAATGGGGAAGTCTGGATCATATCCTATGTTCCCGATCTGTAGCAGAATCCCTGATGGATTGCCATATCGGCGATCTGAAATTTGTATTGGAACCGGATGAGAAATATGGAGGGGTAAAACCATTCAGAACCTATAGAGGACCTGCCTACCAACCCGGATATTCCGACCATTTGCCACTTATAGCAAGATTCAAGACCAGAGAATAAAAAGAAGGGACCATTCTTCATTGAAAAGTTTTAAGAAGGGCTATAACATCTGACAAAAATGCGTATTTACGCAAAAATATCGAAAGGCTTATGATTATAGAAAGAAATTTTTATCTCAATAAACTAATTGAGCGACGCGAAAATGGACGTATAAAAGTCATTACGGGAATTCGTCGATGAGGAAAGTCGGTTTTACTCTTTGAACTTTTCCGAGATTATCTAAAAAGAACTGGTGTAGAAGATAACCAGAGAATAATTCAAAGAGCATTATTTATTTAGCCGTCAAAACACATCGCGCAGATTTTACGCCTTTAGATTTCGCTGTAAAGGAAAAGGTACCAACCTTATCTGTCGTTTGTACAATAGCTGTTGCTTCCCCACTGAACAAATGCATCTGAGGAAGTTGAAAGGGATCAAGACTACATGGATTTCCATTAGCCGAAGCCCTATATTTTCCAGCACCTTTAACATGAAATTTTACAAGACTGCTATCTGAAGGGCATAGATTGCCATTCTTATCCACCATTCGGATGGTGATATAAGCAAGATCCTTACCGTTAGCAATCAAGGATGAACGATCCACACTTAATGCAAGATGATCAGGTTTGCCTGCCGTTTTGATAATCTCCGTAGACACAATCTTTCCACTCTTGTCATAAGCTACCGCTTTCAATTCACCCGGTTCATAAACCACATTATTCCACATCAACCGGTAACGCTCTTGCAGAGAACCATCGGTACGCTTACTACGCTTACCCTGACTCTTTCCATTTACAAAGAGTTCTACTGTGGGAAAATCCGTATATACAAAAACCGGGGTTACCTTACCTTCACGTCCCGGCCAGGTCCAATGAGGAAGGATATGCAACGTATGTTCTTTTTTATTCCACAAACTGCGATACAGATAATACCTGTCCTTGGGGATAGACGCAAGATCTATGATACCAAACATTGAACTGTGATTAGGCCAGGCATCTGTATCATAGGGAGAAGGTTCACCAAGATAATCAAAACCTGTCCATACAAATTGTCCCAAGACCCACTGATGATCATCTTGCATAGCAAAATCCACATCAGGGACATTGCTCCAACTGCAATACTCCATATCATAAGAACTGCACTGGTGATCGGGATATATAGCATCAGCCTTTAACTCAACAGGAAACTTATAAACACCACGAGAACTAACCGTAGAACAAGTCTCAGTTCCCAATAAGATTGATTGTGGTAACTTCTTATAGGCCTCTTCGTAACGTTTCACCCGATAGTTAAACCCGGGGATGTCCAATTGGGCAGCAAAGCCATTGTCCAATACGCAACTAACCTGGTCCATTCCGCATGTTACCGGACGAGTAGGGTCTTCTCTGTGACAAATGTTCTGCAAGAATCGCGCTACTTTATATCCCTGATCACTGCATTGTGTTGGAACTTCATTTCCGATACTCCACATCACCACGCTGGGGTCATTTCTATAATGATGTATCATATTCACCATGTCCTTTTCTGCCCAGTCTTTAAAATATCTATGGTAACCATTTTTACACTTAGCGATATTCCACTCATCAAAAGGTTCTACCATCAGCATGAATCCCATCTCATCACATAAACTGACTAATTCTGGAGAAGGCATATTATGAGACGTCCTGATGGCATCACAACCCATATTCTTTAACAAAGTAAGCCGGTGACGTAAGGCTGCCACATTGATGGCTGCGCCAAGAGGGCCCAGATCATGATGATTACATACACCTTTGATCTGACGCCGCTTGCCATTCAAGAAGAAGCCCTTATCCGGGATAATTTCTATCGATCGGATACCGAATATTGTCGTATAGCGGTCAACCAGTTGATCATTTAAATACAGCAAAGAAACAGCCTTATATAAACTGGGCGTTTCAGGACTCCACAACTGCGGTTTGTCTACAATCACATTCTGCTCATCAGGCTGCCCGTTTGGTTCACGCTCTGTTGTGCTCTTTACCGCAACTTCCTTTCCTTGAGGATCATAGATATGGGTCTCCAGCATCAACCTCCCTCCATCAGCACCTTTAACCTGTGTACGTATACGCACAGAAGCAAAAGCTTTCTCCACATGCGGAGTTGTTATGTATGTACCCCATACCGGAATATGTGCCCGGTCAGAAACGATGAGATGTACATTGCGATATAGTCCTGCGCCAGGATACCATCGCGATGACTGAGGTTTGTTTTCCAGACGAACTGCCAAAACATTGTTTCTACCATCCTTATTCAATAAAGAGGTTACGTCACAATGAAAAGAATTGTATCCATACGGCCAGAAGATCGCTTTTTTTCCATTCACATAAACATTCGCCTCACTCATAGCCCCATCAAAAAGAAGCGTTACATTCTTGGTCTCAGCATTAAAACCAGCGACATCAAAATGAGTACGGTACCAGCCAACACCGACATAAGGCAGTCCACCCGTACGCCCTGTTTTAACAGATGCCTTTGTCTCGTTATTCTGTGTAACGGCCACAGTCTGAAGGTCATAACTACGACTAAACGGTCCATAGATAGCCCAATCATGGGGCACCGTAACAGATTGCCATTTAGAATCATTAAAACCAGGCAACGATGCATTCTCCACATCACCTTTAACAAACTTCCAATTCTTCTCAAGCAAACGCTCTGAGCGCTGTGCATAAACAGAACATAATACGAAACTAAATATTCCAACAAGGAATAGCCTTATTCCCTTCATCATCATTGTAACAACTGTTTTTTATTGATAATCCCGTAGTACAGGATAGACCTTATACCCGGGATTATTTTCTTATAAATCAAAATTATTTAGCAGCGAAAGCATCCATTGCTGCAGTTGGCTGACCGTTATCATTAAACGCCCCTAAACCATAATTCTCCCAGCCTCCATAACATTCAGGCTCCCAGTAGAACACTCCAAGACAATAGCTCAAAGCTTTTGACTGAGACATAAGACTGGTAAGACAAGCCTTTGCTGTAGCCGGATCATCTTCTGGCATACCAACTTCACAAATCATGACATCTTTGCCATAATTCTGTTTGATGTCTTTCATATTCTCTATACAAGAAGTAACCTCACGAGACCAATCCGAATCCGGATAAAGAGAAAGACCCAACACGTCATAATCAACAGCATATTTTTGTAAAATATCTCCTATCCATTTCGTTCTATTTGCATTCGCTCCACCATCCAGATGGATCACGATCTTAGCTTTTGGAAAAACACCACGGGCAGCAGCACTACCAGCATTCAGAAAGGCTGCAAAATTAGACTCATTCGCTTTATAAGTAACACCATCCTTCACCGCATCCCAGGTAGCACCACTGGTAGATGTGTCAGTATCCCATAAGAGTCCACTTGTTACCTCATTACCGATTTGTATCCATTCAGGAGTAATACCATCTGCTTTCAACGCATTCAGCACATCTTTTGTATGATCAGCTATAGCTTCTTTCAATCCCTCAAACGAGAGTGATTTCCAGGCAGCAGGTTTCATCTGGCTTCCGGGATCTGTCCAGGTATCACTATAATGGAAATCTATCATAATACGAAATCCGAGTGCTTTTGCACGAAGAGCTTTTGCCAATACATCCTGCTTTCCACACCAGCCATCAGTAGGATTTACCCAGACGCGGAGACGAACAGAATTTACCCCAAGATCGCGCAACAGAGTGAGGCAGTCCATCTCTTTTCCATCAGCATTATAAAATTTCTTGCCACTCTTTTCCATTTCCGTCAGCCAACTCACATCTGCTCCACGGGCAAAACCCGTCATATCATAAGTTGTCTTGTCGGGAAACGATGGTGTATCTTTATCACTGTTACATGACACTAATCCCATGCTAAGAATAAGCATCATGACAGCAAAGATCTTTTTTATTGTCATATTCATAAAATGTAAAATTACTTCATTGTATAGGTCAGGTTCTTCAGATCCACCGTCAGCGTATATGTGCCGGCCCCTTTAGATGCCTCCAAGCCATCACCTTTGTAGACAAGAGCGCCATCTGAACCGCCAAAATAGCTATCATAGGATCCATTAATATAAATCTTAGCGCCCCATTTGCAGGTACCTGCTAAAGTAACAGTAGCTGAATAGACACCAGAAACAGCAGTAGGCAGCATATCAACCAGCGTCCAGTTACCTCCCTGATCACCAGAAGTATTAAATCCGGCTACGGAAACTGTAGAGACAGTTGCCACATTATAAGTTAGTTTCTTCATATCAACGTTTAAAAGATATAAACCAGGTTCGGGTGCGGGAATATTGCCTCCTCCAGACTTTAACGATCCACTTGCTGCGGTACCGCTGTTGTCAGTTCCATAAGAACTATCCCAATCATCTTTAGTAGTGTAGAACTTATAACCATATTTAGAGCTCACAGTCATTATACCTGCATAAGTCTGGTTATCCTCATTATAAAGAGTCAGGAAATGATCAAAGGTCCAGCTGCCACTGATTGCATCATCTGCACCGGAAACATATAAATATTTATTTATCTGCCCTTGAGAATGATCCGGAGTCTTCACAGAACAAGTCCAGGATTTAGGATTTTTCAAGTCCAGTGTAAGGCTGTACTTACCAGCCTTAGGAACATTTACGGTAATATCACTTGCTGATGTACCAAATGTCACATTGCCGGATGTGCCTCCGAAACCAACAGGAGTAGAAACAGCAGATTTATCATCAGTACCAGTCTTTACATTATATTGAGCACCTGTACCACTGATTTTAAAAGTCACATCACCAGCCTGAACAGCAGTGAAATCATAAGTCCATCTATCAGAATCCTCATCAAAAGTCATATCACCTTTAAGATCTCCGCTAACGGAAAGTTTCGGAATATAAAGAGCAGACCACTCTCTGTTCTTCGTATCCATGATGGTGTAATAGCAACCTTTCTGACCAGGATACCAGCATTTCCATTGCGTACTTTGAGAAGAACAGAGGAAAGGAGTACCGTCTACGCCATCATTCCCCCACATCGTACCATTACCCTCAAGCAAATAGAAGTTAAACCAAGATGCCGCGCCAACAAATCCTTTATATACACCATCTGCATTCGGTGAGCATAATGTGATGCCCGTCTTGGCTTGTTTACTGTCCAGAATATATCCTACAGTCATATCTATCGTATAAGGAGTAATATTCACTTTTTCGATATTGCTATAAACCGGATCCATATTATTACCCGTCTTTACACTTAACCGGAAATAGACAGGCGTAGCCTCCCCTGCCATAAGACCCAGACTCTTGGCCAGAGCATTTAACTCAGAGCCAGTATATGCCTTAGACAAAGAAGATTCAGAAGATCCCACAACCGTACCCGTAAAATTTTTACTTATTGACGCCTGCAATGTGGTTTGCAACACCTTTGGAGCCGACATCGAATCGTTGCTCACCTGTAATTCTGATTGTGTCCAGGCAAAAGACAAGACCAAAGTATTTTTCAGTTCATTTGATAATACAACATCTGTTGCAGTAGCCTTCAATACGCCACCATCCGGAGAAGAAAGGTAAAGCATATCACCATCCTTGTCACACGAAGCAAAGAAAAGTGACAACATCACTACGGCAAGTATATACTTAGATATTTTCATTCTTTTAATTTTTAATTAGGTTAATATCCATCATTCTGTAAATTAGGATTAGCTGTCTTTTCTGTAGCTGGTATAGGATAATAATTGTATTTATCATTTACGGCCTTACCATCTTTCACACCACCTTTCCATTGCCACAGATAGTCAGACGTTGTAAACCTGTTATAGCGGATAAGGTCTGTACGGCGAGTACACTCCCAATATAATTCACGAGCACGTTCATTCAATATAAAGTCCAAAGTCAGATCACTGGCTCTGATATCTCCGTCTTTATTTCCATAAGCACGTTCCCTTAATGCATTTACATAATTCAAAGCTGTAGTCTTATCGCCACCAGCTCCACCACGGAGTACTGATTCGGCATACATTAAATAAACATCTGCCAAGCGGAATACAGGGAAATCTGTATTGACCCCATAACTTGCCGTATTAGAGGCTACCGTACCAAGATCTGTAAGATTTGTCCATTTCGTCACAAGATAACCATTCTTCTGTACGTCCAGACCTGTATCCAAAGTACGGCTTTGACCATCTTTATAAAACATTGCACGCTTGTCACCTGTGCCAAATAGTGCAGGAACCTCTCCCCGAATGCGGAACATGCTCCATGCACTTGCCACTCCGTAATCTGCCGGCTTCTCGGTGGAACTGCCATCCACTTCTCCACAAACCAAATAAGTTGTAGCACCCCATGAAACGGTATGTTTAGAATCCACACATAAAGGGAAGATGATTTCATTTGTGCGTTTGTCATTATCTGCATTAAACAATTTCGAATAGTCACTTTCCAGAGAATAGCCATCAGCAATCACCTTCTTACAATAAGTGATACAGTCTGTATAACGTGCCGTATCTGTATAGACCTTTGCATTAAGATACATTTTTGCCAATAATGTCCATGCAGCCGCCTTTGTTGCACGTCCATATTCTGCCTCAGAACGGTCCATAAGATCACCGTCAATATCTTTCAATTCCTTTTCAATAAAATCAAATATCTGATCGGATGTATAACGAGGCGGAATAAAACTGCCTACCTTATCCTTTTCTGTAACAAAAGGAATATTGCGGTATAAATCCATTGCATGATAATAGGACAATGCACGCAAGAAACGAACTTCTGCACGATAATGCTTAATTTTCGTCTGGTCACTTTCCGAGAACTTGCTGATCGCGTCATCAGTAGCATTACGAAGGAATTCATTGCAATAATCTATTGTCTGATATATACGATAATACGTATCACTCACCCATGGGTCACTTGAATCCCAAGTCAGATAAGAAAGGTTTTTCACATTATCACCCTCTAGCCAGGTACATGCCAGCTCATCTGTTCCACATTCCTGCATATTAAAGTAACAACGCAAATAATCATATCCACTAGTAGTGCTGATATCCGCTTTTCCTCCACCCTTCTCCTGTCCTGTAATAACATAAGAAGCATAAATCTTTGCCAAAACTGACTTATAGTTGCTGGCGGAATCATATACATCCGAAGCAGTGGTCTCAGTATGAGGCATCTGATTTAACTCATCCACACATGCTGTAAGACTAAGAACACTTACTGCAAAAAATAAAAATATTATTTTTTTCATATTCTTTAGCTGTTTTATATCGATTAAAAGTCAAATCCCAAACTCAAAGAATAGGTACGTGGCCGTGGATAAAACGACATATCTATACCATCATAAACCTCTGGGTCGACACCTGAATATTTTGTTATTGTAAATACATTCTGCACCATTGCACTGGCATGCAAGCTGCACCATTTAGAGATTTTTCCGAAATCGTAACTTAAACTTAAATTATCCATTTTCAAGAATGAAGCATTTTCTACATAATAATCGCTCAGATATTGACGACTATTAAATCCGGTTTTCAAATAACTGCGGCTCATATTGTTCAACTGGTAGGCATTATAGGATACCGTACCGAAAGCTCCTGTATTCATTGCCATTCCGTTGTATAGATAATTGCCTAATTCAGCCCTGAAACTTGCTCCAAGAGTCCACTTCTTATAATTGAAAGATGTACTGAAGCCTAAAATCCAGTCTGGAGTACGTGAATGATATCTATATAAATCACTTGAGTTGATAACCCCATCATGATTCAAATCCGCATAAGCCCCCTCTATGGGTTTTCCATTTTTATCATAAAGTTGATGATAGACATAATACATATAAGGTTCATATCCCTCGGTCAATACCATCATCTGATAACTATCAATGCCATTACCAACTAAAATATTTGTAGCACTGGCACCTTTTACAAGAGACAGATTTGTTACTTTCATTTTCTGATAAGAGGCATTGAAGCTAACATCCCATGAATAGTCTTTTGCTTTTATAGGGGTAGCATTCAAAGACACTTCAAATCCATGACTATTTACATTTCCTACATTTGTCGTTATTTGCTTATTGAAATTAGCACCAGCAGGTGACGGAACCGTTGCCAGCAGATCTTTTGTCTTACGAGTGTAATAGTCAAAACTACCTGTTATACGATCCTTCAAGAATCCGAAATCCACACCCACATTATAAGATGTTGTGGTTTCCCATTTTAAGTTTGATACATAAGCTTCAGGACGATATGTCCTATAATACGTATTTCCAAACTGATACTCTGCACCCTCCTGGCTTTGCGTATAAACCGGGATATAGCCATAATTACCAATACCGTCCTGCTGGCCGGTAACGCCATAACTAAGTCTTAGTTTCAGATTACTCAATATCGGATTATCTTTCAAGAAAGACTCCTGTGTGACTCTCCATCCTAATGCCAATGAAGGGAATGTTCCCCAACGATTTGCGGAAGAGAAACGACTGGACCCATCACGACGCATAGTCGCTGTGAGCAGATATTTAGAGTCGAACGAATAATTGATACGTCCATAATATGATAGCAAGGCATGACGCTGGTCTGTCGCCGCAGTAGTGCTCTGAGCTACTCCAGACGCATTATACAACACGTATGCATCCTGCTTGTTCATCCATTTCTGGAAATCATATCCTGCCGTAATCTCTATGCTGCTTTTAAGATCTTCCAAATACTTATTATATGTAAGGTACGTTGTGAACAACTTATTGGTAAGTCTTTGCTTTCCGTAATTGTAATCGGCTCCTCCGCTTGTGTAATATGAAGCAGCTGCTGCGGGGACGTAATTAGAAGATTTGCCTTCTGCATAATCATAACCCAGCGTTGCATGAACTTTCAGATCCGGGAAGAAATGAAGTTTATAGTCGACATCAAAATTACCGATAACGCGTTTTACATTTCCTTTAGATGTTGTTTGTTTCAATAAACCCAACGGATTTCTTACAGCGTTTGTAACAGGTGTTCCCGTTGCATCAATTGCCTCAGTATATCCACCAAAATCGTTGTTCCCCGAATAGACAGGAAGTGTCGGATTATATGTTGCGCCACCCCATATCGCATTTTGATCGGCAAAGTGATTATTATTAACAGACCCTTTCAAGCTCAAGGTCAATTTAAGATCATTATTAAAGAAAGAAGGAGAAAGATTCGTATTTGCTGTATATCTTTCTGCATTATCTGTCTTCAAAATACCGTCCTGATTATAATATCCCAAGGAAACACGATACGGCATAAAATGAGCAGCCTTGCCAGAAATACTGAAGTTGTTTTCCGTACCAAGAGCTTTTTGATATATTTTATTATTCCAGTTGGTATCAACATTTCCGAGCAATGCCTTCTGGGCATCCGAACCTTCAGTATTGATCACATTCAGAAACTCATTATAAGAGAGCATATCGGCTGTCTTTGTACGTACTTGAAGAGAGTTTGTTGTACTGAAATTGATCCTAGGCTTCCCCGCCGTCCCTTTCTTCGTTGTGATCAGGATGACACCATTTGATGCACGGGAGCCATAAATAGCTGTAGAAGAAGCATCTTTCAACACTGTCATGCTTGCAATATCATTTGGATTGATAAGACTAAGGAAATTACCACTACCGGCAATAGAGCCGGATACTTCCAGAGGCACACCATCAATCACGATCAAGGGATCGTTACTGGCATTCAAAGAAGCCCCTCCACGAATACGTATCGTACTTCCATCCGTAGGAGATCCTCCTCCATTTACAATCTCGACACCACTAACCTTTCCATTTATCAACTGCTCAGGAGAATTGATCATACCACCATTAAAATCCTTGCTGCTTACAGTGCTTACTGCCCCTGTCAAGTCACTTCGGCGCTGAGTTCCATAGCCGATGACAACGACATCATTAAGTTCCTTAGAATCGGGCACCATCTGAATGCTTATAATATGAGAGACTGGTATGGGAAGAATCATCGTTTTAAATCCGATATATGACACCTGGATTTCTTTTGCTGTTGCTGGAACATTTAAAGAAAAATTACCATCAAGGTCTGTTACAGCACCAATTTGTGAACCTTTCACGATAACAGTAACACCGATCATAGGTTCTTTAGATTCGTCGATAATCTTACCGGTAACCTTAATCGGACCCGACTGTGCCTGAGCATACGAAACTCCGAAAAAAGATATCAGCAAAACTAAAAGACAAGTAAGTAATGTCTGATTTAAATTTAAGGGTTTACATTTCATAAAAGTTGTTTTTAGATTATTTATTTTAATACTATATTACTGATTACATTCCAAAGAAACACCATTCAGGAAGTCCCAGTTCCATTCCACATCATGGGATGTTACTGCAGACATCTGTATAAATTCGAAATCAACAGGCGAAATCTGCTTTGAAGGAATAGTTGTATAAGTTTTCTTCATAAAACCAGGATAGGCATGCGGCAACAAGACTGTAGGTACTTGCTTTAAACTTGCAACAGGAATCAGCGCTTTACCTTGATTCGTACAAGTAACCAAGCCCGATTGCCATGTTATACCCCTATTATCAATCAAGGATACTCTTAACGAGTCATCTTCAGATATTGGCTTTCCACAGTCAATACATAAAGAGGTATATTTTGAAGCTTCATTTGATGCAGCAGACAGGATATGGAGAATTGACTTTTTAAGATACCAGACCTTCTTTCCACTAACCTCTCCCAAGCCTTCACCCGTGTAGGTCTCAGCTTCAGCATCTTTCCCAGTCAGCAAGTTAATGGGTGAGAATGAAGCCTGCAATGGTACGCGATAATAAGCGTCACTGGTATAATCCCAATCCAAAGGCATGCCTTCCACTTTTGCAGGAGCCGTAAAGCAACCATGTTTGGTAAAAACAGAAATGGTATATTTCAATTCATCTCCTCCCAACACATCTGCAGGTAACATCGTCTCATACGTAAAGGGCGTATCCTTAACGTGAGTCATCTTCCAATCAGGATTCTGCTGCTTCCAGAAGGAAACTCGATTCGTCATCACGACAACAGAATCTATCGGATACCTGCTTACTACCTGTGCAGTTAATTTCAACGGTTTATGAAGGTAAGCCATAACCGGAGCCTGACTAGAGATAGCAAAAGCCGGAACATTATCAGCAGGTGCTACATATTCGTCCAAGCGCAAATGTCCTATCTTGGAATCCTTATTCATGCCATTCAAATGCATGTTCTTCCTTGCCAGCAAATAAACTCCCGGCCTCACAGCGAAAGAATTTCCTTTTGCGGCAGTGTAGCTGATACAGACTGTATCACCCGGTTGGGAAGCAATCTTAGATATACTGAACTCAGTACCTAAATCAGGTAAGAAGACCTTCATCTCTCTTGTATTCCCCTGTACTGCTGTCACTTGTTTTTTCAATGATGGTTTCTTAAAAGGATCATCCAATTGAAACACATCCGGCATCACTTCCAAGCGCCAGATTCCTTTCTGGACACGGTCAAGAAAATAAGCGCCATTCCCCGCATAATTCACCACATCAGAACTACCACATCCTGCTACATGCTGCAAATCCTTAGCATTTACTGGTCGTGTGTTTGTGTTATTGGTGTATATAAAGTCCTTCTTCGTATTCAGTTCTGCGAGATTTTTAAGATAACTTACATGGAAATCATTAAAAAGGGTATCTTCAGGATATGTGCCATAAGTTTTCCCTAATGGCAACATCCTGACCTCTTTTGCTGCAATCAGCATTCCGATTGCCTTATTCGGCGTATAAGCCAAATTCAGATAATGAGTTTGATAATCTGTATTATAAGGAGCCTCATCAATAGGATCATAGGCAAAATGGGTGATCCACTGAAAACCTGCAGAGCGAAAAGAACGCACAACAGAAGGAATCAGAAAAGAATACAGATTATCAGCTGCATCGAATTCATAGATGATCTTAGCTTTATTTCGGGCACTTTGCAACGTATCAAAAGGAATGACATAATCATCTACCGCTGGCAGATAATTGCCTTGCCGTTCATGTCCGGCAACCAAACCAACCGGATACCATTGGAAAGTAGCCCCCTGAATAGGACTATTATAAAAGACTTTGTCTAACCAGGGATTCTGACTTACATTATAAAACAACGGTTTCTGAGTACCAGCCGTCCGCAACGTATCCACCATACCTTTTATATAATCGGCAACTTCCTGTGGTGTTCCCGAATGGCACGGTTCATTATTGATCTCAAAACCCACAATCAGTGGATCTGAGGCGTATGTCCTACCCGTATACTTATTTACATGATGCATCAAATCAGCCACGTAAACACGCTGCGCTTTTTGCGCCTCCGGATTTTCATGCACATTACATTTATCATATTGATACGAAAAACCATCTGTCAATCGGTTACGTTCAGGATAACCGTCTCCGAAATTTGTCTGAAGAGTCAATAAAGAATGAATGCCACGCTCACCAAGTTTGAAAATAAGATAATCCAGTAAATCAAGATGTTTATTTTCCAATAAGTTTCCACGAGCATCACTCAACTCTACATCCCACAAATGTATTCGATATGCATTGAATCCCAATCTTGCAAAATGGTACACATCCTGATCAATTTCTTTTTTTGAATCTATTCCCAGATATTCCATAACACGATAACCATGGGCAAAAGGCAAAGTATAGTTTACTCCGAAAAATGCAGCCTTGTGTCCGTCTGGCGTACACAATAAACCTTTAGAGTTAACATAATAATCTTTACGAATTACCCGGTGGGAATGTTCCGCCGACATGCTTGTTAAAGAAAAGGATATAAACAAAAGGATCAAGGTTAGTTGTTTCATTTGCATCATTTGATAGATTTCGAATGCAAAAATAACTAACACTCATAAAAGAAAAAAGAACAGATTGGACAATTAGAGACAAAAACAGGACATCGTCCTGATAAGCGTCAGTCAGGCGAATCATATTGGTCTGATATTTAGTAATTAACAGACACTGTTGTTTATTAGCACCTATGAATTGATTTAAAAAATCCCATTTTTGCAATTTAGGACCATTACAGATTATGTGACTATTGTCTGTTTTCTTTTATCCATATATTGCTTTGGAGTAATATTAAATTCAGCCTGGAAACATTTCGAAAAATAAGAAGAATTACTGAATCCAACCATGTACATAACCTCTGACACCGTGAACTTCTTTTGTCCAAGCAACATGGCAGCCTTCTTCATTCTGATACTCTTGATATATTCAACGGGAGATTGACCTGTAAGCTGTTTTAATTTACGATATACTAATTTATTCCCCAGTCCCAATTGCTCACAAAGAGAATTTACATTCAGGTTAAAATCACTTATACGATCTTCTATTAGTGTGGTGATC
>ENA-UOOK01003376-UOOK01003376.1-fermentation-metagenome-genome-assembly--contig:-NODE-3376-length-18232-cov-3.964241_pt1 | contig 18232 bp, 15 predicted proteins | sample MGYA00245777_ERZ724023 | MGnify/ENA primary metagenome ERZ724023 (study PRJEB28704, sample SAMN03018312) | fermentation metagenome | biome: anthropogenic terrestrial biome; feature: soil; material...
CCGTGACATGGTAAAACTCATCCAGTGTCTCGTCGGAAAGACGTATGAGTTTTACCATGTCACGGGTCGAATACTCGCCGGTCAGCAGAGTTTTTGCAATAACAGCGTCAACATCGGCATCAGCCGCCTTTCCCAGCTCATCGCCATAGGCGCCGAAAGAGACCGCGGTCTGTTCAAAAGGCATTCCCCCGTCCATCCTCTGCTTGACGAGCCTCATAATTTTCACGTTGGAATCGGTGAAAACCTTCTTCTGGTCGATGGTCGCCGTGTAAATAATCCGGCGGCGGAGAAGTTCATCAATCTGCTTTTTTGTAAGCCCTGTCTCGGCGGGGGCCGAGCTTATCGGGATGCTGGCCGAAGCGCCGGCCGGCGGCACTTTGTGAATGGCATCCATCAGCTCTATTTCGGCGCCGGTCCGGTTATTTTGTTCCAGCAGCTTTTTTATTAACGACAGGGGATAGAATTTTTCTTTTTGCAATTTCTTAATCAGGTTGATGCGTTCAACACAGGAGGGATGGTAATAGGCCATATTGGCGCTTGTTTTAAATGCAGCTTCCACAAGTCCCTGAGAGACATAATATTTTACGGTGGAAATACTGGTGTTTGCGGCTCTGGCAACCTCGCCGATCTTCATTAATCCCAAAGTATCCTTCCGGCGCATATGTTGTACTCCCTAAACGAACATTTATAAACAGTATATCATAGAACAGCCACCGGTATTTACCGGATCCTGCTTCGGTGCCGTTATGCTTTAGCGCCATGATCGATGTTTCGGTAGCTCCGCAATCCTGCTCCGCTGACGTACCGAAACATCGATCATGGCGCCTGCAGAGTGAATTAAAGTGTGTCCTCGGGAAAATCCGGCCTATTCCCGGCAGTCCAGCACGATCTTGACCAGATCCGGGGGATTATCCATCATCAGCTTGAAGGCTTTTTTGTAATCCTCCAGCTTGAACCTGTGGGTGATGAATCCATCCAGCTTATATTTTCGGTCCCGGATAAATTCCTGAGCAAGATTGAAAGTGCTGACCCTGCGGCCTTCATATTCTTCCATGCCATGGGCGTCTATGCCCACAATCCGGACCTCCTGCCACCAGATTGGAGTTTCGTCGTATTTGGTAGGACACATATGATGGCCCACCTTAACCAGGGTCCCCCTGGCCCTCAGCCAGCGAAGGCTGTGATGGAATGCCCACGGAGAACCCACACAGTCATAAATCATATCAAAGCCGCCCATCAGCATCCTGTTTTTCATCATGCCGTTGTAAACCTTGCCGCCGGCAGCCCGTGCAACTGCCGTATAAGGATCCCCTTTGAGAATTTCGCGGGCGCCCAGCCTGAATTGCTGCTTTTCCGGAATCCTTTCCATAACATATATAGTGCACTCCGGTTGCAGGATCTTCAGGAATTGGATGATACCCAGGCCGATGGTTCCGGCCCCCAGCACCATCACTTTATCCCCGGGCTTAGGCAATGACATCAGCACGGCGTGAAGAGATACGGCCGTGGGCTCGATCATCACAGCCTCATCATCGGTCAATTCATCGAAGACCTTTTCCAGCTGCTCTTCGGGGGCAAGGTAAAAATCACCAAAGCCCGCGCCGGTATACGGCAGCTCCAGGGGGCTCGGCTCGCCATAATTTTCGCAAAGGCAGTAATTTCCTTCCCTGCAGAAGCGGCAGGGGGGCTCAATGCACTTATTGCCGCATCCGGACATATATTCAACAAGAGTGACCCGGTCGCCCTTCTTAAATTTAGTGACCTGACTGCCTATTTCTTCCACAATGCCTATGGTTTCATGGCCCAGATAGATTCTGTCGGAGCCCGGCATGGGCTCTAAAGCAATACTTGTGCCCGGAGTACTTTTAAAGAAGGAGAGATCGGTCCCGCACACACCGGCCATGATATTGCGGACTTTTACCCATTTGGGCGACGGAAGGGGCGGATCGGGCAGGTTCTTATCATATTTGACGGCATTGATTCCCGTAAACAGCAAAGGCTTTATGTACCTGGCAGCAAATTTTGTCAGAAGGATTTTGGGGATATTCTTCTCATAATAAATGGTCTTCATATTAAAAGGCCTCCTTTATGTGAGCATCGACTGCAGGATGGACATAAAATCATTGAGCTGGCAGGCGTATTCCGGAGAGCCTATGGTTTCCACATATCCCTTTTCCACACCCTCCACGAATTCCACGTCTTTTAAAAGAACTTTCATGGCGCCGTCTACGCTCTTAAAATCAAAAAGCACAAAGGGTTTACGCCTTTCATATAGGCCATGGCCGGATTTGGAATTTCCGGCTTTCACCCTTAAATAGCAAGCTATATTAGTCTCTTCATAAGGTTCTACAATGAACTGATAGATCCGGTCCGGCTGGCGGAGCACCCAGTCGTGCATGGCGGGATCCCCTGCCTTGTTGTATACAGAAAGCGCCCGGGTGATCATATAAAGGCTCATTTTAACCTTCAACGCCTTTTTGGCCGGATCTTTGGGCCGGGATACCGGCATCATGAGCATCAGCGACATGAGCAGGCTGAAAACTTTAATGAGCAGGCCAAGCTTTGCTATGCCTTTTATGGCAGGAAGCGCCATACCGCCCCGGAACATGGTGTTCATTTTGGCCACCGTAGAAAATGTCATGATAATATCCGGATTTTCGGCAGTCCCTTCCTTGACGGCAACCTTCCCGTCATTAAAAATAAGATGGCAGGCGACCAGCTCCCCGTCGTTTTTTGCACCGATCTGAACCATTGCCCTAACGCCTTTAAACTTTTTGTGCATTTTAGGATCGTCGTCCAGCACCACCTGCATGACCGGAAAGGCAGCATTGAAGAAAAGCCTGGCTGTCATCAATTCCTGTTGAGTTGCAGCCATAATTTCACTCCTTTCTAAAGCTGTTAATCGTCCTCCCAATTCTCATCCGCCTCAAACTCCATGCCCATCATCCGGCGCACATGGCTTATGATGCCGTTGGCATCCAGCCCGTAATGGGCATAAAGGTCCTCTGCGTATCCGATCAGAGAAAACTCATCCTGAATGCCGTGTTTCCGGAACACACAGCCCTTTCCCGATTCTGCAATAACGGAGCCCACCGCATCCCCCAAGCCGCCCACAACATTATGCTCCTCGATGGTGAGGATCCTGCGTGTATCCTGAACGGCTTTTAAGACGGCCTCTTTATCAATGGGTTTTATGGTGTGCATATTAAGAACCCTGACGGACAGGCCATCCTGTTCCAGGAGGGTCTTGGCCGCCTGTACCGACTGAAGCACGGCAATACCGCAGCAAATGATGGTGAGGTCCGTGCCGGCATGCATTTCAACAGCCTTTCCTGGAATGAAATCATAATTTTCATTCTCATAGCATGGCGGTTCAAATCCGCGGCCGATGCGGATGTAAACAGGGCCTTCAATATCCAGACAGGCTCTTACGGCCTTACTGGTTTCAATGCCGTCGGCCGGAGCAATAACGGTCATGTTAGCAAAAGAACGCATGACAGCCAGGTCCTCGGTGCAGTGATGGGTGGTGCCCGCATGGCCAAAAGAAATGCCCGCATGAGTGGCTATTATTTTTACAGGCAAATTCTGATAGCAGATGTCGGTACGAATCTGCTCCCCGCCCCGGAGGCAGGCAAATATAGCCATGGTTGAGGCAAATGGGATGAGCCCCGCCTTGGCAAGGCCTGCCGCCGCCCCGAACATATTCTGCTCGGCAATGCCAAAATTAAAGAACCGGTCTGGAAAAGCATCGGCAAAATGTACAATGGCGGTGGTCTTTGCCAGATCGGCAGAAAGGCCCACTATTCTATCATTGGTTTTTCCCAGCTCGGCCAGTGTCCTGCCGTAGATCTCCCGTGAAGTCATGGTGCTTGAATCGTAACAGGTCCAGGTGGTTCCGGTTACTGCTGCCATGCTATATTCCTCCTTCCTGTCTGCCTATGGATTCCCTGGCTTTCTGGGCCAGAGACGAATCGGCTGATGCGTAATGCCATTTCACATTTCCTTCCATGAAGTCAACTCCCCTGCCCTTGACGGTATTGGCCAAAATCAGAACCGGCCGGTCATGAGCCGACCACGCCCTGTCGAAAGCATCGGCAAGCTGGTCCAGATCATGCCCGTTTACCTCCAGTACCTCAAATCCGAAAGACCGCCATTTTTCTGCAAAGGGTTCCAAAGCCATCACTTCTTCTGTGCCGCCGTCGATCATGAGGCGGTTCCGATCTACGACAGTAATGACATTGGTAAGCTTAAAGTGGGCCAGCGCCATAGCAGCTTCCCATACGCTTCCCTCGCAGCATTCTCCGTCCCCCATAATACAGACGGTTTTGAAGCTCTTTTTGAGAGTTCTTGCTCCCAGTCCCAACCCCACTGCCATTGGAAGGCCATGCCCCAAAGAGCCGGTAGATGCGTCGCATCCGATTACCTTGCGGCTGTCGGGATGCATGGCAAAAGGGGAACCGAAATGATTGAAGGTTTTCAGCTGTTCCAGAGGAAAATAGCCCCGCATGGCAAGGGCTGGAATGAGCCCCGCAGCAGCGTGGCCTTTGCTGAGGATCAGCCGGTCCCGGTCTTCCCAGTCAGGCTCCTGGGGACGGATGTTGAGGCACCGGAAGTAGAGCATGATGAGAATTTCTACAATACTGAGTGAGCCGCCTATGTGGGCGCCGCCGGAATAGGTCATGACATCCACGATGTTTAGCCGGAGCTCTTTGGCCAAATCTGCCAGCCTTTGTTTCTCGGTAGCGGCAATGGACATGATAACTCCTCCTTTATTAAATTCCTGAGGGTAAGGTTTAAGCAATATCCAGACATGGGCAGTCCTTGGAAAAGTAAGCCGGGTGATGTTATGATGCGGATCAAAACCACACAGCCAAAGCAGAAAATCCCGGAAGTGTGTTTTTTTGCAACCTACGGCACAAAGTAACAAGTGGAGAGTTCTACTATCTACTATTATAATATGCCGAACAGAATCAATCAATAACCTTATTCTCCATTCATCTCTTTTATTTCCTGAAAGCTTAAACATTTTCGCTATGATACGCTTTAAATTCCGGGTTGATGAAAGATCGCCCGTGCAGGTGAATATTTATATCTATATGAAAGCTTATGCAAAGTAAACCGGGGGAAAATAATGCTGGTTTTAATTGTCAACAGGAATAGACTCCATTTGCTTTTAATATCGATTTTGGCACTTTCCATATTATTCTCCGGCAGTTTAATCGTTGCAAAAAAATACAGCGATGCAAAAAATGCAGCGACGGATCAGGAAAAATATCTGATTCTGATAGAGATTGATGAAAAACTATTATATTTATTTAAGGAAGGTGAATGTATAAAAAAGTATCCCATCGCTTCAGGCAAAAAGGGCTGGCCCTCCCCTATAGGGGATTGGACAATCATAAACAAAGGGGACTGGGGGGAAGGGTTTGGCGGGCGTTGGCTGGGCCTTGATGTCAGGTGGGGAAAATACGGAATCCACGGCACCACAAAGGAAAATACCATTGGCAGGTCAGCCAGCCACGGCTGCATACGTATGTACAACAGACATATAAAAGAGCTGTATGATATAGTGCAGGTAGGTACGCCCGTCATCATCAGAAACGGTATATTCGGCCCTTTCGGCACAGGCTTTCGAGATCTGGTCCCTGGCGACAGGGGGGCGGATGTGCTGGCCGTTCAGGAGAGATTAAAGGATCTTGGCTATTTTAAGGGATATGAGTCAGGAATCTATGAAGATAATTTAAAAAAGGCAATATCTCGATTTCAGAAAGATCAAAACCTTCGAGTAAAACACACTATCACCCGTGAGGATTATAATGCCATGGGCTTTTTTGAATTTGAATAAAAGGAGGGATTGGCAATTGCCAAACCCTCTTTCATATCACTACGATTTTACATTGAATCGCACTATTTTTTATCTCTGGGTTTGAGCCGCTACCAGGCTGGCCGCGCCGTATTTTTCCCTTAAGCGCGGTTTTTCAATCTTTCCGGTGGGATTGCGGGGAACCATATCAAAGATAACCTTTTTCGGCCGCTTGTAACGGGGCAGAGGCGCGCAGAACTCCATGATCTCCTTTTCGGTGCATTGGTATCCGGGCTTCAGCTCGATAATAGCAGCGGTTATTTCCCCCAGCCTCTTATCGGCAAGGCCTATAACAGCTACATCCTTAATGGCTTTATGGGCGCGGAGAAAATCTTCAATCTGTACAGGATAAATGTTCTCTCCCCCGCTGATAATGACATCCTTCTTCCGGTCCACCAGGTAAATAAAACCGTCTTCATCCATCCGGGCCATGTCTCCGGTGAATAGCCAGTCATCCTGAAGGACAGCGGCAGTCGCTTCCGGATCGTTATAATAACATTTCATCACGCCGGGTCCCTTGACAGCCAATTCGCCCACCTGTCCCTGAGCCACGGGGCGCCTGTTTTCATCGGTGATTTTCACTTCCCAATGATAACCCGGTACTCCTATGGCGCCCACCTTATGAATATTCTCGGTGCCTAAATGAACACATCCGGGACCGATGGATTCACTGAGGCCGTAGTTGGTATCATAAAGATGGTGTGGAAAATACTTTTTCCATCTCCGTATCAGGCTGGGCGGAACTGGCTGGGCACCGATATGCATCAGTCTCCAATGGGAAAGGTCATAATCCTCCAGCTTTACATCTCCTCTGTCAAGGGCATCCAGGATGTCCTGCGCCCATGGAACCAGCAGCCAGACAATGGTTATTTTCTCTTCGGAGACAGTCCGAAGAATCCATTCGGGCTTGATGCCGCGGAGCAGCACCGCTTTGCTGCCCGACAGGAGACTGCCGAACCAGTGCATTTTTGCTCCGGTGTGGTAAAGGGGCGGAATACATAGAAAATTATCGTCGCGGGTTTGCCCGTGATGTTTCTGCTCGGTTATGCAAGCCGACATAAGACTTGTATGGTTATGTAAGATTGCTTTTGGAAATCCGGTAGTTCCCGATGAAAAATAGATAGCCGCATCATCGTTGTCCGAGAGTGTTATGCCGGGAGCCACCGATGAACAATTGGCCGTCAGCCGGTCATAATTTTCAGCAAAGGAAGGCCTTCCTTCTCCTGCAAAGAGAAGAGTCTTCACATTCGGTATCTGATCATAAATACATTCCAGCCGCCCGATAAATTCAGGTCCAAAAATCAATGCGATGGTATCGGATAAATTCAGGCAGTATTTTATTTCATCGGCCGTATATCGGAAATTTAAAGGAACTGCAACAGCGCCGGCCTTTAATATGCCAAAATAGATGGGCAGCCATTCGAGACAGTTCATCAAAAGAATAGCCACCTTATCCCCTTTTTTTATTCCTCTTTTAAGCAGCAAATTAGCCATTCGATTTGCTTTTTCGTCGAAAACCTGCCAGGTCATTTCTCTCCGGTATTCGCCTGCCGGATTGTTTTCGATGAGTTCGAACTCGCGCCAGATGACATTATGGTTTTCCTGAAGATCGAGATTAATTTCGGTAAGACATGTTTCCTGACCATACAACTCGGCATTGCGAGACAGTATTTCAGTGATAGGCATTTTACTTTCCTCCCATTCTACCAAACTGCAAAAACTTGAACTTTATCATTTAGGCCCATACTTCCATATTTCAAAATATTACATTAATTTTTACAGCAATGCAAGCGGTTTTTTAACAGGCAAAATCTTTTAATAACGGGCGAATTTTATCATCTTCGATCCGTAATATGAAAAATATTTTTCATCGTGCCCTAAGCAGGTGCCTGTAGAGCGAGTTAAAGTGCGCCGCTCAGGCAAAACCGTCCGGGTTTCGATTCGCGCCGCTTCGCAATCCTGCTCCGCTTCTGCACTTTAACATCGCTCCGGCACTAAATTACGATTAAGGTTTGCCATTAAAAGCCTTGATACCTTTCCATAATGAGCGCTATAATACAGAATAAATCCGCAGGGGTTTTCAGCAAACAACTTAGTGATCTAGAATCGAGGATGGATGAATGAAGAGAATTGTTACCATACAGGATATATCCTGCGTAGGCAAGTGTTCGCTGACTGTGGCGCTGCCTATTATTTCGGCCATGGGCGTCGAAACGGCCGTTGTCCCAACTGCTGTACTTTCCACCCACACTGCCTTTAAAGACTTTACCTTTCGGGATTTGACAGAGGACATTACCGCTATTGCGGAGCACTGGAAAAAGGAAGCCATTGATTTTGACGCCATTTATACCGGGTATCTGGGATCCTTTGAGCAATTGGAACTGGTCTCAAGGTTTATGGATGATTTTAAAACCCGGGACAATATAATCTTTATCGACCCGGTGATGGCCGATAACGGCAAGCTTTATACAGGCTTTACCCAGGAATTCGCGGACCGGATGGCAACGCTGTGCAGAAAAGCCGACGTCATTGTCCCCAATTTGACCGAAGCCTCCTTTATGCTGGGCATTCCATATCCGGGCGAGGATTACGATGAGGCGTATATAAAGGAATTACTGATCCGGCTCAGTGAGCTCGGTGCACACAAGGTCGTCCTGACAGGTGTCAGCTTTGACAAAAAACTGCTGGGCACCATGAGCTATAATACAGATACGAAACAGTATTTCAGCTATTTCCGTGAAAGAATTCCTGTCAACTTTCATGGGACGGGTGATGTTTTTTCAAGCTGCTGCCTGGGCGCATTGATGAAGGGCTATTCTTTGGAGGACAGCCTCAAAATCGCGGTGGACTATACGGTGAACAGTATCCAGCGAAGTGTGGATAATCCCTCCCACCGCTGGTATGGAGTAGACTTTGAAAGCGCTCTCCCCTCTTTGATCAAGAGGCTGGAAAAATGTTGATGCCGACAGTACCGTGTGTTAAAAAAAAGACATTGTATTCTTTCAGGGTTCATGCTATATTAAAATTAGAAAGCGGTGCGCTGCTGAGATAAGATATTTCGATGTTTTTTCTTAGGGCAAACCATAAGATTTTTTTATCGTACTGAATGCATGAGGGGTTGTCCCAAACGCCAAGGCGATGGAATGGTAATGTACATGCTATCCTTGGATCCGTTTGGGTTCAAGGATTTTTTGTTTGATAAAAAAATAAGATTGGAATCAATATAGAAGTAACAGAAAGGATGGATAATTATGAAAAAATCAATAAGACTCTTTTCAGCAATTCTTGCAAGTTTAATGGTTCTGCTTTCATTGGCAGGCTGTTCCGGCAACGGCAATCCCGCCGTTGATTCAAATTCCCCCACACCTTCCCAGACCGTTGAGGCAACCCCAAGCAGTCCGGCCGCCCCCGAAGAGAAAACCGAGGTACGGGTAGCCGCCCTCAAGGGGCCTACCGGAATCGGCATGTCTAAGCTCATGAAAGACAGCAAGGAAAACACCACAGCAAACAGTTATGTGTTCGAGCTTGCGGGGGCCCCCGATGAAATCGTGGGCAAGCTGACCTCCGGAAGCATTGATATTGCAGCCATTCCCACAAACCTGGCCGCAACCCTTTACAATAAGACCAGCGGCAAGATTCAGATTGCCGCAGTCAACACCCTGGGCACCCTTTATATCCTTGAAAAGGGCGACACCATAAAATCCATTGCCGATTTAAAGGGTAAAACCATTACCGCTACCGGGCAGGGCGCTACTCCCGAATATGCGCTGAATTATATTTTGAAGCAAAACGGACTTACCCCCGGCAAGGATGTTACCGTCAATTACCTCACCGAGCACTCCGAGCTTGCGGCACTGGCTGTTTCCGGAAAGGAAACGCTGGTTCTGCTGCCCGAACCCTTTGTCACTACCGTACTCTCCAAGAATGCGGATCTCCGGATCGCCCTCGATATCACCGACGAGTGGAAGGCGGCCACAGGAAAGGCCGGAAATAGCGACTCCGAGCTTGCCATGGGCTGCATCGCAGTACGCAAGGAATTCGCGGAAAACAATAAAGCCGCCCTGGATGCTTTTCTGACCGAATATAAAGCTTCCACCGAATTTGTCAGCGCGAATGCAGGAGAAGCTTCCAAGATCGTCGAAAGCGAAGGCATCATGGCCGGCGCCGCAACCATTGAGAAAGCCATTCCCAACTGCAACATCGTTTATATTGACGGCTCAGACATGAAAAACATGACACAATCTTTCCTGGATATATTAATGAAAGCCAACCCCAAATCCATTGGAGGAAAAATGCCTGATGAAGACTTCTATTACACGAAGTAATGGAAAGTTCAAGAAAGCCATTCGTAAGGGGATTGTTCTGGCCGTTTGGCTGGGCATCTGGCAGCTGGCCTATATGCTTGTCAAGCAGGATGTGATGATCGCATCCCCTTCACAGGTGGCCATGACACTGGCCGGGCTTGTGCAAACCCCTGAGTTCTGGATGTCCGCCGGCAATTCGCTTTTGCGTGTGCTGGCGGGCTTTTTGCTCGCTGTATCCATAGGTACGCTTCTCGCGGTTTTAACCAGCTATTCCAGGGCCGCGCTGGATTTTTTTACCCCTGCCATTACTTTAATTAAATCTACTCCCGTCGTTTCTTTCATTATTCTTGCCCTTGTCTGGCTGAAACGGGATCTGGTCTCGGTTTTCATCTCTTTCTTAATGGTGCTTCCCGCAGTCTGGACAAATATCTCCCAGGGCATTGCCCGAACCGATGAACAGCTTCTGGAGATGGGCTCGGTCTTTCATTTTTCCAAAATGAAAATGCTGCGCAGCATCTATATTCCATCGGTGATGCCCTATTTTACCGCAGCTTTTACAACAGGGCTGGGCCTTGCATGGAAAGCGGGAATTGCGGCGGAGGTGATTGGTATTCCAAGGCATTCCATTGGGCAGCATCTCTATGATGCCAAGATTTATTTAGAGACGGCAGATTTATTTGCATGGACGGTTGTGGTCATACTGCTCAGCATATTGGTGGAGCATGCATTGGTAGGACTCATCCGGCACCTGGGCAAAAAGTACAATGTTAAAGGAAACGAGGAACATCAGACGTGAAAATTGTGTCCCTTTCCAAACAGTTTTCAGACTTAAAAGTACTGGACCGTTTTTCCCTAGAGCTGCCCGATCGGGGGATCGTTGCCCTGATGGGGCCCTCAGGCTCGGGGAAAACCACCCTTCTCAGCATTATAAGCGGTGCTCTTCCGGCCGACTCAGGGATTGTGGAGAAAAGAGGAAATTGTTCCGCCGTCTTTCAGGAGGATCGCCTGCTTCCCTGGATCAATGTCTTGGAAAACGTTGAAATTGTACTGGATAAAAAGTGCCAGGGCAAAGGAATCGGTTTAAAGCTCCTGGACGAAATCGGTCTTTCGGGTACCGAAAGCCAATCCATACAATCCTTAAGCGGAGGCATGCAGAGGCGTGTATCCATTTGCCGTGCACTGGCCTATGACGCGCCGCTGCTGTTAATGGATGAGCCCTTCAAGGGCCTGGATACCACCATAAAGAAACAGGTAATGGATGTGATGGCCAGGCATTCCAGAGCCCGGCTGGTTCTGCTGGTGACCCATGATCTGCAGGAAACACTGTATTTGGCGGATGAGCTCTATATCCTGGAGGGTCCGCCCCTTCGCATAAAAAAGCATTGCTCTATTCCCGAGCCCCAAAATGAACGGGGCGAGGATTTTTATCTGAAATATCAAAATCTAATGATTGATCTGAAAAATCACCGAAAATCCAGCCTGATAAAATCAAAATAGAACCGGGATAAAGGCTTTTAGCAATTGCCTGTATACACATATTTCAGATTTTTCCCGGCAATTCGGGCCAGGCTGTATACCGTCTCCACATTTGTGGGGCTTCTGCCGCTATATTTGTACATAGGGAAAAACCGCGTAATATGAAGCGGTATTTCTTCATCTATCAGCGACAGCCATGCCGACAGTTCTTCCATTTCAGCGGGGCTGTCGTTTTCGCCCTGTACGATCAGGGTTGCCACCTCTACATGGCAGCTTTTTGATGCCCGGCATATGGTCTGTTTTACGGTCTCCAAGTCACCGTGGAGTTTTTTATAATAGGAACCCGTATAGCCTTTCAAATCGATATTCATGGCATCAATGAACGGAAGAAGCTCCGACAGCGGCTTTTCACAAATATAACCATTGGTGACTACCACGTTTTTCAAATGATTTTCATGGGCCAGCCTCGCGCAGTCCATGACATATTCATAACTGATGAGCGGCTCATTATAGGTATAGGCAATGCCTATATTTCCCCTTGGCACAAGCTCCAGGGCCTTGGTCACCAGTCCTTCCGGTGAAACAAATACCGTTTTTGCGCTGTGTTCAGATGCCATGGATATGCTGCAGTTTTGGCAAAAGGGGCAGCGCAGATTGCATCCGTAGCTTCCTACGGACAATATCCGTGCTCCGGGCATAAACCGGGCAAGGGGCTTTTTCTCAATAGGGTCAAGGGCCATTGATGTAAGCTTTCCATAATTGGAACAGATAATTTTCCCCTCAGAATTGGCCCGGGCATTGCAAAATCCGGCATGTCCCTCCTCGATGCTGCAATGGTGGGGGCAAATCTCGCATATAGCTCTCATTTGAACTCCTGAATCTCTATTTTAGAATACTTTTCTAATAACATTCCGGCTTTTTTAAGATTCTATATCTACATGATACAAAATTTATTTTATCCATCCATGGGAAAGTTATAATCCATGAACTTATAAGCGGGAAGCTATGCAGCCTCCCGCCAATTTTTCAAAAATAACCCGTGTAATGGTCCCTACTCTCACCACGCCGGAATTAAAAGAGTGTCCCCTGCATAGATCAAATCCGGATTCTCCAGATCATTGATTTTAACCAGCTCAAGCCAGTAGTGACCGGTCTTGCGCGCAATCTTCCAAAGGGCGTCTCCCTTTTGGATCGTATATTCTTTATATCGGATAAGCTCCGGATTTTTGGTAACAAATTCAATCAGGGCTTCATCCAAAGCCTGGTATTCATTGAGAAGGGGCAGATCCGCAAAGGGATAGCCATCTCCGCCCACAGCCATGAAATCGTTGGTAGCCACGACATATTCCTTTTCAGGGTCGAGCTTGACCCCCTTGATCCATACATGGGTAACGCGTTCCCCTGCAGGCTTTTTCTCATCAAACAGGTACTCCACATGGGCGACCTGCGGAAACGCTCCGTTTGCGTTTGGATACTGGGACAAGCCATGCTCCAAAGCGGCTTTGATATCGGAGCCCTTCATCTTCTTAGTGACAATGTAATTGCCGAAAGGAAGGACCGTGATGATGTCGCCTCTGGTAACCTCCCCGGCTTTAATGCTCGCTCTTATCCCGCCGCCGTTTGTTATTGCAAGATCGGCCCCGGTAGCATCTACCATGGCCGAAGTGATGAGGCAGGATAAATTCGTCGGCCCTGTGCGCACATTGGCACGCTCACCGTCAAATTCTATTTCATTCTTTAAAATGACTTCCGAAAGAATCGATTTCTGGGCCTCCGTGTAATCATCGATAGCCTTTACAACATCTTCCCTGGCAGTGATTCCGGCAGACTGCTCCTTGGTGACAAGACCTGCTTTAATTCCGGTCACCTTGTTATTTTCGTCCAGCTCAATTTGAACCGTACCGACATTCTTAAGGTATTCGCCCGTCTGCACAATCAATGTATCATTCACCTTAAGGGGCTCATTTAAGACGGTATGGCTGTGTCCGTCGATAATCAGGTCGATGCCCTCTACCTTTTCGGCCACCAGCCTGCTCGTGATTTCGCTGGCTTCATCCAGGCCCAGGTGGGAAACAGCAACGATGACATCCGCCTTATCCCGGAGAACCGAAACCATGTTTTCCGCCGCTTTGACGGGATCGGCAAAGGTCAATCCCGCAACATTCTTGGGATTGGTCTTATAAGAGGTCTCCGGTGTTGAAAGCCCAAAGAAAGCAATTTTTGCACCGTTTCTTTCAATAATAGTGTACCCCTCTAAAAGAGCGGCTCCGTCCGGCTTGGTTATGTTAGCCGAAATAATCTTAAATTCAGCCTTTCCTACCAATTCGAGAAGTCTGTCCTGACCGTAGTTAAAATCATGATTGCCCGGTGTCATGACATCGTAGCCGACCGTATTCATAATTTTTATGATGCTTTCACCGCGTTCAAGAGTGGCAATGGTCTGCCCGTGCAGAGCATCTCCCGCATCGACAAGTATGGGCTCCGTTCCCGACTGGGACAGAATATCCGAAGCCAGTGCCGCTACTTTGGCATAGCCTATGCCGGAAGAATCTTCAAGCACCCTGGAGTGTACATCATTGGTGTGTATAATGGCAATTGTTTTAGCGGGGGCAGCAGCTGTCTCATCTGCAAACGCTGTCATGGAGAATACAAGGATGAAAACAAGAATCAAGGATAGAATTCGACTCTTCATGTTTTTTCCTCCTTTAGACGGATATGGTAGATAAGACCTACTGTAATTATACTTTATTTACAATAAATAATTCAATCCCCCCGGCATTCCAGCCCTTTTTAGAGCGGGAAATCAGAAAACTGAGCAATCCTTATTGGCCCGATTATTCTCCCAGAAGATGCTCAACACTGCCCATAAACTTATGCCAGTTCACATCCTCCATGTAAATACAGAAAACGACTTCATTAATTCCTTTTTCCCTGACGAAATCCACGATATTGCCCGTCGTTGAAACATTATAGAATCTGGGATCCACAACGTAAATCTCCTCATAATGGGGAAGCAGAAAGGGCACAAAGGCATTGCCAAAGGAGTCTTTGACGACCATAATCTTTTTTCCGTTATGGACATCTGTTTTGACTACGCTCCAGTTCGCTCCGCCGCTGCTCATAAAGGCCAGATATTTATCGGTGATCTCATTTGCATATTGCATATCAATGATGTCGGCTTTTTTCTCCCGGCCGTTGTCGTACATCAGGTATTCATAGCCTGTAAAAGGCTTGTAGGCAATAATATGATCCGGGTTTTTTTTAAGGCTCTCATCCAATGTCTTTGTATAGGAGCTCCCTAAAAAGTCTCCTATATCGATGGTCTCAAAGTCTTCCAGGGCGGTGGGCTGCCGGCCGGTGCTCTCCATCCATGAAGCGTAGGCGTAATACGCTCCAAGAGCCGTCCAGTGGTGATCGGTCCTGAAGTAGATATACTCGTCAGTATGGCTGTTCAGCGCGTCATATACATTGACGGAAGAAATACTGTCATCCAGCTTGCTGTTTAAAAAATCAAGAGCATCATTCTGGGAATCGGTGATCCCCTTGTATTTTTTCAGTCTTAAAAACTCGCCGTTGGTCGGGGGAATCATGGAATATAATTTTACATCGCTTCCCAGCTTTTGCCCAAACTTGTTGAGGACCTGGGCATAGTACTCGAAGCTCTCTTTATTGAACTTGAAAAGCTGAACAGCCTTGCCGTCTACCACCAGCCAGTACCCCACATTAGGGTCGTCGCCGAAATCCGTTTTTGCAGGCTGGGAAGGCTTAGGTGTGGGAGTTTGTGTGCTGTCAGCCGGCTCCTGTGAATTTTGTGAATCCGTCTCTTGAGGCTTGTCCTCATCATGCTGCTGATTTTTTTCTCCGGTTTCATTCCCTTTCTGTGTCGGAAGATCATCTATAGTGGTAATCAGAGAAACATCCGGGCCCAAAAATCGCATTGCATGCTGCACATCACGGCTCAATCTGACCATGCTATCCCTTAAAATAAAGGTATCGCTGAAATAATCCTCATAGTCCTGCGTATAGCTTCCTTTTAGAAATTCCGCAGCGGAGAACTGCGGTTTTGGCTTAAGAGTCCTGTTTTCCAGCTTCGAAACCCCGGCCTTATTAAAATTGAGCAAATTGGCTATTCCCAGCACTGTGATTGCGATTATGAATACTATTGTATCTATTCTTAATTTTTTCAAAACATTACCTCCGCAAAAGCAATTGTATAAAGGTTCAAGTCCACGTCAGAACTTAAAGTACATAAACGGGTTATAGGATTGTCCTGCCAAAAAAATGACCGACAGGATCAAAACCGCTATATTAAAGACCGGCTTGACAAAGGAATTCAGCCCCCTGATCAGGGACCCTTTCCGGCCGCATTTTTCAATTTTTTGAGAGAACCGCTTAAAAAATGGCGTACAGGCAATAAAGGCAATCATCAGGAATGCCGCGTTGTTCCAGAAATAAATGCTGACCTCCAGACTGGACACAGGAGCATTATTCCCGCCGAACATGATTCCGAGAAAGCCGAAGGCCTGGCTTAGATCGGTATGGTAAAAGAACACCCAGCCCACAAGCACCGCAGCCCATAGATATATTCGGGAAAAGATCCCGGGGATCCTTTCAAACAGCCTTAGAAGGAATAGCTTTTCAACACAGATCAAAACAAAATAGTAGAGGCCCCAAATGATGAAATTCCAGCTGGCTCCATGCCACAGTCCCGTCAGCAGCCAGACAACAAAGAGGTTTCTTATTTTAAGCCTCCTGTTTCCGCCCAACGGAATATACACATAATCCCTGAAAAAACTACCTAAGGAAATATGCCATCTTCGCCAGAACTCTGTGGCGGATCTGGATATATAGGGATAGTTGAAATTTTCCTTATAGGTAAACCCGAACATTTTGCCAAGGCCAATGGCCATATCCGAATAGCCGGAAAAATCAAAATACAGCTGCAGGGCAAAGAGAATAATGCCAAGCCATGCCCCGAGCACCGAAAGTCTTGTATAGTCGGTTCCCAGGAAGTTTTCAGCCACCTTGGCCGCTGTATTGGAGAGAAGCACCTTCTTGCCAAGCCCCATAATGAAGCGGTTTACCCCATCATTAAACAGCCCCGCCGTCTCGACACGGCTGTCAATGGCCTCCTCCATATCTTTATAACGCACAATAGGGCCGGCCATGATCTGGTGAAACAGAGAAACATAGAGCAAAAGCTTAAAGGGCGATTTTTGCACGGTTACCTCACCCCTATAGACATCCGCTATGTAGGAAATAATCTTAAACGTAAAAAATGAAATTCCTATAGGAAGCCCCACTGATTTTAACGCGATATTCGAGCCAAAAATATGGTTTATATTTTCTGCGAGAAAGCCTGAATATTTGAAAAAAACAAGAATCAGAAGGTTTTCGGCCACAGACAGCATCAATACGGTTTTTCCCTTCCAGTTGCCCCTGTTTTCTGAAATTTTTAGAGCAAGGAACCAGTTTAAGAAGGTCGAAAGAATCAAAATGGTGATCCAGACAGGTTCGCCCCAGGCATAAAAAAACAATGAGGTCAGCATCAATATCCAGTTACGGTAGGATCTGTTTTTTATGAGGTAGTATAAACCTAAACTCACCGGCAGAAAAATACACAGAAAAAAAAGGCTCGAAAAGACCACTTGAATTGCCCCCTAAAATTCGTTTACTTATGTATATCTAAAAGAGTATCACAGAAATCTTTGCTTTTCAATTCCAGAGAATTCCAGCCTTTAGTGGTAAAGGGGCGCTGTGAGCCCGGCTGAGTTTTTTTATCCGCTGCCGGATTGAGTTCAATTTTATTTGGGCATATATATGATTGACGGTCTTCCGCCGGTACTGTAATCAATAGAATTAAACATCACATTGGTCTCTACGAGGTAATTCAAGTAGCGCCTTATGGTCACCCGGGAAAGAGAAAGTTCTTCCGAGAGGCTTTCACAGGTGTAGCTTTGGTTGCCGGATTTTTTAATATATGAAATTATTTTTTCAAGTGTTGCCTGCTGGATGCCCTTTCTGGTATCCCGGGCCGTTGTGGAATGCATACTCATCAAGGCGTCTATATCTTCCTGCTTCAGTGTTTCCTTGACCGACAGGATGTTTGCCTTATTCAGATACTTCTGAATGGCCTGACTGAACCGGTCGCTGTCAAACGGCTTTACCAGATAGTCAATGATGCCGTACTTGAGCATCTCACTTAAATGGTTCACATCATTGGCTGCGGTCACCACAATAATATCGCTGTTTATACGGGCTTTCCGCGTCTCCCGGACAAGCTCGGTCCCGGCCATAACCGGCATGGCAAGATCTATGATCATTAAGTCCACCTTATGTGCCTTCACATATTTTAGCGCATCCCGGCCGTTATTGAAGATGCCATCCACCCGGATGCTCTGAAAGGACTGCAGGTAATGCCGGTTGATTTGTGCCACCATCGGGTCATCCTCGACAATGATTGCGCGAATCATGAAACAGCCCCCTTCCCGCTGCCGCGCTTTTTCTCAATAATGACGCTCATGCAAGTACCGTTGCCTTCTTCCGATTCTATCGAAATATGCCCGCCCCTGTCATTGACAAGCTGCCT
>ENA-UOOK01003377-UOOK01003377.1-fermentation-metagenome-genome-assembly--contig:-NODE-3377-length-18227-cov-18.086287_pt1 | contig 18227 bp, 28 predicted proteins | sample MGYA00245777_ERZ724023 | MGnify/ENA primary metagenome ERZ724023 (study PRJEB28704, sample SAMN03018312) | fermentation metagenome | biome: anthropogenic terrestrial biome; feature: soil...
ATAAACATGATCTTCGTGACCAACCCCAAGTACTTTACCCTGAAAAACACGAAAGAGCTTCTTGCCCTGTGCAATAAAACCGGACTGAGAGTGCGGTATATCCTCATGAACGGATACTGGAACAAGTGCATGTACCGAAAGGTAGAGTCCGCCCGTTTCTTCGAGATGTTCAACCCCCAGCAGATCCCTCTGGACGACCTGACGTTGCGCCTGAAAAAAAGGGCATTCGACGTCGTCTTTTCATCGGCAGTCATTCTGTTTATCTTCAGCTGGTTGCTTCCCCTGCTAAGCATCATTATCAAGCTAAACTCAAAAGGGCCTGTGTTTTTCGTTCAGCAACGGACGGGAATAAACAACAAGACATTCAACTGTATCAAGTTCCGGACCATGAAGGTGAACCATGAAGCAGATACGAAACAGGCCGTGAAAAATGACAACCGGATAACCTCCATCGGGAATTTTTTACGCAAGTACAATATCGACGAACTGCCTCAGTTCTTTAATGTTCTCGTGGGGAATATGTCTGTGGTCGGGCCGCGTCCGCACATGCTCAAGCATACCGAACAGTATTCCGCTTTGATTGAATATTACAAGGTGCGCCATTTCGTGAAGCCGGGCATTACCGGCTGGGCACAGGTAAATGGCTACCGGGGACTCACCGACGAGCTTTGGAAAATGCAAAAAAGAGTAGAATACGACATGGAATACCTGGAAAATTGGAACTTCCTATGGGATATCAAGATTATTGTGATGACCCTGATCGGTAAGAACGCGTATAAAAACGCCATGTGAAAAATTTACGATATATTTGCATTTTAATTACAACAGATAAAATCATGACAAAAGTAGCATTAATTACAGGTATAACGGGACAAGACGGATCCTACCTGGCTGAATTTCTAATAGACAAGGGATACGAAGTCCACGGGTTATTACGCCGCTCATCATCATTCAATACGGGCCGCATCGAACACCTGTACCTGGACGAATGGGTAAGGGACATGCACCGAAAAAGGCTGGTGAACCTTCACTATGCCGACATGACCGACTCCAGCTCACTGATTCGGGTCATACAGACCGTGCAACCCGGTGAGATCTACAACCTGGCTGCCCAAAGCCACGTCAAGGTGAGTTTCGACGTACCCGAATACACAGCCGAAACCGACGCTGTTGGTACGCTCCGCTTGCTGGAAGCAGTCCGGATTCTCGGACTGGAGAAGAAAACGAGGATCTACCAGGCCTCCACCTCCGAGCTTTACGGCCTGGTGCAGGAGGTACCCCAGAAGGAGACTACGCCCTTTTATCCACGCAGCCCATACGGCGTAGCTAAACTCTACGGTTACTGGATTACGAAGAACTATCGTGAATCATACGGGATGTTTGCCGTGAACGGCATTCTTTTCAATCACGAGAGTGAACGGCGTGGAGAGACCTTTGTCACCCGGAAAATAACAATTGCCGTTGCCCGGATTGCCCAACAGATGCAGGACAAACTTTACCTCGGGAACCTGGATGCCTTGCGCGACTGGGGGTATGCAAAAGATTACGTGGAATGCATGTGGCTGATGCTTCAGCACGACACTCCGGAGGATTTTGTCATCGCCACAGGCGAGATGCACAGCGTTCGCGATTTTTGCGCGCTCGCCTTTGCTGAAGCCGGCATTCAACTACGGTGGGAAGGCAAAGGGATCAATGAAAAAGGAATAGACACCGCTACGGGGAAAACCCTGGTGGAAGTGGATCCCAAATACTTCCGCCCGGCCGAGGTGGAACAGCTTTTGGGAGACCCCACCAAGGCGAAAACCCTTCTCGGTTGGAATCCCCGGAAAACTTCCTTCGGGGAACTGGTGAAATTAATGGTAAAGCACGACATGAAGTTTGTGAGAAAGCTGAAAGTCAAAGACGAAATAGATAATGAATAAAGGGAGCAAAATATACATTGCCGGCCACAACGGGTTGGTCGGTTCCGCCATCCGGAAGAACCTGCAGGAAAAAGGCTATACAAACCTCATCGGCCGTTCTCACGGGGAACTGGATCTGTTGGATGGTGCAGCCGTAAAAGCGTTTTTCGAAAAAGAAAAACCCGAATACGTATTTCTTGCTGCCGCCTACGTGGGCGGGATCGTTGCCAACAATACCTACCGGGCCGACTTTATCCACAAGAACCTCCAGATCCAGAACAATGTTATCTACGAAAGCTTCCGGAACAACGTGAAGAAACTGCTGTTCCTGGGTAGCACCTGCATCTATCCCAAGGAGTCTCCACAGCCGATGAAAGAGGATTACCTCCTCTCGTCGCCCCTCGAATATACAAATGAACCCTATGCCATAGCTAAAATTGCCGGGCTGAAGATGTGTGAAAGCTTCAACATCCAGTACGGGACAAACTATATCGCGGTAATGCCCACCAACCTTTACGGGCTGAACGACAACTTTCACCTGGAAAACAGTCACGTGCTTCCGGCCATGATGCGAAAAATGCACCTGGGCAAATGCCTGCACGAAGGCGACTGGGAGTCCGTAAGAAAAGACCTCAGAAGAAGGCCGTTGGACAACATCAACGATATAAGCACGACGGACGATATCGTAAACGCATTGAGCAAACACGGCATCTTTTCCACACACATAGAGCTCTGGGGAACAGGGCGGCCCATGCGGGAGTTCCTGTGGAGCGAAGATATGGCCGATGCCTGTGTTTTTATTATGGAGAACGTGGATTTCGACGATCTGAAACAAGACAGGAAAGAAATCCGCAACTGCCACATCAATATCGGCACGGGCAAGGAGATCAGCATAAAGAACCTTGCAGAGACCATAAGAAAAATTATTGGTTATAAGGGAGAGATCCGGTTCGATGCGTCAAAGCCCGACGGGACGATGCGAAAACTGACCGATGTTTCAAAACTAACATCGCTGGGCTGGCAATACAACGTTGAGATCGGGGAAGGCATAGACCGGATGTACAATTGGTATATAGCCGACCAGGAATAAACAAAAAAACAACTTTTATGGAATACAGAAAACTGATGGAAGTCGAATTCAGGGAGTTCGACCGTGAAGCACTGGAGAAGTCATGGAAATGGCTGAACGACCCGCAATTAAAAAGCCTGACAATGACTCCCGACTTCGACCAGGAGTCTCAGGAGAAATGGTTCGAGAGCTTAAAGACCCGGACCGACTATCACCTGAAGGCCGGTTGGTATAACGGGGCACCGATCGCCGTTTACGGCCTGAAGCACATTACCGGTACCGACGGCGAGGTTTTCGGGTATATCGGCGAAAAGGAGTTGTGGGGTAAAACGGCTGCCATACAAATGATGCAGGATATAATCGATTACGCAAAATCCCGCAACCTGGAATCTCTGTACTGCATCACCCTGAAAGAGAACAAGAGAACTTACAGGTTATGTAGCCGGTTCGGCTTCGAAACGGAGAAAGAGGTTACAGACGATACAATCTTGATGAGGCTCCGTTTCTGACTTGTCCTAAAAAAATATCTCTCACGATATTGATTTTAACTATTTGTCAACTCTTTAGTTGTTTTCGATACAAAGAAATGCAAATATTTATAAATCAATTTTTTAAACCAACTACAATACAAATTTATATTTACTTTTTATTATTTTGTCATTCAGCATCAAATAGTTATAAAAACGGATTGCAACAAAACCTCCATTTTCTGATCTACAATATGTTATAATTTATATTTTGTAGCAAATTTACATCACATCACTTTTTTTAATAAACAAAAAAATAATGTAATTGTCTAATCATAAATAATTTGCAATTTAAGTTCTTTATTTCTCGTCAAATTATTTAGAACTTAACTGGTCGTTAAGTAAAAGTAAACGATTTTCTAATAGCTCAATATATTTTACTTGATTTTCCGATGAAAGAAAAGAGGATTTTATCACCTGCTTCATCTTTTTCTCTGCTTTGACAAATCTATTAAACGCATTCGAAATTTGTTTCTCGGTCAATTGGAATTTCAATCCCAAGTTTATAAAATCTGATTTCGTCAGTTTTCTTTTCTTTCCGTTTATAGTTAGCGCCGTTTCTTCGTTATCCTCGGGAAGATGTAAGTTTACGTTCAATAAATCATACGCCGGCGACAACGTCCACTCCTCCTTGCTTAAAATCATAGAGAAATTTTTCAGATGCATATCGTTATTTCCTGTGATATAGCTGAAAACAATAACCTCAAAAAGCCTTAGCAAATCCAATAGCGTATTTGCCGAATGTTCCGCAACGGCTTTACCGATCTTTTCTACAGAACTCTTATATTTATCGAAAGCTTCCAGAATCTGAAACATATCCAGCATGTGGATTTTTTCGCCTGTATCCGTACGGTCTATACGTTTGGTAATGTAGGAAAGTTCTCCCGATTTTAATCGAATCAGTGAAGAGGCTACTACTGAAATGCCGCAATGTTCAGCCATTCTCATGGTGAGGTGCTCGTTTTCGGGCATTTGAGGGAAAGTCTCATTTTGAGGTTTGAGAATATAGTTTCCGCCCAAAGCACCCATGACGGTTAATCTTCCCTTGCCGCCATCTTGCAAAACATCTTTGATAAAGCCCAAAGAGAGTTTTGGCTGCACCCCGGGAACAGTTACCGAACTTTTAACCACCTCTTTGGCTAATTCAGCCATTTCAGCCATGGTGTAATCTAAAATCGGTGCCTGGTTGCTCCCGAAAAAACGTGTGCTACATGAAACATGAAAATCAGCCTCCGTATCCAGTTCTTTATAACAGTATAAACACCTTTTACTCATCGCTTTCATCTATTATGGGAATTACACTTACTGCGCCAATACAGTTTCTACAACATGCCAACAGCAAACCCATACGGTCATTCTGATTGATCTTCCAGCTTTTAGATGCAATTTCCAACAACCAGCCTTCGGGTATTAGCCCTTCAAAAAACGGGAATAACCGATTGTCCTGGTACACTTTATCCGAAACAGGCATAGAAAAAGTTATGGGTTGATTTGGGAAACGCTTGATGTAGTTTTTATCATACGCAAATAGATATTCCCCTTCGTCAGTTTCCGTGAGGATTCCGGCAAAGTCATCTTTATAAAGCACTTTCCCCTGTCTCATTTTTCAATCTCCTTATGGTTCACAGGCGCAAGCTTATTCCCAAACATCATCAATACTTGATTCACTTTTGCCAAACTCAGGTTTTCCTTACCCTGCTCTATCTTTCGGACAACGGTAAGTGCTACGCCTGCTCTGTCGGCAAATTCCTGCTGTGTAAGCTTGGCTTCTTTCCGTTTTGTTTTGATAAATGCGGCTAAACTTAATGACATAATTATATGCTTTTGCAGTTATTTTATGCAAAGATATAGAATTACATTCAAAAACATATAAAATCAAGGAAATAATGAAATTTATATGCTTTTGTAATTATTTTTTATTCAAAAATATTTATTTTCAATACACTACTTTCCGATACAAAATGTGAAACATACATCCCAAATGATTGATTATCATATTTAAAAGCCTGCTTGTTTAGTGAGTAGGTAACAAACTGGTAACAAAATACAAAATAAATGTACTTTTGCGGACTTTTATATGATCCAAAGATAAGGCAAATAGTCTAAATTGGATTTTATCTCACCTGTCAAAATTAAAACTATGCTAAGAACTTAGGAGACTATCTAAAATCCGCAATTGTTAGTATACAATTTACTAAAGCATGAAAGTAGCGATCAAGGCAATAAAACTTTATTTGAGATATCGTGAAAATTTAGGATTCTTGAGGAGAAGTTAATTTGAATTATAATTATGTATTTATAGATAATGCTATTAGGACCTGATATTAAAGTACTTTAATTTTGTGTTATTTAAATCGATGCATTTAATATTAGTGGCAGAGATCGACTGTTTGTGTTCAGCGCAAACATAATCGATAATAATTTCCAAATACTTAACAGCTCTACTATAATGTTTACTGTATGTAGCTTGTGCATCTACAATATCCGTGGGAGTTTTTTTATTAATATCTTCATGGACTAAGTACCTTGACCTCCTTGAAAGATTAGATAATTTTTGATAAGCTAAATATGTGGGGTTATCTAATTTTGATGGAGAAAACTGACTAAAAGGATTGATAAATTCATCAACCTTATTATGGGATAAATAATTAGCTTTTGACCTTTTAACAATATGTGCATTTATTAAATGAACTGCAGTATAAAAACACACTGTTACCTTCCAATCCCAATAATTATCAATATTTTGGTCTACTAAAGAAAGAAATTGAAGATTAGATTTAGACTGTTTTATGTGATCTTCGAACTGTCCCAAAATTAATCTATTTAAATATTGCTTGATTGTAATGATCTGGAATTTTTATATTGTCTGACTCTTCTACAATGGTTGGAGATAAATGAATGCCATATTTATAAAACTCATTATTAACTTTTGCTGCAGATAATATCAAAGAATCTTCAGAGTATTCATCATCATCTTTAATCTCAGCCCAAACAAGCACTTTTGAATTTAATAAATCAAATGCCAATTTATTTAGTTCAGTTTTTCTCTCAACTAACTCATTAATATATGATTCTACTAAATTATAGATAAAGTGCCTTGAACTCATTTCTCTTGCATATTGATGAACTTTACTGTCATTTTTATCCATCATTGCTTTATAAACCTCTTTCTTCTGCTCATCAATGGTATTAGTCTGCATTAAAAGTTGGTCTATTTTTAAACTAGAAATCATTTCTTCAAACCATTCATTCTGAATTGATTGTTCTGAATGATTATCATTAAGACACTGACACTTAATATGTTCATCGCATTCCTTCAACATAATTTTGGTGGCAGACTTTTGTCGCTTCTTAATTATTGGTTTGCAAAAGTACAATTTATTTTTGATAGTACAATGATATAACGTTAAAATTGCAGTTTTGTTCTTTATTTTTTTCGCTTATATAATACTGGAAATCAAAAATGTACTCCTAACTATTGAGTTACATTGACTATTACAGTGTATTATGCAATGGTACAGGCGTTTTGGATTTTGAAAATTATCTCACCCCGCAAAATTTAATATTTCTCGTATTCTTCTTTGGCGATGATTTCTCCACCGAGATACGCCTCGCAAGCTATATCGGTAGTGCATTCAACTTTATACGGCTGTTCACCTTTAAATTTCACCTCGCAGAAACTACCTTTTCCGGTTCCCGTAAATTTAAATACGGCCCCCTCAAAATCATCACGGATATACAATACTCCGTCTTTAATCAAAATTTCATCCTGTTTCATCTGATAATACTTTCTTAGATTACAACCTTAATCCCTAAAGTTAATACATTTTTATAACATCGCACATCAAAATAACGAAAGCCTGTAATATATTTGGCGCATTTTAAGTCGTTTTCATAGACCCAAAGATATGCATATTTTGATCTCTCCTGGCAAAACAATACTTTATATGTCCGTATTTTAAGATAGGATTAAACAGCATTTGAACAGTATGGAAATGGTCTATTATGCCATCATAGGCAGACTCAAAAGTAAGATTCCTATACTCAAAGTGGATTAACATTGCATCCGATATCTATGTCGCACTGCAGGGTTGGAGTAATCTGATCGAGAACTTCACTCCTCTTAGCCGGACATCATAGTAGAAGTAAGGCAACCTGGACAGGCTGTTCATATAACTGATATAGATTTCAGAACAGAGTTTGAGTATCAGATGGCAGAAGAATAGAAAACGGCAGGATTTACCTGCTGTTTCTTTATTCGCTAAAAAGGAAGATTGTTTATATGTACGTTTAGTGGTAATGTTCGAGTTATATCACCAATAGTTGTTTCAACATCTATAATTATCTTTCCTTGAATGACATAACTATCCTTTAATTCATCTCCATCAATAACACTGGCTAATATCCTTTTAGAATCTAAATGTAATGCCATCCAACCACTTTTTGGAATTCTTGGGTTATCAATTAACAATTGATACTTATATTTGAATCCTTTATGAGAAGATCTCTTATAAGAAAGGCTCCTCTCATCTTGGTATACTTCCCATTCGCATTGGGAATGCAAATAAATCGCATTAATTTCTATAGATTTTTTATCTGATAGGTTTTCAATATCAATTTGAAAAGACAGATTTGCTTCTGCATAAAATTCATCTAAAGTTAAAGATCCATCAGACTTTAATTGGACATCGATGGGAATTTTAATATTTTGTAAAATATCATTTTTCAACCAATCAACTTCGACTCTCAAATTTTCTTTTAAAGAACATAAAGAATCGTATACTATATGTCTCTTATGTTTTAAATCAAAAGGGATGTTATCTGCATTCTGAGTCAATAATATAGTGCGCTTCCCAATCCCGTGTGCATATCCCAATTCATAAAATACATTAGGATTTCTTTCAGTTAAGTCAGCTATCAAAAAATCTGCAGATTGTATTTCATTGTAGATTCTTTCAAGCATCCCTTCATCAAATATCTGTTCATCAAGTCTGTACGCTATAAGATCTTCAGAATTAATAGTCTCTTTAATCCCAATCTTATAAAGATCATCATATTTCTGATCGAATGGCATTATTACAAAGGCTTTCATTGATACCATAAATTTTGTTTGTGCGAAACTAATAACTTATTTCATAATCAACAAATAAAACGCCCAAATTTTCACAAACCAGGGCACAAAAGGATTTTAATCTATGGATTGATCAAAAGTCATATATGCGCGAACATACGATAATTCAATTCCTGTATTATGAAAAAAGTACAATTCATCCTACGAAATTATACCAAATCGATTTCACCTTTAATCTCCTGGTATCATAATTTTCCACGAATGTTTTTATTGAACTTCTTGCCCGGTGGGAACGATTATAACATATCTTTCTGCTCATATCGCTCTCTTTCCAGTTATCCCCGGGTTCTCCATCAAAGTAACGAAAGCAAAAAGCTTCGATATCGAGCGGATCAGTATAAGGCTCTATATCTTCAATCGCTTCGTGGATAATTCTCGTTTTCCGCAGGATCTCCCCGGCTCTGTCCTCTTCATCATCTGCAAGGTCCTCGATCTCGAGCTGGGAATAATTGATATTAGCATCAACCGGGATTGGTTTATATTTATGCCGGTATGGGGCCGTATCTGATGTGGCATTCATCTTGATCATTCTCAAAACAAAGTAATCCAGCTCACGGTATTGTTTATGTTTTTTGTTGTAAAGCTCTAAAAGCTTCTCTTCCGGCTTTTCCAATAAACTTATCATCACTTCATTTAACAGGTCCACCTCTTCACCGGCCATCCCTTGCATTGCACAATAATACTTGGAATAATCCAACCACCTTTCATATCGCTTTGTAATGTAGTTTTTAACTTCTTTAATGCCCATAATTCAAGTAGTTTGTTGATATTTTAAATAGTTTTTTTCCTCATGAGGATTGGTCTATTTTAAAAATATACTCAACTTGAAATTTCTTCAGGATAATGATATAGACACAAAAAGGGGGATCCCCATTGTGACCCCCTTTAAGAAATTTTGCCGTACACTTTTATATAGTCATTTATGACTTGCCTCCTTTCTTCTCAAAGTTAAATGTCGGCATTCCATAATACCCAACATTAAGTGTCTCGCGCCCGATAATGATGGAAATAGCGTGGGCCGTATCGCTCAGGCTCCCCATTGCTTCCTGAATGTTATTCTCGATGATCGGGTCTACCAGAACCATTGCATCTTCACAGGATTGAATATAATCGTTCATTTCGCTTAATTGAGACAGGAAGCTGATTAGTTTTTCTTTCATATCTGATTATTTATTTGGGTTAGACATTTGTTGTAAGCTGCTCCAAGTCTCGAAAGAGCCATTTTCTTAATCTGCATTTCGTGGCTATGGCGGTCATCATCTTTCTTTCCACGGTAGAACACCGAGCGAGCTTTATAACGCTTGTAGTTCGCTTGCTGCGCGTCGATGCGGACAATCTGCTTCTGCATCAATTCCATTATGGCGATCATTCTTTCGTTCATGGTTATAAGTTTTTAAGTTGATTAATCTCCGTGGTATGCACCCGAACGGCTATAAAAAGCGTTCATTGATTCGTAGTTAGGTGTGAAGTTTACTCTTTTCCAAGTTTGTCGAATGCGCTCTTGTTCGGCTTTTTTTTCGGCTTCAATCCTTTCTTGCTCCTTGAAAGCGGCAATTCCTTTTTCCAAACCCCAAGCGGCTGCCAAGCATCCTGAAAAGTCTTTCAATGAGTAGTAGCTTCCGTAAGCGTTAAGAAATGCGGGACGGGTTACGTCTTTGAACATTCTCCAAGCTCTTTTGAATACGTCTGATTTGTTTACTTTAGTTTTCATCTCTGTAGTGTTTTGTTATTATTAACCAATACAAATGTAGTGCTTAAACATTACATTAGCAAATTAAATGTAAGGCTTTAAACTACTTTAACTATAAAATGCATGCCTTTAACACTACATCCAAAAAAAAGCTGTATTTTTGCGTAAAACTTATAATATCACAAATAAATTATGGGATTAATCATTAAAGATGTATTAAAGAAAAAAAATATCAGCATTAACGAATTTGCAGATATGTTAGAAATCAATCGAGTTAGTTTATCTTCACAAATAAACGGTAATCCAACGATTGAAACTCTTGAAAAATGGGCAAACCTACTTGAGATTGATGTTTCGGAACTTTTTGAGCAAAAACAAACTGCTATCAATTGTCCTAACTGCGGAAGTGAAATAAAAATAAAAGTTGAATAAATACGTGGCTATATTAGACGACAGACACGAATTGTTGAATCTGTACGGTTCTCAATGTTCGTTTTGCAAGCATTTCGATAGTTATGCTTGTTCTGCTTTTCCGGATGGAATCCCGGAGCCACTTTTAATGGGTGAAAAGAAACATGATTAGGCTATGCCAGGACAAACCGGAAATACAGTTTTTGAAAGAGACACAAGTGCATTCTAAGCCGATTTCCGGCATTATTGTAATTAATGGAGAACTCATCGGATTGAAACTTTCGATCAGCTGGCGCGCCTCTGTGAAGACCACAGGCCTTAATTGTATGTGTGAATAATATGATCTGCTCGATTGAAACATCACTTTAACAACCTGGCCAAAGCGTTGGCTAGTAATAGAAATTAAAAAACCAACTCGCTAAATAATTAAACTCTAACCGTTATGGATGATAGTACAATCGAACAGATCATTATTAAGGCCGTTGAGATAGGCGTATATTGTACGCTAAACCGGCTTGGTATTACCCATGAAGTTTTAACAGAATCCCAGGCACGTAAATTATACGGAAAAAGATTGATTGATGAGTGGCGCCGGAAAAGGTGGATAGTAGGCTATCCAACAGGTAATAGTAAAAGAGCAAAAGTATATTTCAAACGTACTGAACTCGAGACTGCAAGCCGGATGCTCGATATTCAGAATATCATTCCGGCAAACAAAATATTCAGAGAATGAGTATTTTGATTATATTTATGAATAAAAACAATTTAATATGAGTATCTTTAAAATTGACCCTAGATCTGACATTGACAACATAATGAATGATAAATTTCAACTTTTCACTACTAGCTATGAAGAAAAAATTGAAAATCTTGAATCGAATATTGAGTATTCAATAATGGTTAAGAAGGAAGCATCCAATCAACAAATAGAAAATGTTGCATTGATATCCGATATATTTGGAAATATTAATATGATTCAAATTGATCTACTCACTATAGGATATTATACATTATACGAAAAGCGAATTTTACCTAAGATGTATCTTGCTCGTCAAGCAGCATTGTTGATTTATGAAACCTTGAGAATCTGTGAAAAATTCAGAGGGACTTTTCGTCGGGCTTTGAAACATCATGATAATGATCTATTCATTGAAAAACTAAAAAAACAATCTGAAGAAAATAAAGCGAAAGTCGTCAAATTCGGTGCTAAAGCCAAACAATATCTAGAAAAGATTAGACATTATACAATAGCTCATAGAGATCCAGATTTTGAAAAGCAAATCAATGTAATGAAAGAAGTAGATCCATATACATTAATTGGGTTATCTATGGAATTTGAATCAATTATTCAAGATTTAAATGATATTTTAAACTCTTACTTGTCGAGGTATGTGAGACCTAATTAAAAATCAACCAATCTAAAGCCCTACTAATTGTCTTCTAATTCATTGCTTTACATAAACATAATAATATAAGGTGCATCATCTTACTTGTATCTACCCTCTTTTTTGAAGGAGGTAAGTGATTTCATGTATAGATCGTAATCTAATCCTTAATCCCTGAATATAATACTTGATAATTTCAATCAATTGCTTCACTGGCAAATCATAGATAAAATAGTGTATGAAAGAAGCGATTGAAGAAATGAAAGAGTATTTGAAATAAATAGCTGAAGGAAAGTGAATATAGGGTGCAGGTTGTATCTTCCTATTCGGTACGAATATTAAAACGTTTTAATTCCTTTGGAGTGGCAGAACCTATGCCAATAATTGTGTTGATTATAACTTCCACGTCTTCTTCTTCTATTTTACCTATAAATGAAGATTCAAGTAGAAAATCATAATCCTTACAAATTAATTTTGAACAATTGATGTGGCTATTATGATCTAAAAAGCTATATTTTGACTTCCAAATTGGTATATGACTATCTATTAATTCTTTTGAAAGATGTTCGTTTATTTTGGTATTAATAACAACACCTCCGTATACATTCCCGGAATCTTCAATTCCTAATACTACATACCATTTGTAGCGATAGTCTTTTCCGTCTTTTGGTGTAATTCCATCCAAATTAAAAAAAGGCATTAAAAAAACAGCGCCAGTTTCTACTTTGGCGACTGTTAAGTTTTTGCGACTTTCTTCTGAGAGAACATCACCTAATGACCCCATATTTTTACATCAAAGATATAGCTTCTATTTCTTTGATATATTCTACCATCTCATCAGATGATCCCCCAGCTTTTGCGATATCAATCGTTTGAATGGGGGTATTATAACCTCTTGTTTTAGCTTTTTCATAGGCATTGTCATGAGATAATCTTTGCAAATAATTTTTATCCATAACTATATGTTTTTCGTACGATTCATCAAGACAGATTTTGTCTGTTTTTGATAGTTCGTCTTCATCATGTCTTTCTAATGCCTTTAATTTCCAACCACTTTCAGCGCTAAATGAGGATAAAATATCACTATAATTATCAGCAACAAATCCCCATGATTTTACCTCTACGCCTTTCTTTGTTTTAATGACATCATATAATTCACTTGGGACTGGTCCTTGTGGAAGAGCACAATATGTATCATTAGTAATAGTGCGACCGTATTTTGCCAAATGATCTCTGTTCGCGAAATATAATATTTTGAACAGATGATACATATCTACAGATTTATCTTTATTGAGGATATAAAGAAAAGTAGCTTTTAATTTTAAAATATCATCTTTAACCATATCTCGTCTCCTCCTGGACATTTATAAGCAGTATAACTGCAAAAATACAACATATTTATAATAATCCAATTATATAACGTTAAAATCGTCGTTTTGTTCTTTATTCATTTCATCTCCAAGTGTTCTAAGATAAAAATTCTATAAATGGTAGATCAATTCCCATATCTTAAAACCGGCATATTGAATAAACAAATACATCAGCAGCTTAGACCATTCAATTAAACATAATGTAGATTATATGGATGTTAAAAACATTTTTTAAAGAATATACCACTGATTACGTGATGTTTAAAAAAACTTGTTTTCCAACTCTGATTTTATAGGTTCTTAACGATGAAATTAACATAATATCTTATCATATTAACTTACTTATTGTTAAAAAAAGACCCTTCAATAAAAAAGGATCCTCAAAAAAAGAAAAGTAATTAAGTTATGAGAAATCAAAAAATCACTCTATTAAATTAAGTTCCGACATTCCGTTTATTTTATCTATAAATTTATCCTGTAACAGCGGTATAACAGCTGATATGTTCTTTGAGGCACGCAAATACCCTTCTATTATCCCGGCACGTTTACCGGATTCGTAGGCTTTTGTAATTGATTCAAACCGTTCTATCTCACTGTTGATTTCATTGTTTACTTCTTTAGCCATAATGTCTTATTCTTTAGGTGGTTCAATAAAACCTTGTCTATCAATTTCGCTTCTGATAAATTCATCCAACTCTTCGTTGCTCATTTTTTCCAACCAAGCATTAATAGGCACTGAACCTTTAAGATCAATCCTATCAGCTTCATTCCAGCCTAGCATTCTACTAAGTCTGTCAATGGCTGCAATCTTATCATAAAACTTCACTTCAATGCTGTCCTTGGCTTTCTTAACAGATGCAATACAGGAAACAACATGATCGGGCATATTTTCAAGTTTCTTAATTGTTACCTTGCTGCCTTTGATGTTCAGTACATCAGTAATGCGGGCCCTTACAATTGCAGTAAGTTCTTTGACTACCTCATCTTTGGCAATATCGGAGCGTTCTTGAAGTGCTAATTGCAATTGTTTTACCCTTGTACTAATCTTGTACTCTTTTAATAGCCGTGAGGCTCTTTCTGTCACTGTTTCATCCTTCATATTACCACACGAATAAGCACGCCTGTATGCCTCAGAGGCGTTGCCGGATTCCAGATAGTAATTACAAAAGTTTTCTTGTTTAAGGGTGAGCTTTTCCATATTCATAGTACTTCAATATGTCCAAACTTTTCGCTCCAGGCTTTCTGCAGGTTTGATACCATTTTTAGTCCACCGGGTGCATACGTTGAAACGAATAAATAATCACCATCCCTCTCATATGCTACAAGTGCAAATTTTGATTTGAATCGGGCCCGTAGGATCGCGACAATTTCTTCATCTGTCAACTCTTCGATAGACAATTTCTGTAAATCATCTATCGAGCTACCGGGAACACGTTCAGTAGTTTTATCCATTTTTGAAAATAGCTTTTTAAGATAGTTGCTTTGATGTTTTTCTAGTTTAGGCCAAACGGGTCCAGATCAGGGAAGCACCAAAATGGATTGTCGATCTCATCCAATCTTAAATTAGAACTGTTCATTTTGCAAACAGTATCTTTAGATTTCATTATCCTTATTGCTTGATGCAATGTAAAAATGTAGGCACCGGTTGCCCGAACCATTCCATCCGTTTGGCTTGCAATAGAAACAGGATCATTAAGAAACTGTTTCACTGTTTCAGGATTGCCTGTTCTCTTTAATGCTAGCCTCAATGAAGCTGCAAGCTCTTCCAGTAGTTCATCTATGTGATTTCGGTTCATTGAGTGGGTAATCTAGGGTTTCTTAATTTCGGAATATTCATTTCTTCTTCAGCGAAAGTTGGGAGCTTTTCATCAGTCCACTTTTCGAAATTGGATCAATTGTTGGCATGATTAATTAATTTCTCGTTTATATTATTGATCGGGATGGGATGCCCAAAAATCGCATCATCAAGTAAAGATGATTTTCATTCGTAATCATAAACTTTCGGGATTACCTTGCCATCATCATCCATTTTGAAAGCATCTAAAGGATAATCATGTCCCAAATGATCACCCATTTCATTGCAAAAGGCATTTATCGCCTCCGCTGCTGCCTTATGAAGATTATAACGGATGATTCCCGCTTCAGTGGTAACAAACATACTATGGGAATCCTTCAACCTTTCTTTTGCTTCATTTGAAACAATAATTACGCCACTATCACTGACTGAGACATAATCCACCAGGCAGGCGACACCACTCATATCAATGGTTGAAAGAAGATCCCTTGTTTCATGTTCCAAGCTTGCTATTTTGCCGTTCACATTGTTTGCAATCTCGTTGCTCAAATATTCAGGATCTAGAACTTTTGAGATCACATCAGTAATAGCCTTTCGAATTCCGGATAGATCGCCTTTCAAAATACCCCGAAGATAATCATCGTTGAGTTTCCCCAGGCCGGTAGCCTCAAAAGCTTTTTCCAACTTCTTACCGTGTGCTTTGATTATCCGCTCTTCCAATTTATGGAGATCATTACGATAGTGCACTTCTTCAAAATCAACCAATAAAGGTTTAATTGTTTTTTTTACCATATAATTCTATTATTTAATGTTTTAATGTTTTAATCTTTAAACAAATCTATTGTTCCAAACTCACCGTTGCCACATTGCTCATCATCTAAATCTTGGTCCAGATCCACCGCACAACTTACTCTCTCATTTTGATCCATCATTTTGGCCAACTCTTCAATTGAGAGTTTATCCATTTCTTCTTCTGTCATAATTGAAAGATTTTACTGAATCTGATTAATTTCATCGCATAATTCAGCGAACTCGGAGAGTAGTTGTTCCATCACTTCAAACTCATTCACAAAATCACCACCTTGTTGACTTATCACTGGAAAAGGCTTACTACCTCCGGGCGTATTAGTGTGGGTGACACTGTATGAGAGTTTGGCACCTGGATTTTCACTTTCATAAGCTTTGATGGCTTGGATCTTTACTTTTAAAGAAGCATGTTGATGTTTCTCAACTAAACTATTTAAAGCTTCAATTTCACCTTTAAGCCTTACGGCTTTTGTTTTTAATTCTTCTGTAGTCATAATTCATTTTTTTAAAATTCTAAATCGTTTATCTGTATAATAAAATGTAAATTTTTCAAAAGTTTCTTGAATCTCTTATCACTTCACAAAAAAAGGCTTATTGTACTTCACAAAATAAGGATCACCAGTCTTCGGATTCTTACCCATATACCCAGACACCCATTCTCTTGCACCTGCCGGAATATCTTTAATAAACTTTTCTTTCGGGATGGCACCTTTCAGCAGGAAATCAGCAAAATCATCATGCTCCATTACGATAGGGACAGCATAACATATGCAGAAAGGGTGCCATCCAGGGAAAACAAAACCCTTTGGATATTTACCTTTCAATGAATCACAGATCACACAGGGATGAGCATTTGCAGACCGCTTTACTTCGTAACCAAGGATAAAATCAAGCTGTTTCCATCGCTCTGCATCGCTCATACGGTACCCCATATTCGTCTCAGTGCTGGCCACTCTCAGGGCATTCATCCGGGAGGACCGATACACTCCCCAGCCAGGGTGATAATCCTTCATTGGCTGAGAAAGGACCAGATTACCTTCTTCATCTCTGGTCCTCCTAAATCGCTTGTTTGGATCATAAAGCAGCTGTCTGAAATCACGGCCAATTGCCTCAGCACTTCGGCCGGTTGATAACCCAGATTCAAGAAACAGCTCAATATGGCCTTTTGTCTGCTTTGAAATATCCCACACTCTTTTTGAAAGGTTCATTCCGTCATCGATCCTGTTTTGGAGTACTTTTAATGCCTCCAGGTTCCGGAAAAACATTCCCTCTTTTGCAATAGAAGACAATGCCATCCCTTTGATATATTGCTCAACAATCAGATCATTTTTATCAATAGCAGACATCCAGGCCTTTTCCTGGTTCTCTTTGATGAACTTTTCAAGGGCAATACGGAAATCGTTGAGAATTCTGTTAATCTTGTTTTCAATTCCAGCGTTGCGGATCCACACACTGTTTTTATTGCCGGCATCTTTCCATTTTCGCATCTCAGGTGCCACCAATCGAATTAACTGATTGAATAGGGCATTAATCTGTTTTTCCTGTAATAGCAGCCGATTGATATGTTGCTTATCAAAATTATTGATTCTTTCAGTTTTCATTATTATTCTGTTTGTGCTCGCCTGGCTGTACCGCTTCGTCGATTTGATATGATTGACTGCTTTCCCGCCACCTTGCCTGTAAAATAATTGTCGCCTTTTAAACGGCTTTAAAATAGCTCTTCATATCCTAATAATTGTCTTCTAACATTTGGCTTTGTTCAGACTTCCAACACTTTTACATAGCTTTATATTTGTCCGTTTATTTGCTTGAAATATACGGTCTCCATCCTTTTAGCTTCAATCTCCCACGGTCTTTTTTCGTGTGGCATCTCCATAGAATAATATACTCCCTCCCATATTGCAACCGTATAAGCATCGTTGTTTATCAGTCTGCCGTCCTCCATCTGCCTGACGTGCCAAACCTCGTGGATGAAAAGGTTGATAACGGGGTCGGTCAATTCGTCCGCCTTCAGGATATTTGTGTCTATGAAGACGGTGTATTTATCTTTGCGCTTCTCGGTATAACCGACAGCATTAAGTGTTTTTATTCTCAATGGTTTTATATCCACCGGGGAAGATACGCCCAGCACGTTGACTACC
>ENA-UOOK01003379-UOOK01003379.1-fermentation-metagenome-genome-assembly--contig:-NODE-3379-length-18220-cov-32.110322_pt1 | contig 18220 bp, 13 predicted proteins | sample MGYA00245777_ERZ724023 | MGnify/ENA primary metagenome ERZ724023 (study PRJEB28704, sample SAMN03018312) | fermentation metagenome | biome: anthropogenic terrestrial biome; feature: soil...
TTTTACCTTCTGCAGAAGATAGATTGATAACAGTAGCAAATCTGCGGAATATATTCTCCTTTGCCAAAGCAGTGTTAAAGCCTTCTCGGAACTCGTCTGGTGCGACATAGGCTCCTGCATTATCAAAGCCCTCGCTTAGATTTTGATTATTTTCTTCTTTTCCTTTCATAACATTCCAAAACGCTCTATTATAAGTTGTTGATGTTGCCATAATCCTTTACCTCCTAAATTTTATTAAATGTGGGGTATATACCCCGTTTGAAACCGCGTTTTTTTACGCGTTGCCCCACGCCCGTTGTCCAGATGAAAAGGTGTGGAGATTTGACCTCCCCTAGGGGTAGGTATTAACACATGGAGTTGTATCCATTGTTTTCACTGGTTTTAAGCTTTGTAGCAAGATGTAGCAGGTAAAAACTAAACTCTCTATACGAGAGTGATTTTTTATATAACCTGTTTTTCTTGCTACAAGCTGCTACACTGTGTTTAAATAAGAAAAAATTCTTCTTCTGTCAGCTTATATCCGATAAGCATTGTGGTCATTCCACCACCAGAACGTGGTCGTTTCCTTTCTACACGGGCGATAGCTGTTAATGCCTGTTTGAAGTTTCTTGCATTCTCCGAATAACATCCATTGGCACTGCACCAACGCTGATACCGGGCATACACTTCGGATGTCCGCACCTCACTATTAGGACTTTCCTCCAAGGCATCCTCGAAAAATAATGCTATTTTGTCGCTGTCACGCTTATAAGCCTCCGTTGCTGTCTTAACAGAATCAGGTAAAGTAAAGCCTTCCTTCTTTAACAGCTGATAGCCTTCAATTAGCCAGTTGAGGATAGCACTCTGATTCTTCGGTTTGGCAAATTCACGTTTTAAGCTTTTATCCTGCTCGTTTTCATCGAAGTGTCGTTCAAAAGGGATAATTACCACTCTACCACTAGAAAACAACGTCATATCCGTAATGACTGGCAGATAATTGGTGTTGATATACAGCTTAAACTTTGGCGAAAAATCAAAGGAATTCTCATGTAGAAACCTTGCGTTAATGGTGTCACCACCCGTCATGCTTTTTACCTGTGCAGCATTTAGGACAAGTCCTCTGCTAGGTTCGGAGATATTCACAAAGCGTACTCCTGCAAGCCGGGCAATATCTTCACTTGGACTTGAACTGTTATTGTTCTTTTTCAGACTGATAGTCTCCGGCCTTGCGGTACAGCCATAACTGCCTAATACCTTAAGAATGCTCTCACATAGCGTACCTTTACCGTTTCGAGTTGTAGCACCATAGAGAACAAACAGGCATTCATACCGAGTGTCTCCGCTGATACTGTAGCCAAAGGCTTTTTGGAGGAATTTTGCCTTTTCCTCATCTCCGCTCATAATCTCATGAATAAATCTATCCCATCGCTCACTTTTTGCTTCTGGGTCATATTTAACACCAGATATCTTTGTGAGTCTGTCCTCGCTGTTGTGGGGACGAAAATCCATAGGCATTAAAAACAATGTTCCATTGGCACAATTGAGCATAAGCGGGTCTTGGTCAAATTCAGCCATTGATATGGGATATACGCTCTGTGCATCCTTAAGTACCGTTTCTCGGTATCTTCTTGACTGCCACTTTCGGCAATAGTCAATGTATGCCTTTCTTTGATGTTCATCCTGAATAGTCAAAGCATAGGTTAGCAGTTGATTAGCCAATGATTTACACATTTCCATTACTTTTAGATTACCGACATCAGGAATCCAAATGCCATTCTCGTAGCAAAACCACATTTTCCTTTCAGGAACATAGCGGGCAAAAGACTTATAATAATCAGCAAACAGCCTGCTTGCACCAATATCCGTCCAAGGGTAGCGAGCGTTACTCTCAGGCTTAAAGCCAGTAAGAGAACATTCACCAAAATCCTCTGTAACCGATGAACGCTTACCACCTGGTTTGTATATTTCAGTAGCATTTGCGATAGCTTTTTCTATGGTTATCATTCCATAAGTACTACCGGACTGCGGTCTATCCCATTTATCCCGCATTAAGCCGCTCTGCCGGAATAGTCTGTCCATCTGTCCAATATCCCTGCTACACCAAAATGCCAGCATACCACAAAGTGCCAAATCAGCTTCACTGGCAGAAGCATAACCAGATGTATCTCCCTGCCATAATGCTTTGAATCTTTCTCCGTTTGCCGATTTTAATGCCTTCTCAACAACAGACTTGTCAGACAGATAGGATTGACTTTCTGTATCCAGAATTTGCTTCACAGGGGTAGGACGCAGCATATACTTGTCTAGTATCATCTGAAGCTCATTCGATTTCTCCGCTATATCACCATCTGCATATACATTGCCTGTTACGGTAACAAAACGATTTGTTGCTCCGCCCACATAGACCTCAACTCCCAGCTTTCTGTTGTTGATATAATATTTTGTTTTGTCAAAGTTAAAGCCTGTGGCCTTAAAGAAAATATGAAGCCCTTTTTCAGATGGACTGTGTTCCATATAGCAACCACTAAAAGCCTCTACAACAATTTGGGTAACAGGCTTAAGCTTACCGCTGCTATCAAAGCAATCATCTAAGTCGATAACACATATGTCATTCCCCACCAAAAATCCGATACCGTCATATTTACTTATAGTAGCTATCGCCGAACTAAAATCTTTAAAAGTATCCTGTTTATCTGCTTTTGCCCTTTTTCCTGTTACTGGGTTATAGGGAACTTTGGTTTTTCTACCACTTCGTTCTTCATATTTCCAACAGCAAAACTGTGGCTTATCTTTAAGCACCTGTGGCAAGTTATCATATTTTGTTTTCAGTTACTTCACCTCCTTGCCTGTTATAAATGACCCGAAACGCTACTGTTCCAGAGGGTTTGCCTTGTTTGACACAACCTCGTTATCTTTCAAGGAATACGCTCGGAATTATCGTCATGGCATATTCTGCTTGAAGTATCTCTTGCATTTCGGGGTATTCAGTTGTCAAGGAGCAGTGAGAGAAAAACTATGTTTTCATTGATTGTTCATGAGAAAGGCAGATCCACAGAGTTTGCTAAGGTAATTTCCTCTCATCCTCCACAGGCCTCAAACCTGCAGTTTGAGTACAGGAACAAATATTTCTGTGAATTGCTTTCCTCTACTAATAGCCGAAATTATTAACCCTTTAGCTAATGCCACAGCAAATAGCTTACTCGAATGGTCAAGCAAAGTATTTTCCTCTCACCTTATAGCCTTGGTAGGGCACATTAGTTGAGGATTTTCTAAAAATATTTTTCTTCCTCATCCATAAGCGAAGAATTCTATTGATTCGAACCCCTAAAATAAAAAATAGCCTGTCTTTTTTCCAGAAAAGACGGCTGTAATGTTTATGCTTTTGCTCAAATTTGAGCGAAAGTGGTATTAACTTTAAGAAGGCTTAATGCTGTAGTTTTGGATTTTTCAATTAGACTTTTCGACTTTTTTGTCTACAACTTAAATATATTCATTATATGTTGAAAAATTCACGTTTGCGTGATATACTTAATACGGTTATTAATTGAAACTTCAAGGAGGCTAAACAGATGGCAGTACACTATAAGAAGCTGTTTCATTTGTTAATAGAAAAAGAAATGACAAATGCGGATTTACAAAAACAAGCTGGTTTTTCCGCTAATATTATTACTCGACTTAAACGAAACGGTTATGTTTCACTGGAAACTATAGAAAGTATATGTAGAACATTAAATTGTGGTGTGGACGATATATTGGAATTTGTTCCGGATGAAGATAAAAAGTAATTTCTATTTTGCTGATTATAAATTGCACCAAAGGAGGGATAGAGTGCAGATATATGCAATTATGGATATCAAAGATATTGAGGAATATGATCAATCATTGCTCGATATTCTCCTGAAAGATAGAACTACAAATCAAAATATAATATGGGCTACAAATGATTATTCAAAATTTGGCGATATGTATAAGGCCGAATGTGAAATTAAGGCACATCTAATTACAAACCCTAAGAAAAAACTGATACAACCTAGAGCAACTAAGAGTTACAAGAAAAAGAGTGTTCGAACAAGAGAAAAGGCTGAAGTCTTTACTCCTTCATGGATATGTAATGAACAAAACAATCTTATTGATGAGCAATGGTTTGGCAGAAAAGATGTTTTTAATATACAAAAAAACAAATCATGGGAAGTAATAAATGAAAAGATTATCTTTCCAAATGAAAAGGGACGCACGTGGAAAAATTATGTTGATGCCAGAAGAATGGAAATCTCCTGTGGAGAGGCACCATATCTGGTCAGTCGATATGATACTGTTACTGGCAAAAAGATTGAATTACAATCCCGTATAGGTCTCCTAGACCGCAAAATGCGTGTAGTAAACGAAAATGTTGATAATGAAGATGAATGGATAAAATGGGCTGAACGAGCCTTTCAAAGTATATATGGATATGAATATCAAGGTGATAACTTGCTTTTAGCGCGTGAAAATCTTTTATATACATACATTGAAAATAAGAAATTCAAATTTGGTCGAGAACCAGGTATAAAAGAATTGAAGCGAATTGCCACCATTATATCCTGGAATTTGTGGCAGATGGATGGCATTACATTTACAGTTCCATTATGTGATTTGCGGGGCTGGTATAGGCAATTATCACTATTTGATAGCTTTGAAAACCTTCACAGTGACAAGGAACCTAAATATTGCAGAATTAAAGACTGGAGGTCAAAGGTTATCGTTGAATATAAATCTTTAGTAGGGGGGGCGAACTGATGGATAGTTTATTTACACCATCTTTTGAATATAAGCTAATATATATCTTTGAAATAAGGGATGAAACCCATAAGGGATTACTAAAAATAGGCGATACTACTATTCAAACAGAGGAATCTATTGATAACCTTCCTCCAAATTGTAAAGCATTAAATCAAGCTGCAAAAAAACGTATTAAGGAATACACCAATACAGCAGGTATTACATTTGAGCTTTTACATACAGAACTTGCTGTTCGTACTATAAAGGATGAAAAAGGAATGCCTGTTCTAAGGGCATTCAGAGACCACCATGTACATAGGGTATTGGAAAACTCAGGCATCAAGAAAAAGCAGCTAAAAAACTCTACAAGTCGTGAATGGTTTAAAGTGGATATTAAAACCGCTATTAAAGCAATAGAGGCTGTAAAAAAAGGCCAGTACAATCTTTCTAATGCCAAATCGGATACTTTCACACCCATTGTGTTCAGGCCAGAGCAGGAATCAGCTATTGAGAAGACATTAAAACAATTTAAAAATGGCAACAGGATGTTATGGAATGCAAAAATGCGTTTTGGAAAGACATTATGTGCCCTTGAAGTTGTTCGAAAATTAAAGTTTAATAAAACTATTATTATTACACATAGACCTGTTGTCGATGTCGGTTGGTTTGAAGATTTTGGTAAAATATTTCACGGAATGAATGATTATATTTATGGTTCAAAAAGCAGCGGATATACCGTTGACCAATTGCTGAAATCCAATAAGAACTTTGTATACTTTGCCTCTATTCAGGATTTAAGGGAATCCAAGAGAGTAGGTGGTAAATACGAAAAAAATGATGATGTATTTGATACTATTTGGGATTTTGTCATAGTTGATGAAGCCCACGAAGGTACAACTACGGCATTAGGAGATACTGTGATAAAGAATATTGTCAAAGAAGGTAGCGGATATGAAACAAAATTCCTTGCTCTTTCTGGTACTCCGTTCAATATTCTGCGTGATTATGATGATAACATATATACTTGGGATTATGTTATGGAGCAAAGCCGCAAGCGTGAATGGGATAGTTTGTATTTTGGAGATTCAAACCCTTATGATGAATTGCCAGAATTAAGAATTTTCACATATGACCTAGGAAAAATCATAGCAGATAATCGTTATGTTGAGCTGGAAGATAAAGCATTTAATTTCCGTGAATTTTTTCGTGTTTGGACAGGAGATATAAAGATTGACCGTAAACCTCTCCCAGTAGGAGTAAAAGTGGGTGATTTCTTTCATGCAGAAGATGTGTGGAGTTTTCTTAATCTGATTACCAAAGATGATAAGGACAGTCAGTACCCCTACTCTACTGAAGAATATCGTTCTTTATTTAAGCACTCACTGTGGATGGTTCCAGGTGTAAAGGAAGCAAAAGCTTTGAGTAAGATGATGAGAAAACATCCCGTTTTTGGTAATGGGGTTTTTGAAATTGTTAATGTTGCAGGAGATGGTGACGAAGAAGAAAAATCTGAAGATGCTTTAAAAAAGGTTCGCGATGCCATTGATAGTGCAGGAGAAGATGGTTACACTATAACACTTTCCTGCGGTAAATTAACTACAGGAGTTACTGTACCAGAATGGACAGCTGTATTTATGCTTTCAGGTTCATTTTCTACTTCTGCTGCAAATTACCTGCAAACAATATTTCGTGTTCAATCACCTTGTAATAAAAATGGAAAAATAAAACGTTATTGTTATGTATTTGATTTTGCACCAGATAGAACATTAAAGATGGTTGCTGAATCTGTTGCAATATCTACTAAGGCAGGAAAAGCAGATGAATCTGACAGACGCATAATGGGGGAATTTTTAAATTATTGCCCTGTTATTGCTGTTGATGGAACTTCTATGAAAAAATACAATACAAATAGATTGTTGCAACAACTAAAACGTGCCTACGCTGAACGTGCGGTTAAGAATGGATTTGATGATAACAATCTATATAATGATGAATTACTAAAGCTTGATAATATAGATTTAGAAAAATTCAAGAATCTAAAAGGTATTATAGGTGCATCCAAAGCAGCCCCTAAATCTAAAGATATCGAAATTAATCGTCAAGGCTTTACAGATGAAGAATACGAAGAAATTAAACGAATTGAGAAAAAACCCAAAAGGGAGCGTACTCCGGAAGAGGAAGAAAAATTAAAAGAAATAGCTGAGAAAAACAAACAAGCGGCAAATGCACGTTCTATTCTCCGTGGTATTTCTATCCGTATGCCTTTACTGATTTATGGTGCAGACATTAATTTTGATGAAGATATTACTATGGAAAAACTGGTCGATATAGTTGATGATTCTTCTTGGGATGAGTTTATGCCAAAGGGTGTGACTAAAGAAATATTTAAGGATTTTATCAAATATTATGATCCTGAAATCTTTGTAGCTGCAGGAAGAAATATTCGTAATGCTGTAAAAAGTGCTGATGAACTATCTCCAAAAGAACGTGTACAAAAGATAGCACAGCTTTTCTCTTGCTTTAAGAATCCGGATAAAGAGACTGTCTTAACACCATGGAGGGTTGTGAATATGCATATGGGAGATTGTCTTGGTGGCTATAATTTCTACGATATGGAATACAATGAGCCCATAGAGGAGCCAAGATATATTGACCATGGTGAAGTTACAAAAGATACTTTCAATAAGGATGCCAAGATACTTGAAATCAATTCCAAGACAGGTCTTTATCCACTCTATGTAACATATAGCATTTTCCGTAGTAAATGTGCTAACTACTCAGAAGATGAACTGACTGCTGAAACTGAAGAAAAACTTTGGAATGAGACGGTTCAGCAGAATGTGTTTATTATCTGCAAAACACCAATGGCAAAATCCATAACAAGGCGTACTTTAGTGGGATTTAAAGATGTTCCTATAAATTCACACTATTTTGATGATCTTATTAATATGCTGAAAAATAAACCAAAACAGTTCATTAACAGAGTTAAAAAGCCAAGCTATTGGAAAATGGAAGGAGAGAAAGAAATGAAGTTTGATGCGGTGGTAGGTAATCCCCCATATCAGGAAAATATCAGTAAAACACAAGAAAACTCAGCGTTATCTAAACAACTGTTTCCTATGTTTATTAAAAACTCAATACTACTTAATAGCAAATATGTGTCTCTAATAACCCCATCAAGATGGTTTACTGCAGATGCACAAGATAAATCATTTATTAAGTTACGTGAATTTGTAAAAGAGAATAATCATTTTTCTAAAATTTATAATTATCCTGATAATAAACTACTTTTCAATAATGTTGAGATTGCTGGTGGTGTAAATTATTTTTTGTATGATAAATCATATAGTGGTGATGTTAAATTTACAGAATGCTATGAGAATGAGTGCAATTCATCTTTACGACCGCTGTTTGAGGATGGTTTAGATATCATTATTTCTATGAACCGTTTAGTAAGTATATTAGATAAGGTTAGAAAGTCTGATGGATTTACTCCAATGACTACTATAACATATGGAAGAAACGCATTCGGAATTGTTGGAAAGAAATCAATACTCAATAAAATCACATCAGAGGAATACTTCCCAGGTGCTGTTGAAGTGCGTTGTGCTTATGAAGAAATTAGATATACAAAAAAATCAACCATTACTAAAAACATAGAACTTGTTAACAAATGGAAAGTATTCACTTCTAAAGGTAACGGGGGTGCTGGAATACTTAGCGACAATAAGGCAGTATCAATTTTAGGAAAAGCATATATAGGAAAACCACAGTCTGTATGTACAGATTCGTTAATACCAATTGGATCCTTTGATACTCAGTTTGAAGCAGAAAGTTTACAAAAGTATATGACTGGAAAATTCTTTCGATTTATGATTGGTATTTTAAAGGTCTCTCAGAATGTCTATCAGAATGTCTATCAGTTAGTACCATTGCAGGATTTTACAAGTAATTCTGATATTGATTGGAACAAAAGCATTTCGGAAATTGATCAACAACTTTATGCAAAATATGGGCTAGCAAAGGATGAAATTGATTATATTGAAAGCAAGATAAAAGTAATGGATTAATAATAATCTGTTTTTGAAAGGAGCATAGTGTAACAGAAACGAAATGATTCAAAATCAACTAACAAAAGACTAAGACTGTATTTATATAAGGGGAGTAGATAGAAAAACACGAGAAAATCAAATACTAAAAAAACATTGATGTTTACAAAAGACCAGTAACAATTAAGCTTAATGGCATAATTGTTACTGGTCTTTTCTGCTCGGGAGAGTCTACAGATTTGTGTAAATCAAGTCTGTAGACTCTCTTTTTTGATGCGTGTAGCTGGAAAAACTGGTAATAATAACTACAGAAATATTTTTGTTGGAGGAAGCAACAATGAAAGAACTGAACATACCAGACATTGACCTAAAAAAGGAGCTTAAGACATGCAAGTCTATGGAAGACCTGGTTGGTAAGAATGGATTGATGCAGAGGCTGTTTGGAGATATAATACAGCAGTTTCTGGAGGCAGAAATGGAGGAACACCTTGGGAGGGAGAAATATGACAGAGTCCCTGAAGAGGATAAAAACTACCGCAATGGATATAGCACTAAGAAAATAAGGAGCAGCTTCGGAGATGTGAAAATAGATGTTCCAAGGGACAGGAAAGCAGAATTTGAACCCAAGATAGTAAAGAAATATGAAACGGTATGCAATGAACTGGACAAGAAGGTTATCGGCTTGTACGCCAGAGGGATGTCAGTGGATGACATAAAAGCTGAAATAGATGAGTTGTATGGTGTAGATATATCCCCTGCCATGATATCAAAGATAACGGACAAGGTAATGGATACGGCTATCGCCTGGCAGAATAGACCTCTTGATGAGGTATACCCGATAGTCTACATGGATGCAATACATTACAAGGTAAGGGATGAACACCAAATAGTAAGCAAAGCAGCATACATATGCATGGCTCTTGATATGAAAGGCTACAAAGACATACTTGGCATATGGATAGGAGAACAGGAAGGGGCTAAGTTCTGGCTGTCAGTATGCAACGATCTTAAGAACAGGGGTGTAATGGACATTGTCATAGCCTGCATGGATGGGCTTAAGGGGCTTCCTGAAGCAATAAAAACTGTATTCCCCAATGTTAACATACAAAGTTGTATAATACATCAGATAAGAAACAGCATAAAGTATATATCTTCAAAAGATAGTAAAGCCTTCATGAAAGACTTAAAGTGTGTTTACCAAGCCACAAATGAAGATCTTGCACTCCAAGCCCTACAGGACCTTGATAACAGCTGGGGGAGTAAATATCCCATCGTTATACAGTCATGGACAAATAACTGGGATAACCTGTCCACATACTTTAAGTTTCCACCTGAAATCAGGAGAATCATATATACAACCAATGCCCTGGAGGGATTCAACAGGCAGCTCAGGAAGTTCACTAAAACAAAAACGTCCTTTCCCACGGATGATTCCTTGCGAAAATCCCTGTATCTGGCTACAGAACAGATAATGAGCAAATGGAACTCACCCTGCCAGAACTGGCATGGAACATTGGCACAGCTAAGCATTATGTATGAGGATAGGCTAGAACAATATATCTAAAAAACAGATTGTCCTAATTTAAAATTCATGCATAAAAAGGAGGTTTCAGCAAAAACTATGATTAGTTAGAAAGCTACACTCTTTCAGTATTTAGTATTTCCCCATAAAATAAAAATTACTACAGGAGTTGCCTCCTATAGTAATTTCCAGTTTAATAACACATCAGATATTCTATTTTACACAAATTGGTGGACGTTCTCTTCTGCTCCGCTTGAAGCTGTTCATTTAAGTTTTTCTTCAATCCCTAAGTGAACGCTTCTTTTGATGCATCCTTTTTTAATGTATAAATGTATATAGGTATAAAGCTGAAAAAGTAAGGACTTTATATATAATTTATCTGTAGTATATAATATCACTGTTTGTGAATATAATTGCTATGGTGATTAGAGGTATAACTATGAACATTATAGAAAGTATTGATAACTATGGTATGGAATGCGGAAATAAAATTGCACATATCTATCGTGATAATAAACTTACTTATAAAGAGCTTAAAGAAGGGTCAGATGCTCTTGCATATTACATAATTGAACAATTTAAGGATGATAAAACTCCAATTATAGTTTATGGACATAAAAAAAGCGAAATGCTCATATCATTTTTAGCATGTGTAAAGGCAGGGCATGCATATGTCCCGATTGACAGTTCCTTACCAGATGTGAGGGTTAGGGATATAATTGAAGGCTGCAATGCAAAGCTGATACTTAGTATTGAGAATCTGAATATTCCTTGTGAAGAAATTACTATAAAAAATTTAGATGAAATAAATTATATATTTAAACAATATGCTGGAAAAATCTCTAATTATAATTATATGGTAAAGTTGGAGGAACCATATTATATAATTTATACATCAGGGAGTACAGGAAAACCAAAGGGAGTTCAAATCACCCTATCTAACTTGCAAAGCTTTATAAAGTGGGGATTGTCTATATGCAATTTAGATAAGGATAGAAATTATGTATTTATGAATCAAGCCCCATTTTCATTTGACCTTTCTGTTATGGATCTTTATTTATCCCTTGCAAGTGGTTCAACGCTTTTTAGTATTGATAAAGCTATGATATCAAATACAAGTGAATTATTTGAATATTTTAATAAATCAGATATAAATATTTGGGTATCAACACCATCTTTTGCTGAAATGTGTCTTGCTGACAGCAGCTTTAATTCAAACCTTCTTCCAAATGTTAAAACATTTTTATTCTGTGGAGAAACCCTTTCAAATGCCTGTGTGGAAAGACTTAAAGAAAGATTTAAGGAAGCTAAAATTTATAACACATATGGACCTACAGAAACTACTGTTGCCATAACTTCTATTGAGGTTGATAATGAAATTTTAAAAATTAATCCGCTCCCTGTAGGCAAGGTTAAAGATGATTGTATTATAAATATAATTGATTCAAATGGCAGGAAGCTTACAGAAGGTGAAAAGGGGGAAATTGTAATAGGCGGTGATAGTGTAAGTATTGGATATTATAAGAATGAGGATATGACAGCAAAATCCTTTTCTAAAACCATGATAAACGGAGTGGAGAAAAGATGCTATAGAACAGGAGATAAAGGGTATTTAAAAGATGGATTACTTTATTATTGCGGTAGAATTGATTTCCAAGTAAAATTAAATGGTTTTAGAATTGAACTTGAAGATATTGAGAATAATCTTAGAAAGATTGATTTTATAAGAAATTGTGCAGTTCTTCCTGTTATGAGGGACGAAAAAATTCAGTACCTAACAGCTGTTGTGACTTTAAATAAAGAAGTAAATGAAAAAGAATTTAAAATAGTAATGATGATAAAAAGTGAGCTTAGAAAGTTTATTCCTGATTATATGATACCAAGGAAAATAGTAATTAAAGACAATCTTCCTATGACAGCAAATGGGAAAGTTAATAGGAAATTACTTATGGAGGAATTATGATGTTGCCATTTAGCGGGCTTTTCTTTTTTTACATTTTATTTATTTTTTTTATTGGGGCTATTATCTTAGGAATTTTAGGGAAACCTTTAAAATGGTATGGTTTTTTTGTAAACCTATTTATGCTGTGGCTAATTTTTGGGAACTCTAAAAAAAATATAATAATTTTACTTATGTTTTTAACAGGGGAATTAGCATTAGTTGAAATATACATACATATTAGAAAACGCTTTAATAACAGATGGATTTTGTGGATTATGATTCTTTTTTCTATATTGCCTCTTATTCTTACAAAATGGGGAGAACAATTAATACATAGGCATGTAGCACTGCTTGGAATTTCTTATTTAACTTTTAAAGTAGTTCAGGTGCTTATAGAAACATATGATGGATTAATAGATAAGATGAATCCCCTTAGCTTTACTTATTTTCTTCTTTTTTTCCCCACGATCAGTTCTGGACCTATTGATCGTTCAAGAAGATTTTTAGAAGATATAAGTCATGTTATGAAGAAAGAGGAATACATTGAAAATTTAAGAAGGGGAATATATAAACTTGGTAAAGGAGCATTTTTTAAATTTTTTCTTGGGGCTATAGTTTCAAACTATTGGATGGCAAAAATTCCGACCGATAGAAATTTTATAAATATTTTAAATTATATGTATGCATATAGTTTTTATCTTTACTTTGATTTTGCAGGTTATAGCTTTATGGCAGTCGGAACAAGTTATATTTTTGGGATTAAAACTCCTGATAATTTTAATATTCCCTATTTAAGCCATGATATAAAGGAATTTTGGAACAGATGGCATATGTCGCTTTCATTTTGGTTTAGGGATTTTATTTATACAAGGATTGTAATGTCGTTTATAAAAAATAAAGTCTTTAAAAACAAATACACTGCATCTTACATTGGATTTATTATAACCATGTTTACCATGGGTGCATGGCATGGAACCCAAAGGCATTATTTAGTATATGGATTATATCATGGAATACTTATATGCTTTACTGATTATTTTGAAAGAAAGAGTAAATGGTATAAAAGTGTAAAAAATAATGAAAAGTGGGACACAGTATTTACATTTGTTACATTTAATCTTGTATGTTTTGGATTTTTGATTTTTTCGGGAAAATTATTTATATAGGAGGTTGTAACTAATTATGGAAGAAAAAGTTTTATCAATTCTTGAAGATATTTGTGGCACTGATGAGATTAAAAATGATATGGACATTGATTTATTTGAAAATGGGCTTTTAGACTCACTTGGTGTTATAGAGCTTATTGTAGATATTGAGGATAATTTTAATATAAAACTTGAACCCACTGAGGTTAAAAGAGAGGATATCAGTACCCCTAGAAAGGTTATTGAATATCTATCAAAGAGGACTTAAAGATGAAAAAAGTAATTTGCACTATAATTTTAATAATTTCTTTGATTATATTCCCTAATATATATATTAAATGTCTTAATAAATATTATGATGGAAAAATTGATGGAGTTTATTATGATGAAATAGGTAATTTGCAGGATGGCTTAAAAAACTCAGGCCTTGAGCTTCAAAAAAAATCCCTGGACAGAAGCGATAATATTCTAATTTTTGGTTCATCAGAGCTGTCAGGAACTAATTTTTATACACATCCATCAAATTTTTTAAAGAATAAAGTAGATGGCTTTCAAATAAATATAATTGGGAGGGGCCATTATCAGGATTTCGTTCATGCAATTAATTTTTTAGCTCTTGATGATAGTATTCAAAATAAAAAGGTAGTTATTATTTTATCACCACAATGGTTTGATGAATCGGGAATTAAACCTGAAGACTTTAATATGGTTTTTTCACCTATTCAATTTTACTCAGTTATGTTCAATAAAAATATCGATAAAAGTTCTAAATTAAAAATTACAAATAGAGTAAAATATCTGCTAAGCACGACTAAGGATTATAATCAGGATAGACTTTTTTGTAATTTATATTCAAGTAATAACTTTTTTTCAAAAGCTTCCATTGATGTACTTATGCCCTATTATAAATTCAAGTATGATTTACTTACGGTAAAGGACAAAAAAAATACATATGAACTGTTTAAAAAATATAAAAATAAAAGCCAAATTATAAAGGCTGATAGGAAAGATATAAATTGGAATAATGAGCTTAAAAAGGCAGAGAATGTTGGTAAAAAAAGCTGCACAAATAATGACTTTGGTGTTTATGATGAATATTATAGTAAACATTTGGCACCAAAAATGGAATATTGGAAAGGCCTATATAGAAATGGTTCCTATGCTGTATCCCCCGAATATGATGATTTGACTTTTTTACTTGATGTATGTAAAAAGCTTAATATTAAACCTCTTTTTATAAGTGTTCCTGTTAATGGGCTGTGGTATGATTATACTGGGTTTCCAAAAGAGGGTAGGGAGGCCTATTATAAGAAGGTAAAAGATATTATCGACCCATATGGCTATAAAATTGCTGATTTTTCAGGTAGTGAATATGAAAAATACTTTTTAGGAGATATTATGCATGTTGGATGGAAAGGATGGATTAAAATAGATGGGGAAATTGAAAAATATTATTATGAAAAGTGAAGAAAAAATTATCAATAATGATTTTTTCCTATTATTATTTTTATTAATTACGATAGCAGCAGTGACAAATACATTTTTAAAAGTTGGCGGAAATAAAGTAGAATATATATATAGTCAATTTTAACAGGAAAAATTTATATTTGACTAAATATAATATAAAATGTATAATTAACAAAATTAAAGTGAATAGAAAAGGTAGAGGAGCATTATTTAACAGTATCCTGTGGAGGTAAGCACAATGAAGCAGGTGAAAGGAAATATTGCCGAAGCATATAGGGGGCTTAGATCTATATGTCTGGTTCTGCATAGAATATATGCAGAACTGTCACAAAGTAATTTGTGAAGAGCTATCATTCAAAGCAGCACATTTTTTATGTGTTTTAACGCCCCGAGTGATACTTAGGGTGTTTTTTGTTATGATACTTTCCCTCCATAATTCACTTAATAATTTCTTAGGAGGAGAAAAAATGAGGAAAAGGAACTTATTACTAACAACTTTATTAACATTTCTATTCTTATCTTTTACAACAACTGCTTTTGCAGCAGAAAATGAATTAAAGCCGGCATGAAAGAGAAGAAGGATCCCGAACTGAAGGATCGAGAGATTTCCTTTCCGGACGCCGTCCTCCTGGTGCAAGACCTCAAGGATCCTGAAAAGACCAAAGCCGATCCGGGGATGGCCTTTCTTCCTAAATATGTAGAAGCTCTGGCTATCGTAAAGAAGAATGATAAGGCCGAATACGAACGGGTCCGGGCGGCTCTCAAAAAGGCTGGCTGCTCTCTCCGGGAACTAAAAAAAACAGTTGAAGAAAAGGAAGCGGAGAAGAGGGAAGAGAAGCCAGCGGAACCGAAGGAACCACCAACGCCCGAGGGGATCCATGAGCAAGCCATTACCATCCTGAAAACCGGGGATCCTATCAAGAGACTGGCTGATTGTTGTGGCCGGATGGTTCTTGGTGCAGACAAGGCATTCAAAAAGCTGATCTGTTGCGTCGCCGTGCAGGATGTCAAACAGTCGTCTGGTTTGCACCCAAAGCTCAATGGTGAGAGCGGCGGCGGTAAAACGTGGGTGATCCTATCATTTGCCCACCATCTACCCAAAGACGCCGTAATCAAGGGCTCAATGTCCAACAAAGCGGGATTCTACCACAAGGACGGGAACAGGGTTCTCAGAGTACTGGATGATTACCAGGCCGGAAATGAAGACCTAGATACTGTAATCAAACAGACATCCTCGACCTTTCATGAAGAATACCAACACCGGACAGTAGTAAACCAGGAGCCGGTGGTTCTTACTATCGGGTCCGAGCAGACGTGGGCGATTACTTCAGTGGACAGCTCACAGGATGTCCAAGTCCTGAACAGGCAGATCCCAATCAACGTCAACGACTCGGAATGTTTGACCAAAGCGGTGAACCAAAAGACCATTGAGCGATACGGCAAAGGCGAACAGCAATTTCCCGAGGACGAGGCGGTTGAAGTTTGCCGGGAAATCTGGAGGATCCTGAGAGAAGATGGTTATATCGATGTCCGGGTACCGTTCTGGAACAGGATCGAATGGATAGACACCAGCAACCGGCGGAATCCCTCGATATTCATGGATCTGCTCGTGGCTCATACCGCCATGAAACGATTTCAACGAGAGCGGGACGAAGACGGGTATTATCTGGCAACGGAAGAGGACTTTCAGGCGGCTAAAGCACTATTCACCGACAAAGATGCAGAGGAATTGGTCAAACGGTTGACCCGGAGAGAGCGGGAATTCGCCGAAGCTCTTCTTAAAACACCGGCTGGATTGACACGTGGGCAGGTCGCCGAAGCACTGCACGTATCGGTTAACAGGATAACCCAACTGGCAAACGGCGAAGCTGGAAAGGGTGGTCTGGCTCAGAAGCTTCCAGGCTTCGAAATCGACGAAATCACCGACACCATGCGATTAGATGAGGATGGCAGATCTAGGTCCGTAAGGAAGACCGTCTACAGCCTGAAAGGATACAACCAATTCGAAGGTTTTGATGGGGTAGTCCGGCTACTAGACGAACCGATATCGAGAGACGAAGATAAGCCGGGTAAGGATGGTGTAAGGGAAGGTGTAAGGATCGATGAAAGTAAGAAAACCGATAGGAGTAGAGGAGGAGTAGAGAGTGAAGAGAGAGAGAGTAAGGATAGTAAGGAAAAAGAAAGACCGAAAAAAAATAAATCTTCCTCTCAGGAAAACTCAAATAATATTTCTCTCTCTTACCCCGAAGAAAATCCTTACTCTGGCAAGGAATCGATAGCAGAAGGCCAAAAAGGCGACCTTACGGCGAAGGTTCCGGAACCTAACGAACCTAAGCAGAAGGCAGCCGATAGCGAAAACGAAGCTTACACCGACGAAACCAAGATCCGGGCCGCTTGTCTGATGGAATACGGCATCAACGGAAGCGTCGATGAGCGTAAAGTGGCCGGCAAGCTGAAGCTTCCGGTCGAAGATGTCCACACATGGCTAGAAGCCAATTACAAGAAAACCAACACTGGGAAGTATAGACAATGACCGCCCGAAACCTATATATGTATAGAGGACTATAAGGATATCTATGATAGTAAAGCCTATACGATCATTGGTGGACCAGGGCGGGAGTCTGGTTTTGACCTTGCCCAAAGAGTGGATCACCAAACGCGGCCTGCAGAAAGGCCAGTACGTGAAGCTCGAAGAAGATGGTGATGCCCTAGTGGTGTTGCCTTGGAAGGAGGAAGACAATGTACACCGATGAAGCAAGAAAGAAATTGATTGAGGAATCGATGGCAGACATGTATCCAGAGGAGAGTGGTAAAGAATGAGCTTAGCAGACAATTGCCCCCCCGAGGCTTGTGTGGGGATCTGTGCCGAGACGATCCAGAAGAACCCCATGGCTATCATCAAACACATGCCAACGGGCAACGAGTGCCGCCAGGAGGATCTTGCCAAGAAGTGGACCGTCTTGGGGAGTTGTCTCCGAGAAATTAAGGAATACACGAAGGAAGCGCTGAAAGCAGTCGAGAAAGGCAGCGACAGCACGGCTTTCGGCCTGGTCGAGGCGAGCAAGCACAAGACTCTGGGTGAGTTCGATGATGCAAAGGTCACCATCACCGGGCCAGATGGCGAAAGCACTCAGACCACCGTGGGCAGGTTCAACGAGATCTGCGAAGCGGTGCAACAGGACCCCAGCCTGATCGACCGTGTCGTCATGGGGGGTGACCAGTGATGGCAGCAAGAACAATCACAAAGGAAGAGCTGGGGGCAGCGGTCAAAGAGTACGCGGCCCGGCACGAATTGACGATGAGCAGCAACGAGAAAGGCTACTGCCTGATGCCCGGGGACACCGTAATCACCCTCCAG